>Ga0209667_1000438_pt1 | contig 36427 bp, 33 predicted proteins | sample SaaInlV_165m_DNA_2_FD_184682 | JGI IMG/M metagenome (GOLD analysis project Ga0209667, IMG submission 184682) | Marine microbial communities from expanding oxygen minimum zones in the Saanich Inlet - Saanich Inlet SI037_S3LV_125m_DNA (SPAdes)... | ecosystem: Environmental > Aquatic > Marine >... | reverse complement strand
TTCGGAGGTGGAGTGGGCCCTACTCCATTTATTGCACCCTATGTTATGGCACCAACAGCTATTAAGCATGCAGGCAGTAAAACCCAGCAAGAAAATTATCTTTCTAAAATTGCCACAAATGAATATCGTTTTGGAGTTGGGTTTAGTGAATTCATTGGCAAAAGAAATGATGCTGGAATAACTTTTTCAGATAATAGATTAAACGGAAGAGCTATGTTTGTGCTCGATGCAAATGACGCAACGCATTTATTGCTTGCAGATGAAAAAGGTCAGATATTTGTTGTAAATGCAAAATCTGCAAACATAGAAATAGTCAAACTAACCACAGTTGATAAAACCAGGCAATATTCAGAGGTAATTTGTAAGAACTTAGAAGCAGAACTGCTAGAACATTCATCTGATTCAATAAATCCAATCAATCAAGTAATTGATGCTGGTAGGATTATGCTTGCTGCAGATTCTCTTGGCGCTTCACAAACCATGATAGATAAGGCAGTTGATTATGCTAAGGAGCGAAAACAATTTGGCAGAGCAATAGGATCATTTCAGGCTGTAAAGCATATGTGTGCAGAGATGGCTGCTGACTTGGAGCCCTGCTATGCGTTAGTTTGGCACGCTGCGCATTGCCACGATCATTCTCCTGCTGAGGCGAGATTTATGGCTTGTCATGCAAAAGCACACGTCTCCGAGATGAGCAAAAGTATAGCGAAGAAAGCCACAGAAGTTCATGGTGGCATGGGTTTTACAGACTTGCTTGGCCTGCATTACTGGTTTAAAAGAATTGGGTTAAATCGTCAAATTCTTGGTAGCCCAGAACTTGTTCGAGAGGAAGCATATAAAACGCAAGTTTAAATTAAATTTTTTGAAATTGCTTCTTCTAGAAGATGCAAGCGATCATTACCAAAAAACATTTTTTCTTTATAAAAAAAAGTCGGCGAACCGAAACCTCCTCGCTCAATAAGTTCGTCAGTATTTTTGATCAATAGATCTTTGGCCTCTTGCGAAGCTATGAACTTCTTAAATTCTTCAGTATCTAAGTTTGAATTCTTAGCAATATCGATCAATAAGCCTTCCTGGCTGATATCTTTACCTTCACTCCAATAAGCTTGAAATACGTTATTGGCAAACTCAGCTAATTGATTTTCTTTGTTAGCAAATAAACAACCTCGCATTGCCTTGACGGAATTAACTGGAAATACTTCTGGAAAGCTAATGCTAATTCCCCTTACCTTTGCCCACAAATGCAAGTCATTATTTGAGTAACTGAGCTTTAAGGGATTGGGCTTTTTTCTAAACTCATATACATCTTGATTAACGGTATTAAAAACTCCTCCAACCAGTACTGGCTTCCAGTCTATATCTAGCTCATGTCTTTGTGATAATGATACAATTTCGGTAAATGCTAAATATGTCCAGGGGCTTGAACAGTCAAAGTAAAATTCTATATAGTTAGCTTTCAACATTAATAAATATTGTAAATTAATTATCTTGTTTAAACAGAAAAAAGCTTTGAGCTTCATAGCAATACTATTGCTTAGCATTGGCGTTGGGGCAAAAATAAATATATCTGCATCAGAGGAAAAACAAGTGCTGTGCCAAGAAATTTATAAAAAGATGATCAACGAACATTTTTTTAATGATAAGGACTTGACCTCCGTTAATTCTGAGATATTTGATGCATTGGTGGACCAGCTAGATTCACAGAAAATATATTTCACAGAAAATGAAATGGCCTCATTTAAAATGAAATTTTCTCGATTTGATGATCCAACTAGCTATCAAAAAAAATACTTAAAATCCTCTCTTTGCTCCATAGACTTAAAGTCTGAATTTGCATTTATAAATCTATACTTTAACCGGTTAATTGAGGCAACTAACTATCAACTCAAAGAAGTTTTAAGAAAGAATTTTGATTTTACAAAAGAAGAAATTATCTTAATTGATGATGATCAAAAAAAATGGCAGAAGAGCAAATTTGAGCTTAAGAAAGTATGGAGAAGACTAGCAAAAAATGATGTTTTAACATCCATGCTAGCCGATAAAGAATTAGACGAAGCAACAGAAACTATTGAGAAAAGATATAAAAATAGACTCCGTAGAATCTCTCAAAGAAATGAGGAAGATATCTTTTCAATTTCTATGAATAATTTGACATCTTATTTTGATCCACATTCTTCATACTTCTCTCCTAAATCAGCTGAAGATTTTGAAATGACAATGAGTCTTAAACTTGAGGGAATTGGAGCCTTGCTTACAACAGAAGATGATTACCCAACAATAGTAAGTGTTGTGCCTGGGGGTCCAGCAGAAAAAACAGGAAAAATTAATCCAGACGACAAAATAGTTAAGATATCTCAAGTTGAAGAATCAAATCCAACTCCAACCGATGTAGTGGGATGGAGAATAGATGAAGTGGTTCAATTAATTCGAGGTAAAGCTGGCACCAAAGTTGAGTTAGAGCTTATCCCAGGAAAAACAGAGGATTTTAGTGAAAGGAAATTTGTAACAATTACAAGAGAAGAAGTGAAACTGGAGGAACAAGCAGCAAAATCAAGGATAGTTGAAATCCAAAGAAATTTGCAAACAATAAAAGTTGGCATAATAGATTTACCCACTTTTTATATAGACTTCAAAGCATGGCGAAATAGAGAGCCTGATTATAGAAGCAGCTCAAAAGATGTTGAAACCATACTAAGAAAATTTTCTGATCAAAGAGTTGATGCGGTCTTGATTGATCTCCGAGGTAATTCCGGTGGCTCCCTTTTTGAGGCAAATAAATTAACTGGATTATTTGTTTCCTCTGGAGCAATATTGCAAGTCAAAGAGAGCAATGGCAGCGTAAGACCCTGGGGAGATGCTCGAGCTAAGCAAATTTGGAAAAAACCAATGGCAGTTATGGTGGATAGATATTCTGCATCTGCATCAGAAATTTTTGCAGGAGCTATTCAAGATTATCAAAGGGGGATAATCATCGGACAAAAAACATTTGGCAAAGGTACTGTCCAAAAATTAGATAATTTGAGCTCCGGGCAAATCAAAATTACTGAATCAAAGTTTTATAGAATTACTGGGGCTGGGATGCAAAGCAAAGGCATACATCCAGATATTACATTGCCAAGCACATGGGATATTGAAGAAGTTGGTGAAAGTTCATACGATACGGCTCTTCCATGGGATGAAATTAAACCAGTACGTTTCAAGAAATTTTCTATGGTGCCTACTTTAATTGCAAAATTAAATAATGAACATTTAACAAGAGTAGATCAAAGTCCTAACTTACAATACATCCTTGATATTAGAAAAAGATATGAAATCCAAAAAAACAAGGAAGTGATCTCTTTGAACTTAACCAATAGAAGAGTTGAAAAAGAAGAAAGGCAGTCATGGGCTTTAGATATAGAAAATAAAAGGCGCGCCTCTCTTAATTTAGAAACTTTTAATTCTTACAAGGCTATGCAGGATTACAATGATACTAAAGAAACTGGGGACGATGAGAGGGATTCTGAGATAGACGTTGATAATGACTATCTTTTAAATGAAGGCATGCAAATACTTTCAGACTATGCAATATTTAATCAAAACATTTACCTATCTAAAGCCGCATAAATATGAAAATTGTATCTTTTAATATTAATAGCATAAGAGCTCGCCCCCACCAACTTATTCATCTAAGAGATACCATTGATCCTGATGTTATTGGAATACAGGAAACTAAAGTAAATGATCCTGAGTTTCCAATTGATGAAATTAAAAAAATTGGTTACCACCCAGAATTTTGGGGGCAAAAAGGTCACTATGGGGTGGCGATTCTAAGCAAAAAAAAGCCTGAAAATGTACAAAAAGGTTTTGAGGGTGATTCAGAGGATGAACAAAAGAGATTTATACAGGCTACTTTTAAATGGAAAAGAAAAAAAATTACAATCATGAATGGATACTTTCCCCAGGGTGAGAATAGGTCGCATGAAACTAAATTCCCAAAGAAAATAAAGTTTTATGATGATCTGAAAAAGCATATCAAAAAACTTAAAAAAGTTGAGGAGAATTTGATTGTAATGGGAGATTTTAATGTTGCTCCAACTGAACTAGATATTGGTATTGGTGCTCCAAATGTGAAAAGGTGGTTGCGCGACGGAAAAACAGCATTTCTTCCAGAAGAAATTCAGATGTGGAATAAAATTAAGAATTTAGGTTTTATTGACTCTTGGAGAAAACAAAACCCAGAAGAAGGCTCTATTTATTCTTGGTTTGATTATCGATCAAAAATGTTTGATGACAGCCCAAAAAGAGGTTTAAGAATAGACCACATTCTTGTTTCAGAGAGCCTTGAATCCTCTATATTTAATACAGGCATTGACTATTCTGCTAGAGCAATGGAAAAACCGTCGGATCACTGCCCGATATGGATTACATTGAAATGAAAATATTTAAAGAATTTTCCTTTGAAGCGGCTCATAGGCTTCCATTCGTCTCTGAAGACCATAAATGCTCAAATCTCCATGGTCACAGCTTTCGGGTTAAAGTTTGCATGGATGGTGCCCTTAGCGAAATGGGTTGGGTTATGGATTTTTCAGACATAAAAAAAATTTGCTCGCCTCACATTAACTTGCTAGATCATTCGTATCTTAATGAGATTAAAGGTCTAGAAAATCCCACTAGTGAAAATATTGCAATATGGTTGTGGGACCGACTAAAAGATTCATTACCGCAGCTCTGCTCTATAACAGTAATGGAAACATGCAATTCGGGATGTGAGTATTCTGGCTAATCCCTTCTATATTTAAAAAAATTTTTTAATAACTCAGCGCATTCGTCTTTTAGGTGCCCTCCACTAAAAAAAACTTGGTGATTTATGTCTTTCCTATTAAGGAAAGTATCGATTGACTCTACTGCGCCTGTTTTTGGTTCTTGCGCGCCAAAATATAAAGATTTAATTCTGGCATCAACTATTGCTTTAGCACACATATGACAAGGCTCAAGTGTGGTGTATAGATCGCACCCAACTAGCCGATAATTTTTAATAAATTTACTCGCAGCAATAATTGCGTTAATTTCAGCATGAGAAGCAATTGAGTTATCTTTTAAGACTGTATTGCTGCCTTTGCCAATCACCTCTCCATTCTTCACAACTACCGCACCAACAGGAACCTCATTATTTAAAAATGCCTCATTTGCACATTGCAATGCTAAATCCATGAATTCAATCGAGTAACTTGTAGTAGTCATTCAGTAGATAAACTTATTCTAATAAAAAATTATAGAAAATGTGCCCAATCACTTAATGGACTTCGAGAAGATCTCAGTTTATTAATAGGGGCACTTGTATCAGCAAAACCAATAGCCATTCCGCAAAATAACATTTCATTTTTAGGCGCTTTAACAAATTCAGAGACACAAGCATTTTTCATTGACCATGCTTCTTGGGCACAAGTATCTAATCCTGCCTCCTTGGCTAAAAGCATGAAAGTTGCCAGAAACATGCCAAGATCTGACCACTGCGGAGGACCCATTTGCCGGTCAACAAAACAAAAAAGGCCTGCCTGCGCACCAAAAAATTTAAAATTATTTAGCACCTGTTGAATTCTAGACTCCTTGTCCTCTCTAGGAATTCCTAGTATTTCGTACATCTCTTCGCCAAGCTCATACCTATAGGAGCGATATGGCTCTTTTAATTTAGGAGGATAAATATCATATTCTGAAACTTCGGGATGAGTCCAGCCTTCCTGAAAGCTTAAAAAGCGATTCATACTTTTATTATTTATCACATAAATCTTCCAAGGCTGCAGATTACCTCCTGAGGCACTTCTAGATGATTTTTCTAAAAGTTGTCTGATTAGTTCATTTGTAACAGGTTTTTCTATAAATGCTCTTATGGATGAGCGTGACAAAACTGCATCAGAAACCCTCATCTTAATTGAGCCTCTTAAAACCCGAATGACACACAGGACCATCTAGGAGATCAGAAATATCTTTACCATTCTTGCATTCACCAATAGTGGAGAATATTGGCTCCAATCTATCAAAATAAGAATTTATCAATTCCTCACTATGAGCTATGCTCAGATAAATACTTGTGCCAGCTAGGAACCCTTTTTTTAGCATTTCCTGTGTAACAAATGTTTTGAATAAAAGCGTATCTTTTGCAAATGAAAATCCTGAAAGGGAAGGTAGGCCAAAAAAACAAATATCTACATCAAATTTTTTTGCAAGCATAGACCATCTCTCTCTAACATCATGACCTATATTTGTTATTGTATTCCAAGATTCAGTTGCCTCCATCACCTCTAAAGTTTTTAAAGCTGCTGTTGGGCCAATTCTCTCTGTCCAAAAAGTACTACTAATAAAACTTGTTTGAGCAGCCTCCATCACCTCTTCTCTGCCAATGATTGCTGTAATAGCATATCCATTACCCAATGCTTTTCCAAAGATTGCAATGTCAGGGTCCACATTATATTTTTTATGAATGCCGCCAAACGTTTCTCTAAAGCCTGAAGTGCATTCATCAAAAATTAAAACAATATTTTTTTCGGTGCAAATATTTCTAACTTTTTGCAGAAAGTTATTTTCCGGTCCTTCATTTCTAACTACTTCCATCTTAATGACTCCAATATCTTTATCAGAAATAAGTTTTTCCAAACCGCTAAAGTCATTATATTGAAATGGAAAAACCGAGTCTTTGAGGTCTCGGGGAACTCCATTTGGATCTAAACCAGGCAATAGATGCCCATCTAAGCTTTTAGCACTTCCAAGATTTGCTGATAGGTACCAATCATGCCAACCATGATATCCGCAAACAGCAACTTTATCCTTACCAGAGGCTGCTCTTGCAATTCGAATTGCAACTGCATTAGCTTCCCCTCCAGTTCTTGCGGTTCTACCCATATCAGACCATGGATGCATATCAATAAGTTTTTCAATTAAATGGACTTCCTCAGGACAGTTCAAAGTAGACATATTTCCATTTTCAATTGTTTTCATAACTGCTGCGTCTACATCTGGATGGCCGTATCCAAGAATATTTGTCCCGATGCCCATAAATGACATATCAATATATTTATTTCCGTCTAGGTCCCAAACATCACAGCCTTTTGATTTTGAAAAATATGCAGGCCAACCCTCAGGGAGAAACATTTCGGGTCTCTTTGAGAGGAGCATATTTCCTCCTGGAATAATTTTCTTGGAGTGTTTATATAATTTCTGTCCCTTTCCCATATATTGTGTCTCGTTTCGAATTAGTTTTTTATTTGCAGAAAAAATATCTGGCTTTGTATTGTATAACTCTAATATTTTACTCCAAGAAAATAATATATTTGGATAAAAATGATTAAAAATACCCTCAACTACCTCGAAATCTTCTATTTCATCTAAGGTCCACCTTAATTGAGATAAATCCTCATCATTTATGAGTGCGGACTGTTTGGTCTCGCTGATTTTTTTGATGAAAGGAGTTACATGCTCTCTATCGAATCGAGATGTTGCATTTTTATGAGCTTCTTCGAGAGCCTCAAAGCTAAATACCTCTACATCCAATCCATCCGGGTAAGATGGAGGACTAACATTAGAAGCATATTGAGCAGAATTACTTTTATAAATGTTAACTAACTCATCAACAATACTAGAATCAATAAATGGGCAGTCTCCGGTAATCCGCACAATAGTATCGAGTTTGTATTTAAGAGCAACATTATAATAACGAGACAAGACATCATCCTCGTCCCCTCTTTCACAAAGAAAGTTCAAATCTTTGATATGTTTAACAAGGGGGTCATTAAGCGCTGAATTAGAAGTTGCAACTATAATCTCATCAAGTTCATTGGATTGGCTCAACCTACCAATCAATAACTCAATAATTGATTTACCGTTAATTGACTTCATTACCTTACCAGGCAATCTGGTGGAGCCCATACGAGCTTGAATTATTGCAGCTACTTTCAAAGAATTGACCAGTTTGATGGGTTAAGCAACAACTCATCTTCGCAAGATATATCTGGGAAAATAAATGGTCTATTTCTTGGGTTAAATGCTTCTATTATTTGTGAAAGCTGTTGATTGTTATCGACTCCTACTATTACCCTATCTATTTGTGGAAGCGATAGAGGATAATGCATGCATGTTTCTAGGGCTGAGGTTTTGTTTTCTGACAGCCACTCATGCCAAAAAGAAATTAAAGGGCTCCATTGTGAAAATTTCTTAGGGATTTGATTTAAGGGAAGCAGCAAAAGGCCTTGAAGAAAAATAGATCTTGCATGAATTTCAATTCCTGCATCATTCAGTCTTTGTAGCCAACCTGAGGTAAGCATCCTTCTATCAAATATATTGAATGGTACTTGAATAATGTCAATCTGAAATTTTTGGAAAACAGATGCTACTTCATCTGGTCCATAAGCTGATACGCCAATTTTATGCACTAAGCCTTGGTTTTTTAGTGAAACCATAGCTTGAGCAAGCTTTGCACCATTTACACCAAACAATTGAGAGGTATCGTGAACAAGCAAACCATAGGCTGTTTTCAAATTTAATCTTGTTAAAGATGACTGCATTTGATCATAAGCCCATGCATTTACATCTTTAATTGAGGGAGGGATTGGAGGTAATTTGGTAACAACTTTGTATTTTCCAACACCCACCTCTCCAAGAGACTGCTCACTGACGCCATATGAAATCGATGTATCAAGGGTATCTATACCTTTTTCATCAGCCATTTTCAAAATTTTCTTAGCTTCCGTAAGGCCTACTTGCCCATGTCGATTTGCTACTCCATAATCTAACCCAAATTGGACAGTGCCAATGGCTATCCGGTTAGCTTGTTTCTTTTGCTGCTCTAGTAAAAAAAGTCTCTCAGCGAACTCATAATCTTCAGGAGTATCTATATCGATTACTTTGTGGCGAGGTAAAATAAACATAGTTGAATCATTAGAAAATTCACCTAAGCCATCTAATACAGCTTTTAATGTAGATAAATAAAGCTGTCCAGCATCATGATACGCATCTTCACAATCTTGAGTTCTCGTATTAATGTGTTCCGGAGAAAACATCTCAATTCTCTTATCTTTATTTAAATAAAGGGCCCTTTGAATGGGGTAATCATACGCCCCACATGCAATCAAGCTCTCTGATTGACTATCAAGCAGAAGCTTTAATGCTTCTTCCAAATCCCTAGGCGTGATGAATACTGCTGAGGGGTAAACAGTAAGAATAAGATCTGGGGTGCCGATATTCTTTACATACCACTCGACAGCATGTTTAATAACTGGACCTGTTCCAGTATTGTCATCTGATAGCTCTTCAGGCCTTAAAAAAGGTGCTTGAACATCTAAAGAAATAACTACCTCTTGGATTTCTGGGCTATCAGTTGAGACTAAAATATCATCTACAAGACCGCAGGCTTGAAGAGTCTGAATTGGCCAAGCGATCATTGGCTTGCCGCAAAACTCCTTGATATTCTTTTTTGGTATTCTTTTGCTGCCACCTCTAGCAGGAAGAATGGCTAGTACTTTAGGTTTGTCCATAAAAATATAATCTAGATGTACTTCCCTATTTTAACCATAGAATCAACCAAGGGTAGCAAAGATATAAAGAAATAGTATCACGTTGATCATATATCATTGCCTTTAGCTCCCTAGGGTTGCGAGGTATAAACATCATTATTAACATTTTTTTGCATCTCAACAATAATTGAATTAAAAAATTTAAGTTTTTTAGCTCGGAAAAAATTCGATTTTGTTTTTAACTGATGAAATCTTTCCGGCATAACGTTTGAAATAATATCTCTTAACCTGGGGTGTATAAAGTAATATTGCTGACCATAGAGCTCTTGCTCACGAGGACTTGCTGACTCAGATAAAATTGAGATAATGCTATCAACCGCAATAAGTGGCATCATTGCACCCATCTCATTTCTTAGCTCCCCTAAGGATGAATACTCATCTGAAAAGAAAGTAATTTCTGAGATAAGAGGACCTGTGTCTAGGGCTGGCTTCATAAGATGGGAAGTCAGGGCTACATTTTCAAAAGCACCATCTAGAATTGGCGCTTCAACCACATCCATACCTTTGTATTGAGGGAGTGGGCCCATATGAATATTTATAACGCCTAGTGAAAAGTAATTTAATACTTCTTTATTGATCAAACCACCTCCCGTAAAGAGACATAAATCTCCATTTTTATTTTTTTCTAAATCAATTGTTTCTGAGAAGCAATTAACCATATGACATGAAATATTATAATTTTTTGCAAGTAATCTAATGTCTGAAACCTCGGAAGCGATGGAATCTTTTAAATTTTTTAAACTTAATTTTGAGTAAACATTGTTCTCATCGGCTCTGAGAATTAATTTTCTCCATACCCTTTTAAAAAATAAAGATAAGCCATCCCTGTAAAGCTCTGATTTGATTCTTTTGGAGGAAAATTTCAGGATCACTATTGCCTTAATCTCAATATTAAGACTTTGAAGTATTTTTACTGCAGTAATCGAAAATAAACTATAAGGACTGGGACAAAAAACTGTTACTGGTATATTTTTAGTAGTTTTAGAGAACCATCTCTTAAATGAATAATCGATGGTTGGAGTAGCGGAGCTCTTTAATTGGCAGGCTTCCATACTTATAAGCATATCCTGATGATAAGCCAGCCTTGATTCAAGGTATTTTTTCTCTTCTGCATCAAAATGGCATGCATCTTTAAGAATCAAAACTGCATTTAATATGGCTGAATCAGCTAAATGATCTTCAGATTTTTTTAGCTCGTGGTACATGATCTCTTTGAACCAGCCTAAATGGGCATTAGATTGGTTGTTAAATCTACCAATAGAAACTTTTTTTAAGTTTCTATTATGGAAAGATATAAATTTTCTTATTTTTTCGAGCCAGGCAAGCCCAACCTTATCACGATTATAAATTAATCTAGCAATGTTTGCTCTTTCTTCTGGGGAGAGCAGCGGAATAATTTTAGGAGGGTAAGAAATTTCATTCATTTTTTAAGACATGCCTTTGCAGATTTTCCATCCATATTTTTTAATGCCTCGCCAAATAAAACAAAATCTTCTTTTGATTGAATGCCGTCTGCAAATGCCACAACACCAAATTTAAAATACGGCATTGGTAAAATATCTTTCTTAAATCTATAAACTTCCTCCCAATCAACCAAATTCTCTGAATAAAACACTTTTGAAAATCTAGTTTTAACCTCTTTACCTATCTCAACAGTTGTTTGTAAAATTGCATCGCCTTCCTTAAATTGCTTGGAATACCAGACGGGACCAGGAAAATATTGCCCCTGCTTAATTGTTTTCTTCTCTCGATTAAAAATCTGAAGGTATGCTCTCTGAATTGGTGAATCCATTACCCAAATTATCTCATTTGGTTTGAAAAACAAACTTACCGGACGCCATTTTTGAGAGCCATCTCCATACCAACTAAGCTTCATGAAACTTGAATCATCAGATTCAATCACATAACACTCTCCATCAAAATCACCTGTTACTATCCATAGTGATTCATTAAACTTATCGGCATAAATACCATGAATATGCTTAATTTTTTGCTCTACAAGCTCCTTTGCAATTGAAAAACTTCTCCCATCATCATTGGAGGTCCAAATTGGTACTGGTTCTCTGTTAGGGTTATGCCCATACTCTCCAAAACATATTGCATTTGAAGTAACAGCTATCCCGCCATGAAGAACATTTCTGCATTGTTTTAAATTATTAATATAAATAAGTTCTTCATTATTTAAATCAAAAAAATAGATTTTCCATTGAAACAAAACAACAATTCCATCTCGGTTCCAATTGAACACTGCATTAGATTTATCATAGCGAAGAAATCGTCTAAAAATTCTAAACCTCATTAAAAATTTACTTTGTCCGGGTATAGAAAATGCGCACTCCTTGCCATTAACTTTAATATAAAAATTATTTCCAGTGCTCTTGATTTCATCACCTGAATTTTCATCATAATGATGAATAATTTCATAATTAAGCAATTCGTTTATTTTCAATTTCATTGTCTTGAATTATGTGTCTATGCAACAGTAAAAAAATTTAAAAAGCTTTGAACATTTCTTTTGAAATTATCAACTGGATATCTTCTTGTAAGGTATGCAGATCCAACAAGAGCATTATTCCAGTGATAAAAACCAGTCAATAATCCAAACATCAAACGATAATCAATGATAACTTCAGAGTACTCCTTAAAGGTGATTTCTTCATCTATTTTCATAGATGATAATACTCCTTTTTTACAATCAAATTGGAACCTATGTAAAATTTTATCTTTTGAAGTTATAGAAAAAATAAAATGATATGGCTCATTAATTTCTGATTTATTATGAGCATTAACGGATGCAACTTTCATTAACCTCATAAAATTAATCTTTTCTGGCTCCATTATAAAATGAGTTTCATAATCCATTTTAGCTGAACTGATTTCCTTTATTCGGTTATTGATTTCAGTTTCAGAATATTCACTAGTTCGCAAATTAAAAGTTTCCCCTGACACAAGATCAATTGACCCGCCAGAATTAAATATGATTGCTTTTGGATCAAAAGCATTAACTTCATGAGCATCAGAAACGCCCCTATATTTATTTAGCTTAGAGTTACTGCCGCCTAACAGATATTCACCTGCAAATGGAAGATTAAATTTAGCATTAAAAAAATTTATGAAATCCTTATATCGCTCAAATGCACCTTGCTTTTTTTCATTCGCTTTGCTTATAAGAATCTCTTTTTCCTTTTTTATATCAAAATACGTTTGCGGATATGGGCCAGCACCAGTATAACCAACTGCAATTAAATCTAACTTGCTAGTAAAATTTTGAATAATATTATTCAGTTTTTGCACATGTGGCTGATTAAAGAGACAGTCGTTCAAATTTAGAATTGTCTTTTTGCAATTTGCATCATGAACTACAAGAGCAGAGTCAATATCAGAGATGCTACCCATATCATTCTCTTCAATAAAAATACTTGTTTTACCTACATGCAGTTCTCTAGTAGGAATCAAATCCAAGCCATCTTCTTTGCCTTTAAGAAATAAATAATTTTTTTGAAAATCTGGAATTAGTATTGGCTTAGGCCCAAATTTTTCAAAAATTTTATGAATAAATTCAGGATCATAATGATCAGGGTGGATATGGGACACATATATATAATCAGGTTCATTGATAAAATCAAAAGGATCTATATGAGGAAATGAAAACCATGCCCCATCATAGATACCTTGAGTAAACCAAGGATCAGTTAATATACGAATATCTAATGTTTGAATTTGCAAGCATGCCGAAGATATATATTTTACTATCATTTGTTACAATATTTTATCACCTTATTATTACGCTTGTTTCAATAAAAAATGTTTAAATCAGTATAATAAAATTCCTTTTCTTGAATTAGACAAAAAATGAAAAAGAAAAATCGATCAGGCAACTTTATTTATTTTATATTTATTTTATTATTGCCCACAAATGTATACGCATATCTTGATCCAGGATCGGGAAGTGCATTAATTACTGCTATTTTTAGTTTTTTTGCTGCAATCGTTTACACAGTTAAAAAATATTTCTATAAAATTAGGAATTACTTTACAAAAAAAAACTAGTCCAATCTGATTGATAAAAACTTACTTTGTAGAATGGCTATTTTCTTAAAAAGGCTATAGAAAAAAATAATGAAGATGTACTACTTGCTAACCAATAAAGCGTTAAACAAGATGGCATGCCATAAATTAAAACGGAAATCATTAATGACAGGAAAATATAGCTACTTTTACCTGAATTAGTTTTGTAATATTTATACCTAGCATCAAAAAAATTAATCGTAAAAATCATGATTGGAATGATATTAAATCCAAACAATAACTCGTCTGGCTTTGACAGGTTTACAAGATTTAGAAACTCTTCATCCATTGATTGGATATTAATATTAAAAAACAAATATGCGCTTATTAAGACTGGAAAAATCACAAAGAAAGAAAGACCAGTCATCATATTTTGAATTGGGTGAAAATGATACTTGGTATAGACCTTGTCTACAGCAAAAAATTTTTCCTCACCATTTAATGATTTTGATATGTTATTAATCTCATCGTTAATAAGGGCAATTTTTTGACTAAATAAGTCCTCTTTCTTCCTTGCTACTCTTAAAATTGGTATCAATAGCAGTGAAGCAGAAATGCTAGTAAGAATTATCGAAATTCCTTGAGAATTAAAAATACTTAACAAAAAGATATAATAATTCTCAATAAGAAAGATAATTGGGCTAAACCCTATTATTAGATAATCGTACATATATACTTATTCAGGATAATATCCCATAAAAGAATTAAATCTTATCTTTTTCTTGAATATAGCTCATCAAAAACTTTGCAGCTACCCCTCCGCTATTACCAATATTGTATACCCAGCGACTTCGAGCTTCAGCTACTTTTACTTGCCAATCATTTTTAGATTTATCTAATTTTTTTGCAACTTCTCCAATTTCAGAAATATCCTTGGTTGATAGAACTATACCTATTTGATCTCTTATCTGAACTTCTAAGGGTTCTATTTTTAACTCTTGATATTTTGAATTTAAGATTTTTTTTGGCACATCAACAAAAATAATTGGCCTTTCTAAACCAAAACCAAATTCTAAAGCCGCTCCAGACCAATCACTTATCATAATATCGGAACTATAAAATGAATCGAAAGAATTAGAGTCTAGATCAAGTTGAAAATTCTTATTATTTCCAAAAGAATCTAATAAATGGAATTTTAACTCTGGTTTAAAATGAAAGGTTCTAGGATGGGGTCTAACGATAATATTGCAATTTGCTTTAAGCAAGCTCTCAATAACCTCGTCAGCAAATAATTCGAGTAACCCATTCTCACCCCATGAGGGAGCAATGAGAACTTGAAGTGCATCACTTGAATTTTTTTTTCTGGGGCCTAATTGACCACTAGCTATCAATGCATCAAGTTTTCCATAACCATGTTGCACCAATTCTTTACAAGGCAAATTATACAAAGTTTCTCGAGCTTTTATTTCAGCTAAATGATGAGGGCCAACACATAAAATCGAGTCGAAATTATCAAAAGCGTCAGAACGATAAATCATATGAGTGCTAACCAATGAATGATGAAGATAAACATATTTCACAGGATATGGAGAACGCTTAATATGAAAAGTTTGCAAATCTGGCATTGTCATAACCAGTATCTCTGCTTCGAGCCCTGCAAAAAAAAATGTTCTAGCAATGCCAGATCCTATAAAAAAAGAGCTTATACCTGAAGGGGGTTGCGAGAGCATAGGATCAGAATCACTTGAAGTGGCATAAGCAATTTCTTGATTAAAATTATTTTGTAAAGCTGTATATATATCTTTGAAATAATTCCAATATCCATCATCCTCAACATAAAAAACAATTTTTCTTTTAGACAAAGGGAGGACTTTAAAAGCTAGAACTCCTTTCCAGCTAGAAATACTTCTTTTTATTTTTGATGCAACTGACATTTATCTAGATTGATAATCTCTTTGAGCGTGCCTTCATAAAAACATCTTTCATATAGCTCTAGGTCTTCTGCGGTATCCACTTCTAGCCAACCGTTCTCAGTAAATGCTGCTCTAACATCAAAATCTATATCTATTAAATGCTGAAGAAAGCTTGTCATATACATATTTTCTAAATCTTTACCATCATAAAGTCTTTGGCGATCTAATGAATGCCAGGCATCCTTGAATGGTCTAACAAAATCAGATCTCACTTTAATTAAACCAATATATTGGCCGTTAATTTGATCATAGGATGTGGCTTTCTTGCCTATTTGAATTATACGATCTGAATCAGCTAATCTTAATGTTTCAGCATCTAACAGAGGATCATCCATCCGAAGATCCCAAAGACGTTTCCAGGACTTATCTATAGAAACGCAAATTGGAGAACTACAAGCTATTAAACTTTCTAAAACTCTTTGTTCATATACTATATCTCCATAGCAAATTAATAAGTCTTCATCTTTCATCCATTCTTCCGCACAAAATAGGGTCGAGACCATATTTGTTTTCATGTAGTTTTGGTTCAAAGCAGTTTCAGCCCCTAAACAATCAATGCTCTTCGAACAAAAGCCGCCTACCACCATGATTTTTTCTAAATTAATAGAACGCAAAACTTCTATCTGACGATGCAGTAGGGGCTTGCCAGCTAAACTCACCATACATTTTGGTGTGTTGTTTGTGTATGGCTGTAGTCGAGTACCTTCGCCTGCAGCTAAAATAATTGCCCTCATAAAATATTTTTATTAGAAGTAAAAAAACTTTTTAGTAGCTTAGCGTCAAAATCCTTTAAATCGCCATTATCGCGCTCTGGATGCCACATCAATCCCAGCCAAGGAAGGCTTTGATGCATGCAAGCTTCCACAGTTCCATCATCAGCAACTGCAAGAGGCTTTAGATCTGCGGCCAATTCACTGAGATTAATTCCCCATTCGTGATAACTATTTACCTTTTGATAATTTTTAAAAGTATTGTCTCCATCAATAGATTTTATGTTATGAAAATTTGCTACATGCCCATTGACTCTTGATAGTGACCCTCCAAGAAAAGTGTTCATAAGCTGCATTCCACGACAAATCCCTAAAACAGGTACACGTTTTTCTGAGGACCAAGTAAGTAATGCACTTTCTGTTACATCACGAGTAAGAGCAGTATTTTTAGCATTATTTAGGTGGGACAAATCATTTCCTCCAGTTAAAATAAGCGCTTCGATTCCAATAAATTTTGCCCATTTTACAGGGTTGTTTAAACTATTGGGTACAGGTATTCCGGATAAATTAAGATCATCCAATCTTTTAAACCAGCTTTGATCCAAACAATCTCTTTGCTCTCTAGTCTTTGCCACCACCTCAACCCTCTGCGTAAGTCCAACTAACATCAACTTAATGTCCTTATTATTTTATTTGCAGGATCTAACTCAAGCTCAAATGAGTCTGCTAATGCTCTATAGCGGGTTTCACCTATACCCAGTGCAGCAGGCAACTCAAACTCAGCTGCTCGAATCGCCATATGAGAGTTAGCACCACCAAATTTAGTAATTAATCCAGCAATTCGCCTGCCAAATAACCAATCATATCCAGGATCTGCTTGAGGAATCATAACGATAACATTCTCTAAATCACAATCTATTGTTTCATCTTGATCTAAGTTAATAACTCTAGCAGCAACGCGAGTAAAACCTACAAAATTTGGCTGCGTCGATGGGTATTCAAAAAATGAAAATGCATCACGATTACAAATTAAAGGGGGGAGCTCAATAGCTTCAACCACAGGATGTTGACTTGATGCAAAACTAGCTTTTTCATGCAGCCATTTTCTAATATCAGATCTAATCACCAAGTCTGATTTAGCATCCCTTATATCAGCAATACTTATATGTGACATAACTTCAAGTTCAACTCCCTGTTCTGCTGCCCACTCACCTAATAAATCCAAGGCAAAAGATAAATTACGAGAAAAAATAAACTTGGCATACTCTCGCCCCTCAATGGATGAGCGTAAAAAATTTTCTACTAATTCTGCATCATGAGGAAGTGAAACTTTTTCAAGAGCGCTAAAAAAGTCTTCCTTGGAAGATCTCCAAAGCTTACCCACATTAGAATTGGAACCTTGTAAATTCTTTGAAGATTGATTCAACAATGGTTTCAAATAACGCTCTGGGTCATTTTTATAGCTATAGGACAAAATATCATATGTACCTGGGCGCAAATGACCATATCGTTCAACAAATTCATTCCACTCTAGTTTACCTTTTTTGCAATTTAAGGCATCAATGGTCAAATCATGACTTACCGTTCGAATAGAATTTAAAAAGTCCTCACGCTCTCTTATTGATAATATGGAATTTGACACTGCTGAATTAAGCAAACTGACTGCAATAAATGCACTTCTAGCAAGATGGGCAAATGGCAAAGTCCCAAAAACTTTTGCATCATCTAATAAAGCAAATGCTTTATCTAGCTTATCAATATTACTTTCTTTTAATTCATAAAAACGTTTATCTAATATAGCCACCTGTTGCAAGTCCTTTTCGTCTCTTTGCATTGCGTTGCTGGTTAAATTTCGCAAACTACCTTTAATCTCTTGAATTTCTTGAGCACTAAAATCTCCTGAGGACTGAAGCCTGTTAGCCCACCTATGAAAATCTAAGTCCAAACACGTGGGAATTACATTAAACTCGACTTTATCATGCTCTTCGGGATGATCTTCTAACCAAGTTATACAGAATTCAACAAGCTTTTTTGCTAATTGATTATTTAAATCCTTAGGAATAAAAGAATTAAAACTAGCTCTTACATCAATATAAGGATGACCAGCAAAGTTAGTTAAAAGAGAGTGCGGTCTTACATCTCGATAGCCGTACTCTGCTCGTTGTTTTGCCCAAACCTCATCTAAAATAAGTTCTTTGTAAAGGCTATTTGCTAGAAGTCTTGGCTTGGTGCCAATTATTTCAGCAGGGTTCCAGTCTGGCATCACACCAAAAATAGAACGTTTTCCTTGAACGGTCGGGCTTGGAGATTGCAAATTTTCAAATTTTAATTCAGCTTGATGAAGCAAGTTAAACAATTCTTTATCTGTCACTTCAGCTTTGCTAGAACCTATAACTAATGGTCTTACTTGCAAGATATGTATTCCATGCTCGTCCGTTACACAAAATTCTATATCAAGTGAGTTATAGTTTAGTATGCCTTCTATTTCACAAATAGCTGGTAAAAGCCCCTCCAAGCATTTTGGAACTAAAAGTTTATTAATATCTGAATCACGCCTAACCACAAATGTTTTTTCGTCCTGACTAAACCCACTAGTTATAGAGTCAGTACTCTTAGATGTGTCATCATAATTTATAACAAAGTATGGTGCTCCCGATACCAAACTTCTAGTAAACAAGACCCCGCTTGCTAAAATATTTAAAACCATTGGCTGAACTAGGACTTCATCGATTGGACTTACTTCGGAATATGATGCGATAACTTCATTTATCGCATTAGAAAGCTTATTAATATTAGTGCCATCTATGTTTAAAATGCTAGCATAAGCTCCAGCATTTGAAGTAATAAAACCATCTTCTGTGAGCGCACTACTCCTAACTACAAGTTTAGTGTCGCCAAAACATTTATTCAATTTAGTCAAAATTAACTCAGCATTATTCTTCCAATCTTCAACAGTAAAACTAAATTGGTCTTCAATGCGACTTTTTGAAACCATGGGGCGAAGTCTTTTGAGTGTTTGCGCCTTGGTTCCGAGAACAAAACGAACTATATCTGCTGATTCATTTAATTCAGCCCAATCCCCATTGACATCTACAGCTTTTATTTTCGATCCTTGTTTTCTTAAAAGGTCCACTAAATCAGAAATTGAGGAGTTATGTAAATAATTTAAATCTGAAGAAGGTTCATTAAAAATTTGTTTTAAAATTTCTAGAGATTTTGATGAAAACCATGCGAGCCCAGCAAACTCCGCGTCAGCAGCTTCTGTGTCTATATTTGATCCAAGTGATGTTACCAAGGAATCTTTAATGCAGACTTTTTCACACCTTGCTAGATCTGAAAGGGATCTATCCGTAAACCTATTACGCCAACTAGTATCTATAGCTACAGCAACATCTGCATCGCAATCTAATATTTGGTCTATATTATGAGTCCTATGCAATACATCAGAATATAGGACCAAACCATCATAATGACCTGAAATCATAGATGCCAGAAATGACCATCCAGAGTTTGTGGTCTCCCAATCAATATTATGGTGGTAAGTCAATTTAGGATAAGCAGATTGGATTTTACTAGCCTGATATCCTGTCACAAAATTAGTTTCAAGGCTCAAGTGTGACAAGGCATTCATAGTCCAATCAAGCGCTTGAGAATCATTAGGTATTATATCTAGAGCGCTATGCTTGTCTCCGTGATGAGGTTTACCTGCTCCTAAAATAAAAATTTTAGTACTCATTTTTTTAAAGTTACCTCTTATAACCTAGACTGCAAAATTAATTTGATACATATTCTTTAACTATTCCAAATTCTTCACCTTTATAAACTGTAATGTATGTTTTTTCTTCAACATACTTAGGCTCCTTTCTTTGAAGACAACTTAAAACGAATCTGATTGTATTAATAGGGCCTATGCTAGATTTTAACCATTTATGACACTCTTCAGGCGCCTTAACATAATTAATAATACCAATTCTGTTTTTCATACTCACATCCTCATGTTGGTATGAGAGGTCCAGCCAGTTCATTCTTGTTACTGGACCATGATCACTTTGAACAACTATAATTCCAGATGGATCATGGTTAGATATAGTAGAAATCAATTTCATAGCTTTTTCATTTACACATTCAACAGTTTTAATATAATCCTTGGGTGGCTCCCAAGCTATTAGAGACCTGCTCTGGAGAGTTTGACAGTCCTCAGATAAATATGGAGGATGGGGAGAAAAATGATGCAAGAAATAGAATTTTGAATTTTTATCCTTAGCAATACTATTAAAATTTTTGATCAAAATAGACATTGCGTCATGGTCACGATCCGCAATTAAGTATAAATAACGCCCGAAAATTGTTTTACTTAGTAATACTGAAGATTCACGATTTAAAAAACCGTTTGTTATGTACTTCAAGCATGTCACATGTTTTGGATCACAACCAGACCAACTATTTCCAGAAAATACAAAGTCATAACCTATGTGTTTTAGTTGCTGTATCAATGTAGGGGCAATCTCATTGCTCAGCATATTGGGAAAAAAACCTAATCGATTAGTGAACTTTGGATCACCCTCAACCACTGGATATGTTAGATTAAAAATACTTGCTAACGCTAGATAGGTTACATTGTATGATCCATTCTCACCGAGTCTGATGAAGCTTTCTTCATCAAGATAGTCATAAAGAATGTCATTATTGAAGGATAACCTCTCAAAAGTTTCTTCAGAGGCATAACCATCTAGTAAGATAAAATAAACATTCTCTTTAGACGAAAAAATATTATTATTTGAATCGATTTTTAAATCGCTTTCCTCGAACCTAAGCTCGGTGAGATTATTGTTTAATGCCTTGGTTACAATCTGAACTCCTGGAAGTAGCCATCCTGATATAAAAAAAAAAAATAAAAAGATTTTTAAAATCTCAAACCTAAAAAATGCCATCGCTAATAAAATACCAAGCGGATAAGCTAAAACTAGAACTAATTTTGGATTTAATATCCATATCATTGGTGATACTTTTTCAACTATTAAATTCGTGTAAAAAAATTCAAAATTTAAGGCTATTCCAACGCCCACAATTGATGATATAAAAAAGAAATTTATTAAATTAGGAAAAAATTTTCCTGATAAATATATTGCACATAATGTAAATAAGAATAGTGATGTCAGTAATGAAAGTGCCTGAAGGGTATCAATAAATATCAACTGCTCAAAATTATGATTATAAAAAATAATATAAGGGGTTATAAAAATAGAGAACAAAACCCAAATATGGAGTTTATAGACTTCATAGAACCTTATCATAATAAGAATTTTATCATGTTGTGAATGTTTAAAGTATTTGAAAAAAATGCAAGCTATTACTTATGCTTTAGTCCAAACTTGCCCTTTGCAACTGCTTCTATAAGCAAGGGTTTACGAGGAACACGCTTATTCCCACTCAATAGTAGACACTTCTGAAACCCTTACAAACAAAGGGATACAGAGGTGAAAAAAGTAGTTTGTTATAGGTTTGTTACGATTAGAAGTTATCTAAAAGTATGTATCTGATATTGGTATTAGTTGCTTCAGTAACTTGCAACTTCAAATCCTCAAAACCAATTATATTTGATTGCTCTATGTCATATTGAACATCTTGAGTAAAAGCAGGTTTTATATAATCACCTAAACTACAACCTCACACATCAAACGAAATTTAAACTTTATTTCAAGTTGATTTATATCAAGGATTCGTGACTCTATTACACCTATCATGATTATAGGTTGTTCAGTAATCTAATAAACCAGAAGGAGAATCAACATGATCATCAATATAATCAAAAAAACAGTTCTCGCTGCAATGCTTATTTTATTATCAAGTACTACGATGGCAGAAAGTGCGAAGGAATATATTGTCAACATTGGTGTAGAGGCTAACTTGTATGGATTAGAGCGTGTTAAACAAACACTGGTAGCACCACCTTTTTTACCCAAACATCAACAACAATATTCTGGCAAGCCCAGAATCATTGAAATAGAAATGATTATTGAGGAAAAAGAAATAGAAATTGAGCCAGGTGTTTTCGTCCAGGCGATGACTTTTAATGGCACCAATCCAGGACCGATGATTGTTGTCCATGAGGGAGATTATGTTGAACTAACACTCAAAAACCCTGATACTAATTTTTTATTGCATAATATTGATTTTCATTCGTCAACAGGTGCCTTGGGCGGTGGAGCCCTAACCAAAGTCGCCCCTGGAGAGCAAGTTACTTTACGTTTTAAAGCCGATAAGCCTGGTACTTTCGTTTACCACTGTGCTCCAGGTGGTCTTATGATTCCCTATCATGTGGTCTCAGGCATGTATGGCGCTATTATGATCTTACCACGAGATGGGCTTATAGATAATAATGGCTACCCTGTCACTTATGATAGAGCCTACTATATTGGCGAACAGGGCTGGTATATCCCAAAAGATGAAAACGGCAAATACAAACGATACAACAATGCAATAGCACCTTTTAACGACACCTTAAAAGTTATGCGTGGCTTAGTACCAACTCATGTGACTTACAATGGTAAAAAAGGTGCATTAACAGGCGATAATGCCATGCATGCCAATGTTGGAGAGAAGGTGCTATTTATTCATTCTCAAGCCAACGAAGACTCGCGTATTCATCTCATTGGTGGTCATGGTGATTTGGTCTGGCCGGGTGGCTCGTTTAACAATGTCCCAACCGTAGACCGTGAAACTTGGCATGTCAATGGCGGTGAGGCAGTTGCAGCACTATACACTTTCAAACAACCTGGGCTTTATGCCTACCTTAACCATGATTTGATTCAGGCTTTTATGCTGGGCGGTGCAGCTCATGTGATAGTGGATGGCAAATGGAATAATGATTTGATGGAACAAGTTAGACCACCTGCGCCTATTGAATAATTATAGGATAGAGCCAGTCGCACTTCAGGATTTTTTTATTACTTTTTTTGCCAATAAAACAGGTATTTTATACAAACTGCATGTCTTTGGTATCAGTATTGTATTGGTATTCCCATTTACACGGCTAATCCACATTATTAGTGCGCCGGTCTGGTACTTTGGTAGGCGCTACCAAGTGGTTCGTCAGCGACATTTTTAATCAGTCACTTAATTGGAATTCTGGCAAAAAGGAAGAATGTTATGAGCAAGACAAAGGGTGTTGTTAATGTCATTTGTAGCCTTTTATTGGTACCTATCGTCCAATCAGAAGAGAGTCTTGGCGATGCTATTAGTAATGGAGCTACACAACTTGACTTGCGCATGCGCTATGAGCAGGTGGACCAAAATGCCCCAATTAATCTTGATGCAGATGCGCTTACATTGCGAACGAGACTGAATTATTTAACATCGAGTTACCAAGGATTTAAGAGCTTTGTGGAATTTGATGATGTTTCTACGCTTGGTATTGATGACTATAACAGCACTACAAACGGACAAGGGGATAAAGCCAAAATTGTTGACCCAGTGGGCACTGAGGTTAATCAAGCTTGGGTGAGTTATAAAAACGGGGAAACCTATTTTAAATGGGGGCGTCAGCGTATTATTTTAGATAATCAACGCTTTGTTGGAGGTGTCGGGTTTCGTCAAAATGAACAGACCTATGATGGATTCTCCATCACCAATAGTAGCTTTGAGAATACAAACATTTTTTACGCCAACGTGCATAGCGTTAATCGTATATTCGGAAAGGAAGGTGTCGGTGGTGCAAAAGGAGACCATAAAAGCGATACAGATCTTTTAAACATTAAGTACGAAGGTCTGCCCTTGAGCACGCTAGTTGGCTATGCTTATTTGATCGATAATCAAGATAACAGTCGGTTTTCCACAGATACATATGGCATACGCTATCAAGGTAAATTGCGCGACCTTAATTACATTTTAGAATATGCTAGTCAGCGAGAAAGTGGCAAAAATAGCCTTAAATATAAGGCAGATTATATTTTGGCAGAGATGTCTTATCAAGTTGATGATGTTGCCTTAACTTTTGGCTACGAAGTATTGGGCTCAGATAGCGGTGATGCCGCCTTTATCACTCCGTTGGCAACAGGCCATAAATTTCAGGGCTGGAGTGATCAGTTTCTTGTGACGCCGGGCGAAGGTATTGCTGATGTTTATTTTTCCGCGGACACTAACTTTGATGATATAAAATTGTTGGCCTCTTACCATCATTTTAAAGCGGATCAAAATAACATCATTGGTCATGATGACTTAGGCCATGAAATAAATCTTTCTGCGACAAAAAAGATCGGAATATTTACTGTAAATGCTAAATATGCCTCTTATAGTGCGGGTGATGTATCTTTTGGGAAGTCAGATACTGATAAGCTCTGGTTAACTGTATCGACTGTGCTCAAATAAGAAGGTTACAACATCTTTTTGGGAATGAATTGGAGATTAAGAATGGGAAGGTTCTACAAAGTAATTAAACACGCGTTAGGTTCATTTAATTCTGAGGATGGGTTATATGAGTAAAAATCCCCATTTTATAGGGGTTTCAGAGGAAAATATTACTCCCACTCAGTGATTGTACCCTCTAAAACCCCCGTATTTACTGGGTTTCTAGAATACTTTGTAAGACCTTTGTAAGAGACACATTCCTTTGACCCTACTATTTACCTGAAAAACACCACCGGATCCCTTTGATCCTTACAAACTTTGTATCTAAATTATAACATCGAACTTTCTAGGTCTCTGAGAGCAATTAAAAGCAATACTCGATGAGTTGCGACTCCCTGTGTCACGTTTAGTTACAATAAAATTGGATTTAGGGACGATTTACTCTCATTTTGTCTCTTCTTCTATTTTCTTGCTGTTTATCTCCACTTTAATATCTAAATCATTGGGTAATCCACCAAGCGCTTCGCTGATTGCCTTCTCTACCACATCAGAGATATCTTCTGGTAAGTCTCCTTTTAGATGATCTGATTTATAATGCCATTTCATGGGCGAGTCAGATTCGTTATCAATGATTATTTCTTTATGTAAAAATTTCTTAGAGCCCATATCTCCATGAGGGTTTCCTATTATTTTTATTTGAGCGTGTTTTCTGTCTAGACTATTGCCTCCCGAAAAGAGAATAGCCCCTCCAACCAAAACGCCTATGATGATGGAACCTATGATGGTATCGCTTATTTTCATTTTATTTTCTCCTTGTTAGTAAATGATTAATGAAGTGTTTGACTAAAAGCATTTGAAAAAGTTCTAATCAGTTAAAAAGATTTCCTTTTGGATGAAAGCACAAAACCAGTTAACAAAATACAAACTAAATAAGAATAAGATGGGTTGTATAAGAGAGGTAAAGATAGGCTTAAGACTAAGTGTAGAAGAGAATTAGTGATGCTCTCTATATTGAGCATCAAGATAAGCGCTGGAGCCATGCTTATTAACCCGAAGACAATGAGCCTATTTTTTTGCCTTCTTTTTGATTCTTCTTGATTGATTAAAGTAAGAGTGTAAAAAGTAAATAGATCCTTATTGCTCCGGTTGTAAGAGACTTCCTTTTCTTTTTGAACAAGCATTTCTATCTCATTCATTTTAGTTTCTCCATGGCACGACTTATCTTGGATTTTACCGTACCTGTTTTCATATCTAAAAAATCTCCAATTTCATCCATTTTATAATCGTAAATATACCTCAGTGTAAATATTAACTTTTCTTCTTTGGTTAGAGGTCTTATAAGGGTGAAGAAGTCTTTGTTACCTTCGAGGCGGGGAGTATAACTTGGTTCATTTGTATCTTTGAGAGATGAATATTGATTTTCTTTTTCGATTAAATCTTTAAAAGAGTTAACTGCAATACCAGTAAGCCAGTGTTTAAAACTTTTTTGAGGATCAAAACTTTTTAAATAGGTATAAGACTTCATAAATGCTTGTTGAGACATGTCTTCAGCAAGTTCTTTATGACCTGAAGTTAATCGCATACCCAATCCAAATAAATAGTCAGCATATCTTTGTATTAAAACCCCGAAATGGTGACTGCCTTCAGAGAGGGTTCTTCTAACCAGCTCTTCATCCGATATCATTAAGTGCCGTCATAAACCTTCTTGTTTCTGTTATAAATTCCGTAAACAAGAATTCCCAAACCTGTTGAAAACACCAAAAGTCCAATTCCTATGAGTGCTTCTTCTTCTACCCCTATGTATCCAAATAAAGCTATCCCTATTCCAACAGCTGCAGTGATTGTTCCAGATCGAATATCATTTCTTCCTCCACTTTCTTCCTTTTTATAACCAGGAAGACTCTGTACTAACTCTGGAGTCAATTCTTGCCCGCTTTTAATTAATTCTTGAAATGTATGATGGAATCGTTCTTCACGTTTCCCAGAAAAATAAGAAACAACCCAAACCAAAAAAACTGGCATTCCAAAAACACCTACTATCCCAAATATGGGTATTAATATGTCGTCCATAAATATCTCCTAATTAGTTAACTTATCCACAAATAAATTAGAAAATACTATGGTGGGGGACAGATTGGGGGACAGATTTAAGGGTTAAATTAGCCTAAAGCGCCTATTAGTCTATTGGGTTATAAAATAGCTATATGTCATAAACCCTTTGTTTTAAAGCGTTTTATGAGAGAGAGAATGGAGCGGGAAACCGGGTTCGAACCGGCGACCTTGACGTTGGCAACGCTTGGGTCATTAAAAAACGGAACGAATACCTATCTCTCTCAAACGCCTGTTAACTAAACAGACTTGGATAGTCTATCAGTATCCATCTCTCTTAAAAATGCTCTTGGTGTACAGATTGGTGTACAGATTGGTGTACAGATTGGTGTACAGATTCTTCTATTTATTGTTTAGAAGATTAATGCACTCCAAAGTCTATATATTTAAATAAATCCTGTATAGTCAATTAGAGATGATGAATGACTTAGATGAAAAATAAAGTCTTAAAAAATAATCGATTTTATTTAATTGTTTTATTGCTACTGCTGCCCTTTAGCATCACCACCGACTCCGAGTACAAAGAATCCCTTGAAGATTACGACGGCGATGGTCTGCCCGACGCTTACGAACTTGCCAATAATAACGATCCCTTTGATCGTAACGATATCAGCAAAGATGCAGACGGCGATGGCCTGACCATTCTAGAAGAGTTTTTGCTTGGCACCTCGGATCAGAATCCGGACACGGATTTTGATACGCTTCCTGATGCTTGGGAAGTGGTGAACGGACGAAATCCGCTTTTAGCCGATTATCAAATCAGCACCGGAACGGAATCGTCCTGTGCACTGACGGACAACGGCGTTGTCTGTTGGGGCAAAAATAACGGTTCTTTGAATGTTCCTGAATTGTATAACCCAACGGCCGTAGCCGTTGGCAGCACCTTTGCTTGTGCAATGGAAAACTCAGAAGAAATTTGTTGGGGCAACAATCAAGAGAGCTTGATCGGTAAACCGAGTCTCACTGAAGGAATTTGCTCCATCGAAGAGAACGGCATCGTTTGCCAAGACGAGGGAATGTTTGGATCCCCTCCCCTGATTGAGAACCCAGCACAAGTGAGTGTCGGAGAATCCTCGGCTTGCGCACTCGCACCCGATGGCGTGACGTGTTGGGGTTACAACCTCAACGGTGAGAATGACGTCCCGGCTCTTGTTATAGATCCGGACGGCGACGGTTATTCAAACCAAGGTGGCGTGGATGCTTTTCCTTTAGATCCAACCCGTTGGTAGGAAGAGATTATTAGCATAGAAGTGAATCTCAAAGCGGGGGTTTGAATTTAACCTTAAACTTCTGGGGTACGGATTGGTGTACGGATTTAAGGTTTAAAGTAGCCTAAAGTGCCTCTTAAGCTATTGGGTTATAAAATATGTTGCTATTCACCGAAGCATCCTTAATACCACTCCATGCATTTAATGGCTGGGGAGGTGACCATCTTAAGTCACCTACAGGAGGCGCGGCATAAGGTATACCTAAATATTTTTTTAAATCTCCTTCTGCTGAGCCTTCTATTAATCCACCAGTCACTGGCAGTTTTAAATTAATTAATGAATTCTCGGTGCAAGAAATCAGACTAAAAAGAAGGAATGTCAGATATTAGTGTTAAACGACCTTCTACATCAGGAAAGATTATCAGACCTTCTGAGCTGTCATCTTTTGCAACAGAACTTACTTTTCCATGTGCCCAGACCGGAATGGAAAGAAGGGCAGTAATAATCAATAAAGAAATTTGATTTTTTTCATTTTTTACCTTCTGCAGAAGTTTGCGATGCTCATTGCTGTTTCATCGCTGATTTCTATGCAACCCAAGCATATTTCAGTCCCATGAACACTTCCCATAACTTGCCTGCATTGTGCATCTACATCTGCTTCTCTTAACAGTCTGTAGAAGTTCACTCCTTCATCTCTTAGAGGGTCACATTCGTTCACTATAATGTAAGTCTTTGGAAGGCCTCGAACATCATCGACTGTTGCAAAACTTGGCCATGCTAGAGGATTCTTATCTTTGTAAGCATCAACACCATATATCAAAGCACCATGAGAGAACTCACCTTCAGTATGGAGCGTTAGTAATAATCCCTCATTTTCCTCAGAAGAAGGATTTTCTGGCAACGGCCAATGACCTGCAATATAAGGACACAAAGGATAAAGACCTTTGATCAGTCCAATGTCACCATCTTGCTTAAGCTTTAAGCCAGTTGCGATAGTAAGGTTTCCGCCACCACTTTCTCCTGCAATTATAATCTGGTCGTTATCTATGTTGAGCTCATCAGCGTTGGCATGAACCCACTTGAGTCCTGAAACACAGTCATTCAGGCCTCCTGGAAAAGGAGTTAATTCTGGAGCAGAAGATGCCCACATGGCATTTCTAAAATCTACCATTGCCACAGCAACACCTTGTCGAGCTATGCATCTTCCCCATGCAGCATACATCTCATCAAAACAAGAACTAACCATCATGCCGCCTCCATGAATGTAGTAAACGCAAGGCAATTTTTCATCGGTATTCGGTCGAATGTACTGAATTTTTATGGTGTTACCGTCAGGTGACGATGTAAATTCTTTTGTAGAAGTTACTAAGCCCTCATCGGGTACGGCCTCTTTGTAATGAGGACTATTATTAATCATATCCATAACAGCCTTCCCTTGAAGGGCTTCTTCTGTTTCTTGCTCAGCGAGTATTTCTTCACGCGACGTAGCTGTGGTGGTAGTTACGCTGTCTATCTCCACTTCTCCAAAAACCGCCTTTAATCGTTTATCAATCCTTGGGTCATTTTTTATTTTGTTTACCATTATTTTTCTCCTTTTTAATAAAATGTTATTCGCCTTTAAATACAGGCTTTTTTTTCTACAAATGCCTTAGCTGCATTTTTGTGATCATCTGTTTGAAAGCAATGAAAAAGATGCGTTGCTTCCATGTCTAAGCATTCATCAATATCTCCCATCATAGCTCTGTTTAAATTTTCTTTCATGTAGCCTAATGCAACAGAAGGACCATTTGCAAGACGATCAGCAAGCTCCATGCCTTTGTCTTCAATCTCATTAGCGCCAATAGCTGTTATAGATGCCGGTGTATCTTGAACCGTTGAAGTTCTTTTTAGCGCAGTTACAACAATCTCATCCACATCTTCAGACACTATGAATAACGAAGATAAGATTAGAGATAAAGATATTAAGATTTGTTTTGTGTGATGCAGAAAGAACTTCCTAGTTTAATTTTAAAAAATTTAATTGTTATTTTTACTAACAATTAACACCCAAGTCAAGAAGGTTTAGAAGACAAACTGTCCAATACTTATTTTTTCAAATTATAGCTCTTATTAACATCAAACTCAGCCAACAACTCTCTGTTTTGTTTTTCTCTTTCTTCCAGTCTTTCTATATGACTTTGATCAATCTCTAGCTCCTCCAACACTTCGCGAGTGTCAGCTCCCAAAACAGTAGCCTGTGTCTTTGGAAACTTATCTTGATTTCTAAAACTAAACGGAGGTTTTGGCATTCTCATTGCACCGGCTATTGGATGTTCTACTTCAACCAAAGAACCTTGTTCAATAACTTGTGGATCTTTGTGAATGTCTTCTAGTTGATTTACAACCGAAGCAGGAATGCCATGTTCATCCATAACTGCAATAAGTTCGTCGGTAGTAAATTTTTCAGTAGTTTTATTAACTTCTGTTTTAAGTTCTATTCTATTTTTAACCCTACTTGCTGCATCTATAAAACGTTCATCTTCATTCAATTTAATTTTAAAGTATTCACAGAAAGCATCAAACACTGCATCCGTTGGGATCAAAATAATTGTGATAAAACCATCTTTTGTCTTATAAGCACAGAAATAATCAGCCAACTCTCCTATTGAATCTCCGCCTTCCAAGAAAGTTTGGCTCATCATCATGTCTGGCCATGAGTAATACAAAGCTGACTCCATCATAGAAATAGGTAGGTATTGTCCTTTTCCTGTTCTTTCTTTTTGAAGTAACGCTGTTGTTAAAGCTTGAGCTGTAGTTAGAGCTGTAACTTTATCAAAAACTGTCGTTCTAAACATTTCAGGGTTTTCTGGATTTTGAGCTGCTGCTGTTCCTGTTGTGGCTTGTATTAAAGGGTCGTATACCTTTCTTTCTTTATATGGCCCTGTTTGTCCGTATCCTGAGATTGAACAGTAAATAATTTCAGGATTAAGTTCGGTTACTGAATCGTAATCTATGCCCAGTTTAGCCACGATTCCTGGCCTGTAGTTTTCAAGAAGGATGTCGGTTTTCTTGATGAGTTCCTTTAGTATGGAAAGATCATCAGAGTTTTTTAGATCTAGACAGATACTTTTTTTATTTCTATTTAATACTGTGAACATAGCACCAGTACCTAATTTAGTTGCCCCCATGAATCTTGCAAGGTCTCCTATGCCAGGCGGTTCAACTTTAATAACTTCTGCACCCTGATCTGCCAACATCATGCCAGCAAAGGGTCCAGAAACAGTTGATGTTAATTCTAGGATCTTAAAACCTTCTAATGGGCCTGACATAACTACCTCAAGTAAACTTTTATCATTTCTACTTTATAATACATAAATTCTAATGAATACTTTAAAAAATAAATATTAGGTTACCGTCTTTAAAGTTTTCTTTATTCCATAATTGACCGTTCTTGTAGTACCTCTCATGAAGTCCGTCAAATTCTCCGTCTTTATAGTTTGTTTTATAAAATAATTGACCGTTTTCGTAGCACTCCTCTAAAAGACCGTCAAATTCTCCGTCTTTGTAGTTTACTTTAGACTCTAATTGACCGTCTTTGTAGTTTCCTTTAACTCGTAATTGACCGTTCTCGTAGTAGGCATAGAATGTTCCCTTTAGTGGTTTTCCATCTTTCCACACATCAATGGTGGTTGGATTACCGTCCTCATCGTAAGCCTCAGCAAGTCCATGCAGTTTTCCGTCTTTAAAGTGTGTTCTCCACTCTAATTGTCCGTTGTCGTGGTAATCCACAACAGTTCCAGTAAAAGGTGTTTGTGAATTAACTTCATATTTAAGCCCTCCCCTTTCAACGAGTTGGTCGGATGGAACTTCTTTGGAGCAACCACCTATGGCTATAAGCATTGCTATTAGTAGTGTTAGTTTTTTTATAGTTAATCTCCTTTGAGAGGAGAAACCAGCTTCTGCGATCATATCTCCTAACAAAGCCACTGTATTTATACCTCCAGCATCGACTACAAGTATTTTTCCATCTCCTTTGGAGTTTAAAAGCTTCTTAACAAAAGAGTTATCATCAGGACATTGAAGTGTCTCAATAGGACCAAAGAATGATTTTCTTCCACCAAAGTTAGTCAAAATTGGTGACAATGCTTTTGCTTCAGGATAGTCGTCTGATAAATCGGGAGTTGTAAAAACCATCTTAACTCAACTCTCCAATTATATTTTCTGGCCTTGATTGAATTTTTCTTTCTATACCTCTAACACTCTCCTTATCTTTAGTGCCATGTTCTATATTGCCTTCAACCGCTCCCAAGCCTCTAAAAGTACCGAACCCTAAACGATCAAGAAATTCATCACTTGAGGTTGCTCTTATTTCTTCAGGCAAAGATAGGAAATGATTTTCCTGTTGGCGAATATAAGTTCTGCAAAAGTAGGTGAAGATAGCATGTCTTTTATTCTCAGTAAGATTTATACCTGTTCCGTGAAAGGTTCTGCCATCGAAGATTAACAGTGTTCCGGCTGGGGCGGTGGCAGAAATGATTTCATGTTTAAATTCTGGATTATCGATAAATGTTCTTCTAATTCCACTTCCAGATTCTTTTGCTTCCCCTAACAAACCAAGGAATTTCTTTCTGCCTAATAGGTGACTTTTGGGGACAAGTTGAGTGCCACCATTTTCCTCAGAGAAGTCATCCAAGAGCCATGCCATATTTACAACCATGGGTGTATCTATTAAGTCAGGAGCAAGATATATTTGATCCGTGTGAAGAGGCATTTTTTTCCCTCCTTTTCCTGCGATATTAGCTGTCAGGCTAGATAGTATAAAATTTTCTCCAATGCAGCTTCTAGCCATTTCTTCAACGACTAATTTCATCATCAGGTCTCTGAATACTTGACCTTTATTAACCAGGGCAAACACCCTTTGATTGGACCCCTCATATTCCAGAGCAGCTACACCATGTTTTCTTTCACCATTAGCTTGTTCAGTTAGCCTTGTCTTTACTGAAACAACTTCATCTTTTGTGAGTGCATTAGCAACGTAACAATATCCAAAATCTTTAAGATCTTTTTTTGCCTCTATTAAATCTTCGGTAGGCTGAGGAAGATACTTATTCATCTCTAGCTCCTCTGATTAAAGTCCCAGGCAGTTCGCCCGTAGCTTCATCATTTTTGAACGTTACTACGCCACTTTTTATAGTAGCTATATAGCCCCCAGCTTTTTGCATAATTCTTCTACTTCCTGTTGGTAGGTCATGAACCATTTCTGGCTTGTAAACGCATAAATTATCGTGATCAATAATATTGATATCTGCCATATAACCTATATATAAGAATAGCCACAATGATGCGTTGCTAATGAAAAGGGAGGACAAATCCTCCCTTTTCTTTGGGGTTTTATTAAAAACATCTACAGAAATAAATAACTAAAAATGTCGCGTGAACTCAACTCCAAATGTTCTAGGAGTGCCCCACTGACCAAACCTTCCACCTCCAGTTGCTGCAGAAATATAACCAGAAATATATTCTTCATCCGTAGCATTTTTCACAAAGAACCTTCCTCTCTTAGTCTTATCAGAATTTTCCCAAATAATATTCAGATCTACAATCGTGTACGCACCTTGGGAATACTCGTTGAATTCCGAAAAGAAGACTTCAGATTTATAAGCTGCATTGGCTCTATAGATCAGAGAAGAGCCGGAGGACATATTAGTGGTGTAATTAAATCCAAGATTTAATGAAACTTTAGGTGCGTTGTTTAGATATTTACCTTCTAATTGCTGCTCACCCAATTCAGCTTGCAAACCGTTAGTGTTTAAGAACTCACCATAAGTTGCATCCAATAGAGTCAATCCACTGGTGATTGATAAAGAATTATTGATATCAGTTACTGATTCTAATTCGAGTCCATTAACCGTAGCGTCTCCGGCATTACGAGTTACAGTCTGAATTCCTACAACTTGAAGTACTTGGAAGTCCGAGTAGTCATAATGAAACAATGTAGCATTTACATTTGTTCGATTATTTATCGCTCCTTTAAAACCAAACTCGAGAGAAGTTACTTCCTCAGGATCATAAGGGTCTGTACACTCATAAGTTGCATAACCACCTGCCTTGAAGCCTTCACTTATTGATGCGTATACATTACTTTCAGCAGAAAGATCATGCTGAATGACTGCTCTTGAAGTTGTAGAGGAAAATTCCATCACTTCCTCTCTAAGACAAGTTTGCGCTATTGTAACGGGGCCAGGCATCATTAAATTTATGAGATTATTTTGTTTACTTGTAAATTCATCGGTCGTTTTTCTAACCCCTAAACTTAATCGAGTAGTGTCATTTAGATCGAAAGTACCGTCAGCAAAGTAGGCGTGAGAAACAGTGTTCATTTTTTCGTGATGAAAGATAAATTGACTTGCTGTAGGGAAACCAAATACAGGTTGCGGAAACTCAAAATGATTAATTCTAGAGGTTTCATCGTCCAAATAAAACACCCCAAAAACTAAGCTCATGGTGTCTTTTTCCACATTAAGGTTAAGCTCTTGAGTAAAAGTATCTGTTTCAGAAACATCAGCAACATCAATAAGCGCTAAAGCTGTTGCGTCTCTGTCTAAATTAAATTGATCATAGAATTCTTGGTTTGCAGTGATCGATGTAATAGTTCCAAAATCAGTTTCTATTTTAAGAGTAAGGGATGAAACGTCGTAATCTCTATCGCCCATATTTGCACCGTGCAAAGAATTCTGTGTTGGGGTTTGATAGGTTGTATGTGGTTTTGTGGCTATTGGCGTAGTGTCAAGTTGAGGGAGACCATATATATTGGCTAAATCCGATCTATAAGTTAACCAGCCATAAGCATCAGGAACACCTTCAGTTTCAACAGAAGCAATCATAAGATTGGCTGATACTTTTTCATTTATATCCGAGCTGATTTTAAGTCGATAAGCTAGTCTGTCTGTGTAACCCTGTTCTCCACAACCTGCATTTAAGCAGTCTAGATAGCCTTTTCCTTGTTCAGTGGAATGTAGAACCAGTCTATAGCTTGTATTTTCTGTTATTCCTCCTCCAATAGCTGTCTCCAAAGTGCTAGTTTCATAATTTCCATAACCTACCTTTACATAGCCATCTCTATCTGCAGAAGGGTTTTTAGTAATGAGATTAACCACTCCTCCGACTGAGTTTCTACCATATAACGTTCCTTGAGGACCTCTTAGCACTTCTACTCTATCTAAATCCATTTCTCCAAGTTGAGATGAATGCGACCTTGATTGAAAAACGCCATCTGTGCTTACTGAAACTCCAGGTTGACCATTAAATTCGCCAATACCTCTTATAGTAATATTTTGAGATCCAAGTATGTTTGTAAAATTCATATTTGGAATGATGTGTTTCAAATCGTGCATATTAGTTATGCCTCTTTCTTCGATATCAGTGGAGCTGATTGCAGTTATCGAAGCTGGTGTGTCTTGCACTGTTGAACTTCTCTTAAGCGCAGTTACAATTATCTCATCAACATCTTCAGAATATATTGGTGCAATCAGAAAAAAAGAAATGAAGAAGAGAAATACTTTGTTGATACGCATGCAACACTCCTGTTTGTTATTTAAAAATACCTTTTTATATATTACAAACACTATCCTACTAAAGTGGCGAGGGTTAGCAAGAGAATTCGTATGCCACCGTGTCCGCAATTTACAGACAAGTTTCAATGTTTTGAATCCTTCCCTAAATTTGCATCACCTATAACCCCAACATAATCCGAATTATCAAGGGGAAGAACAGGCATATAATCTGCTATCGATAGGAATTCTTTAGACGCCAATTGTAGTGCCGTTTCATGCTCCATCCAAAGCTTATTCATTGTTGCGTCTGAATGTTGGATAGTATATCTTTTAACTCTCTTATCTTTTCCCGATTCAATAAGTTGAAACCAACCCCAATTTTCCTGATGTTTTAGAAATCTATCAACACTTTTATTGCTTAACGAGGTTCTGTGATACAAATCCGAATGAGTAAAGAATGATTTATACATTGATTGAAATACAGCAATTGAAAAAAGAGTCTCATACCTTCTATCAAAGATATAGATTTCAAGTTTCTTCTGAAATTTATCTCCCAAGTACTCTTTTAACGAAACACAAAGATTTTCATAGGTTTGATTTATTTCAGAAATTATTTTTTCCTTCTCTATAAACAAAGTAATATCTTTTTTTCTATTCTTTGAAATCATCAATCTATATTAGTTGATTTTCATCTGTAAAGTGTAAAGAAAAAATAAACGAAGAGTAATTGGCACAAATCAATTTGAGTAAAGAGACTGCAACGAGTATAGCCAACTTAGTAAATAAATAACATAAGTTACTGATTTAAAGAACTTTTAATTAGCGGCGGTTACTCCCACTCAATAGTAGAGTATTTTTAAACCCTTATAAACAGGGGGTTACAGAGAGATAAAAAGTAGTTTAATAAGGAAGTTTCTGCACTAGAACTGCAATATATTGACCTCTGAAGTAGTTCTAACCTCGATCTAAGACAACTTCAGAACAACTCCCAAGTTG
>Ga0209667_1000422_pt1 | contig 37405 bp, 31 predicted proteins | sample SaaInlV_165m_DNA_2_FD_184682 | JGI IMG/M metagenome (GOLD analysis project Ga0209667, IMG submission 184682) | Marine microbial communities from expanding oxygen minimum zones in the Saanich Inlet - Saanich Inlet SI037_S3LV_125m_DNA (SPAdes)... | ecosystem: Environmental > Aquatic > Marine >... | reverse complement strand
AGTAGAAGCAGACAAAGTATTAAACGGGCAGGGGATTGCTGGAGCAGATCAAACTCCAGTATTTCCAGGAATGATCGCTGCACCAAAGTCGTACGCATTTGGAACAAAGATTAATTTACCAGGACTCGGGACTCTTGCTGTTCACGACAGAGGTGGGGCTATTAACGAACTTGGTAACGGAAAACATCGTCTCGATATTTGGGCAGGATACGGAGAGGAAGGTCTCGCTAGAGCGCTTGCCTTTGGGCTGCAGCGCGTAACTGGAACCGTGTATCCAAATGCAAGTACGCAACCTGCTGTGCAATTTGATTTGGCAACCATGCCATCTCCAATTGATGAGCTAAAAATGTACTTTGTCGAAAAAGATAACTTCCTTGCCATGCGACCTAAAGAAGGAGAGCGAGGACTGTCAGTCTACTTATTGCAAGACCATCTCAAAACTATTGGATACTTAAAGCACCGACCAACAGGATTCTTTGGCCCTCAGACAAGTACGGCATTTCACGCATTCCTTCGGGACTTTAGTGTAGACGCTCCAAGAAATATGCTTTCAGAAACTTCGGCTGCTTTCGTATTGGGTGCTCGATCACGAATGAATGCTCGTGCTCCATTCCAGGAATACATCGACCCTAAAGCATCACCAGATGCCATTGCTCAAGCGCAGCGCACACTACGATTTTTGGGCTACTACAAGGGCAGAACTAATGGAGAGTACGATGACAATCTCTTTGCGAGCATCCTGAAATTCCAGCAGGAGCATGCATTGGTAGGTACTGCATCTGATACAGGTGCGGGTCGCATAGGGCCACTAACTAGTCGGGCACTTCGTGGTATGTGGAACAGGGAAATTGTAGAGCGTCATGCAGACCGTCACCTCGATCGCTACGCAGTAGATACACACATCAAAGAAAATGGTCAGCGCATTGCGCAGTTCCTAGGCGAAGGATATTCCGGTAAGCAGGTCAGGCTTTTGCAAGCAGAACTTGCTGCACTCGGGTTTTTCCCAGAGGATAAAATCAACAGTGTCTACGGACCACTGACTCAGGAATCTGTGACACGGTATCAGTTAGATCGTGACCTCATTGCATCGAGGTCAGATAAAGGAGCGGGATATGTTGGACCTGCAACACTGCGCACGTTGCGCAAAGATCAGCGTAATATCCTGTATGGAATTGTGCGAGCACAGGGGTGGAATGCTTTGTAGCCTCTTCGTCAATTGACGTTCGACTCATCTTCTTTCAAGCTGTCTGCATCATGAGATTTTTGATTATTGCAGGCCTTGTATTTATGCCATTTTTTGCACACGCAGAGGATACATTTCTCACAAGAGCTGATAGTTATCTTTTGATCTGGGAAACAGTAAATCGCCCAGCATTTGAGACGGCATCGGAATACACAGATGTACAAGAAGAAGACAGAGGATATCTAGAAATTAGCTTTGGAAAGCGCAGAGGAATATTGATTGATGATGACTACTTTCGTCCACAAGAACTCGTAACGCTCGGTGATGCATTGCTCTGGGTGTATCGCACACGAAATATTCGTGAGCTTCCTGATATGCAGGAAGTAGACCTGCCTTCAATGATGAGCGATTATCCAATAATAGACACCGAACACTCTCTTGAGGGAAGAGTAACGCGGTCAGATCTTATTTCTATGATCGCTAAACTTGATGGTCAATTGCGAAAAGAAGTTCATGAAGTCAGTTTTTACGCAGACGATTTCCATGGAAGAGGTACTGCTTTTGGAGATACGTTTGATATGTATGCGATTACCGCAGCCCATAGGTCTTTTCCGAGTAATACACTCGTCAAAGTAACGAATGTAGAAAATAACAAGACTGTCGTAGTGCGGATTAACGACCGTGGTCCGTATGTTGATGGAAGAGATATGGATCTGAGCAAAGCTGCATTCGAAGAGATCGCTCCCACTGGACAAGGTGTGCTCCGTGCGACATTTGAAAGATTAGGACATATGGATCTTGTTAGTCAGTGCGAAGAGCGTCAACGTGCCTACCAGCGCAGAATTACACGAGATACACAGTTCTTCCGTGGTGTTCCACATACATTTACATTGGGAGATCAGTTGATATTGCAGAGCAATCGACCATTTGTTATTTTGGGAATTACATTCCCAGATGGACAATACTTGCGAATACAGGATTTTGTGCATCCTAAGGAGAAATATCGCATTTCCCCAGATATGACAGGTCGATACCAATTTTCAGTTGGGGATACACGTGGCAGACAGCGTGATCTACGGATGGATGTGAGTAGTTGTGTATTACCGGCAAGAGGGTAATTAAGGCCATTTAGATCTACCGAGCAAGTCTAAAATCTGCTATAATAACTAGATTTGTAGTATCCTAGTTTTAACCCCTCTTACTGACTTTGATAAATCTTCTCCGCTACGGTACCTGGCCATTTATCTGGCTGATCATTATCAGCACAATCACTCTGTTTACAGATGGATTTTGGGCGGATTTAGGAAGAGGATTTACATCGTCACCCGTTAGTACCACGTTTGGCTTTGTATTGTTGTACTTTTCTTGGCGCGTCTCAAAAAAGATGTTCCGCCACTGGTATGCACACAGACAAGGAAAGAATCTTGTGGCTTTGAAGATTTTAATTCCACGGCAAGAGACAAAGATCGACCAAGAGAAGAGAACCGAAAAAGACTTCAAAGAAAAAATTGCCATCATGGAGCAGCTCTTTAGGGCACTCTGGGAAATTAAGTCACTCAACTTCTACCAGATGATGCATTTCTGGTTTTTCAGATACATCTGTATCAGCTTTGAGATGTATGTCGAAAAAGGACAGCTCACAATGTACGTAGTAACAAACCCGAAACTGGTTTCTATTGTCGAAAAACAAATCACTGCTTTCTACAATGATGCAGAGGTTACGATCCAGAACACGCCAGAGATCTGGCCAGAAGGTAGCAAGTTGGTTGCGTATAACATGATGATGGAGAAAAAGTTCATGTATCCAATTCGATACTACGAACAGATGCAAGATGACCCACTCAATGGAATTGGAAACGTGCTGAGTAAACTTGGTGCCGATGAAACAGCCTGTATTCAAATGGTATTAACACCGTCCTTTTCTGGTAAGTGGAACAAGAAGGCAAAACAATTTGCGAGCATTAGTTTTAAAGGAAAAAAAGATCACTTCTTGTCGCACATCCCACTTCTGAGTACGTTGAGTAAGATTCTTGGAGGGATAATTTCTGAGGAGGCAAACAACAACTACGCACCAGGGGCAAAAAGTGGAGACTCATTCGTACGTATGATTCAACCAGAGGAAGAGTTGTACAAGCGCATGGGAGAGAAGGCAGGTATGGGATTTTATCACTCTTCTATTCGTGTATTTGCATCGAGTAAGACGTGGGATAGATCTATGGAAATCACGAACAACATGCAGGTGGCATTTAATGCCTTTAAAGATCTCTATGGAAATGTCATTGTAAACAAGCGCATGTTTGTCGACTTCTTTCCACTGGAGTGGAATGCGAAGATTCTCCATAAGCTTTGGAAGCACCGTATCAATGGGTTTATGCATAAGAAGTCTCTGCTCGTAGAAAAAGAACTTGCAGGGCTATTTCACTTCCCAGATAGTCGTTACAACAAGATTCCAATTATTCAGTGGGCTGCATCTAAAGTATTGCCTCCTCCACCAAACGTACCGAAAGAGGGGATACTTCTGGGGATTAATAACTACCGTGCATCAGAAACTCAAATTCGATTCCTTGAGAAAGACCGTACAAGACACCATTACATCATTGGTAAATCTGGTACTGGTAAATCTGCTTACCTCAGCTGGATGTCGAGGCAAGATATTCAGAATGGAGAGGGTGTATGTATGATCGATCCTCATGGAGATTTGATAGAAGACGCCCTTGCTCACACTCCTAAAGAGAGAGCAAAAGACATAGTCCTTTTTAACCCAGCGGATACAGATCGCCCAATGGGTCTCAATTTGCTTGAAGCAAAGACTCCAGAAGAAAAAGATCGCGCATCACTCGATGCGATGGAAATCTTTATTAAGCTCTTTGGAAACGAGATCTTTGGTCCACGTATTCAGCACTACTTTAGAAACGGCTGTCTAACATTGATGGATGACGAAGAAGAGGGTGCAACGATTATTGATGTTCCACGTCTCTTCGTAGATGAAGACTTCCAGAGGTATAAAGTAAGTAAGTGTAGGAATACTGTAGTGCGCAGTTTCTGGGAACATGAAATGGCAAAAACTGGAGCACGAGAAAAAGAGGAAATGATCCCGTACTTTAGTTCGAAGTTCGGTCCATTCATTACAAACACGACAATGCGAAATATTATCGGGCAGCCAAAGTCTGCTTTTGATATTCGCGAAGTGATGGATACTGGAAAAGTTCTTCTCGTTAATTTGTCTAAGGGTAAAATTGGAGATGTAAATGCGCAGCTCCTCGGACTCATCTTTGTAAACAAAATTAACATGGCTGCCATGAGTCGCGCGGATATTCCACAGTCAGAGCGTCGTCGGTTCTATCTCTATGTAGATGAATTCCAAAACTTCGTAACAGATGCGTTTGCCACTATTCTTTCTGAGGCACGTAAGTACGAACTAGCTCTTATCATGGCTCACCAATTTATTGGACAGCTTGTCGGAAAAACTGAGGCCTATGGAAATGCCAGCTCTAAACTTCGTGACGCGGTGTTTGGTAACGTGGGTAGTATCAGCTCATTTAAGATTGGTGCAGAAGACGCAGAGTACATCGCGAAAGAAATGGCACCAGTGCTCTCTGAGCAGGATGTGATTAACATCCCAAACTTCCAGTGTTACACAAAGCTCAATATTAATAACGTGACCTCAAGGCCTTTCAGTATGAATACGATTTATGATGAATCCGAGCGCAATGAAAAGCTAGGAAGTCTTGTAAAGGAATACAGTCGTATGAAATACGGTCGTAAAAAAGTCTTCGTCAATCAAGAGATTGAAGATCGAATAGGAATTGTCGGGTAAAGTCCTACTTCTTCTGTTTCCTCATAGCCTCCTTACGCCTGCGCTCTTCATCGAGCTCTTCTCCAATTTCTTTAAGTTCGTAGCTGAGCATCAGTGTAATCACAATTCGGAGTGCAATAATTACTGCAAGCTTTCCAAGGTCATCCCAACTTGGGTGAATAATAGATTCGATAATGTCTTTTCCAACCAAGAACTCCAGTCCTAACGCTAGGTGCTTTCCAAGATCGATACGGATATATGGGAGGTGATTGGTCCCACGGATTGTAGAGAGGATAAAGTGGAATGCACTCTTTATTGCACCGTACGCCATGATGGAAACACCAATGTATCCAATAATACCAGCAGCAAAGATTGAAATTGCTTCGAGACTCGAAACTGCGTGAAGGATACTGGTGATGAATTCTGTATTTTCCATTTCGCTAGTATTGTACCATTTTTCGCAGTTTTTTACCATTTATTTGGTCTTAGGAGAGGCAATCTTGTATCGTAGGCTCACTATGACATCTTTCAAACAAGCAAAAGACATGTTTAAGCTTCAAAAGCAGGCTAAACAGATAAAAAAGGAACTTAAGAACATTCATGTTGAGGCAGAAGCCGAAGGCGTAATTGTTACGGTAAATGCTGAGCAGGAAATTGTTTCTATTACTATCGCCGAAGAAGTGCCACGAGATCGCATTCCAGCATTACTTACAGATGCTTTAAACCGAGCCCTAAAAAAGGCACAGGTTGTTGCTACTGAAAAAATGCAGGTTGTAATGAACCAAATGGGCATGGGCGCACCGGAACAAGCTATGGGCGGAATTGGAAACTCTTAAATTCTATGAAAAAGATTCTTCTTCTCATCATCGCCTTAGCTGCTGCAGGATTTTTCTGGTTTCAGATATCTCTAGGTCCTGTAGATGAGGCGGCTGCTTCACGTACAAAGGTTACAGTAGACGCAGGGTCTACAACGTCTCAGATAGCTGACCTGCTAAAGCAAGAGCGGTTAATCAAATCTCCATTCGTATTTAAGTTATATCTCAAGCTCAATGGGCTTGATGGCTCTTTGCAGGCAGGAGTGTTCTTGCTCGATACATCCCTTTCGGTAGATAACATTGTGCGTATTCTTCAGACAGGTCGTGCAGAGGAAATTATCGTAACCATTCCAGAAGGCTTTACAGTACTAGATATTGATAATCTTCTTGTAGAGATGGAACTTATAGAGAAGGGAGAAGCTATCGACTGTGCAAATTATTGTGATTTCGAATCATACGAATTTCTCCCTGCAGAAATGGGTGAAATGTCAGAACGCGGAGGCCTGTTGGAAGGATATCTCTTTCCAGATACTTATTATGCCCCTGCAGATGACTTTGTCGTAAAGTTCTTCTTTGAGCGCATGTTAAATGCTTTCAGATATAACGTATTAGAAGAGTATGAGACAGACATAGAAGCTTCTGGTAGATCACTTCATGAATTTCTTTCCATGGCTTCTTTAGTAGAAGAGGAGACGAGAACTGATGACGAACGAGCAGTAGTAGCTGGTATCCTTTGGAAACGATATGACGAAGGATGGGGTCTTGGAATAGATGCTGCAGTGAGATATATAGTACGTAAAGCATCAGAGGAAATTACTCACGGAGATCTGAATGTTAATAACCCCTATAACCTTCGCAAATTTAAAGGGCTTCCCCCGGGGCCAATATCAAGCATCAGCTTAAAGAGCATAGAGGCAACGCTAAATCATAAGAGCTCACCATATTGGTACTATCTCCATGATAAAACTGGCCTGATCCACTATGCTGTATCAAATGAAGAGCACAATACGAATAGGTACAATTACCTAGGAAGTGGCTCAAAATAGCCTAAATAGGCATATTGTCAAATATATAAAAATATAGTATAATATATGTATGAAACAAATATTCATCTTCAGCTTACTTATAGCATTTGCGTATGCAGGTTTTCGTCCTCCAGAAGGGATGCGAAAGTTTCCTACCGCTAATTTGCAGTTTCAAGTAGAGACATCTCAGGGTACTGCAACGGTAAAGCTTCAAGAGGATTCTGTAACTGTGGTTACAGAAGACGAAAGCGAAGAACAAAAGTAATTGCTATACTAGAAATCACTATGACTGATGAACATAATCACAGGCTAAAGATTGGTGTTATGGGTTCCGCTTCTGGTCCCCAGCTAGAAAGCGAGCATGCAAAGAATCAGGCAATTGCCCTTGGTAAAGAGATTGCTAATCGTAACCACATCTTTATAAACGGAGCATGTCCCGGTCTTCCAAACGATGCACTGCTTGGTGCAAAAGAGGCTGGAGGTTTTACAGTAGGTATCTCTCCTGCATTCTCACTTCATGAGCATGTAGAAGAATATGGGTCTTCACACGAAAACGATTTTATTATCTATACAGGTGCGGGATTCATGGAGAGAGATATTATAAATATCCGTTCTTCTGATGGAGTCGTGATTATTGGTGGTGGTATTGGTACGCTTAATGAACTGACAATTGCATACGAAGAGGGTCGACCAATTGGAGTACTTACAGGTACTGGTGGAATCTCCGACCATGTACCACACATTGTAGAAGATCTTTGTGTTAGAAAAATTGCACCAAATATGGTTTTCGATGATGACCCAATAAAACTATTGGATAAGTTAGAAGTTGCCATTAAGGCATACCCTTTACCGATTCATGAAGACGGTCGAGTGATCGATAAAAAGTTTTGCCGAAGAGGAGACTGGTGGTGTCAAGACACAGAAAGAAAAGGATAGATTAACTCGTCTTCTTTGTTATCCATCGCACTGGAGTCCCTTCGAATCCAAATGTTTTTCGCAGGCTGTTTTCTAAGTAGCGAAGCTGAGAGACTTGTACCTGTCTTGGGTCTTTAACGAATACCACAAACGTTGGTGGCACTTCTTCTGCCTGTGTAATCATTTTTGACTTAGCCAACATTCCCATAGGCTTGCCATATACAGCCCTCTTGTACCAATCCAAAAGCTCTTTCGTAGGAAGTCTACGTACACGGTTTCGTTGGGTCATCTCTATAAGATCAAAGATCTTAAGGAGCCCCTCTTTTGTTTCTGCGGATACCGGAAGCACAGGAGCACATTTAGCAAACTGCAACTGGTGTTCTATTTCTGCAAGTCTCAGGTGGCGTTCTTCTGTATCGACCAAATCAATCTTGTTCACTAAGATGATCAATCCCTTACCTTCCTCTACTGCCATTCCAGCTACACGTTTGTCTTGGCGGCTTAACGTTTGTGTTGCATCAAGAATCAGCACAGCAACGTCACAGTATTCCAATTCTTTTACACTTCTAAAGTATGCATACACTTCGATGTCTCCTTTCGTGTCTTTACGACGCTTGATACCTGCCGTGTCTGTAAACACGTAATCCTGTTCGTGATATCGAATAACAGTGTCTACAGCATCTCGCGTAGTTCCGGGAATATCAGAAACAAGCAGAGGAGATTTTGCTCGTTGGGTTTCACTCATAAAGGCATTCACCAGTGAGCTTTTTCCAACATTAGGTTTTCCGATAATCGCAATGCGTGGAAGAGTACTTTCAACCTCTTCACTTCTTTCAAAGTTAAGTGTTATAAGTTCTTCTTCAATAGTCTCAAGGAGTTCCTCTAGTCCAATACGGTGTGGTGCACTTAGTGGAATAATTTTGTCGGTTATCCCAAGTTGATAGAACTCTGGAAGAATCGCATCGATCGTACCTGGATCATCACACTTTGTAAGGGCCATGAGGATTGGCACGTGAGACTTCGTACTTTTGCGGAGGATATCTACGATCTCGAAGTCACTTGCAGTAAGCTCTTCTCTACTATTTACCGTAAAGACAATAAGGTCTGCGTGTTCGAGCGCGAGTTTGGATTGCTCGTGTACGTCATCTTCTAGGGCTATATCTTCTGTGCCACCACCCATTCCTCCAGTATCAATGAGTAGGTAATCGAGTTTCTCACCCTTCACTTGCCCCGCAACTTGATCTCTGGTGGTACCAGGAGTGTCGGTTACTATTGCCTTTCTGCGACCAATGATCTTATTGAAAAGTGTGGATTTACCGGTATTCGGCCTTCCAATGATCGCTACAGTGGGAATTTTAGCCATATAGAGCTATATCATAGGCATATATGCACTTTAAAGAAAGTGCTATTTATGCTATAATATAGAGAGATGGCAACAACAACACAAACAGACAATTCAGCAGGCGTATCAGCAGTAGATCTCTATAATCTCCTAATGTTTGATATAGAGCCAGATCTCACAACAAATAACATCGAGATCCTAGAAAGAGAGCTAGAACTGCTACCAGAAGAAGAGCGAAAAGAGCGATTACTTCGCTATGCAGATGCATGGGATACCTTCTCTGCGAACTATGACAAAGTGGCACAAAAAAGAACTGAGGAGATTGATGCGCTAGAATTGCGAGTTAAATCTCTTCAAAAGAAAGAAAACAGCGATGCCTTGTCTAATCTAGATTCTGAAATCTCTAAGCAATAGTATGACTCACAAATTCCACCACTATTGGCGAAAGAGCTCAGAGAAAGAAGCACGTCTCTGTTTTATGGCTGGAGAAGAAATAGGGGACAGTATTTTTGATGAATCTGATGAAATCGAAGGATTGCTAGATGAGGAAATACCCGAGAATGTGTCAACATTGCATGAGTTTCTTGGTGAAAATAAAGATGAAACATGGAAGAAAAGCCATAGCCTAGGAAAAATAGTGGCATATCTCTTAGGAAAAAAGACATCATACTCTGATGAAAAACGCTTAGCATTACTTAAAAAAGTAGTTTCCTCTGTGGCAGATGATTCAGAAGATGCAAAGATTGAGGACGAACTTAACGAAGCGACATTGGATACATTTAGAAAGCACGCTACTGCAGTAAATATAACCGTAACTCCAGAAGCAGTAAAAAATGCTGAAGTTGCTAGAGAAGAGCGTTCAGAACCACCTCAGCCAGAAGTCGCTGAAGAGACTAAAGCAAAAAGTGCAATAGACAGATCTATTGAAAAAATTCCAAAGGACGGAGCATGGCATGGTGCCACTCTTCCTAAAGAGAAGTTACTTGGACTTAAATACTGCATTGTAAAATCTGGAACAATCTACCGTTGCGACACTTCTGGGAAATGGTCAGAAACGTGGGCAAACGGAAAATGGGAATTTAGTACAGAATACAAAGAAGGCGGACGTGCACTGTGGCAGGAGCATAAGGATTACATGGATGGAAAAACTATGCGAAAGCAACAGTCAACATTTACTGGTGTAAGGCGCTATGGGTCTGAGCTTATGAAAAATAGTGATGGATCAAAAAGTTACAACAAGGCAACAGGTAGACCAAATCGAAAGTATTACATCAAAATGAATCAGCCGTATGCAAATTATATTTCTGATCCTACTGAGAAAGAGAAATATCTTGCTATCCCACGAGATAGTATGTGGCACAACTATGATGATCTGGATTTCCGTGAGGGATACCAGAAGGATCCAGCGATGAAGCACTGGCAGTATCGTCTACATTCTGATGGATTTATGTATGCTCGTCGTCCTATTCGTACGAATGGGAGACTTAGTTGGAAGATCGCAGTATATGCTTGGAATGCTGATGGTTCTGCTCAATGGTTTGATGCACCTGCATCTAAGGCAAACGAAGTAATCAACAGTACGTTTGATGGTAGTCCATCACCTATAAAGGATCGCTGGGCACAGTTTGATAGGAAGAAAATGAAGAAGCAGGGATATTACATGAATTAGTCAGCTACACATCTTGAGTGCAGTGAGAGAAGTAGTGGTTTTTTATGTTAGATAACTTTTCCCATAAAGAACTGTGATAAACGGCCCAGAAACTGTACGATATGGCGCATATGTACGATTCATCATCCACAGAGAAGAAGTGGCAAGATAAATGGGCAAAGGCTAAATCGTATACAGCAGATCTAAAGAACGCTAAAAACCCATATTTCTCACATGTGATGTTCCCCTACCCTAGTGGAGATAAGCTCCACGTAGGACACTGGTATAACTTTGCTCCAGCAGATAGCTTTGCAAGATATCAACGTATGCAGGGCAAAGATGTATTTACTCCAATGGGATTTGATGCCTTTGGACTCCCTGCAGAAAACTACGCTATTAAAACTGGAGTACATCCAGATGACTCTATTACGACGAATGTCGAGACGATGATTACCCAGCTCAAGCGTATTGGATGTATGTACGATTGGGACAAGATGGTGAATACCTCAAAGCCTGAGTACTACCAATGGACACAGTGGTTGTTCCTTAAGATGTTTGAGAACGATCTCGCCTACAGAAAAGACGCAAATGTAAACTGGTGTGAAAGCTGTCAGACGGTTCTTGCAAACGAGCAGTGCCAAAATGGTTCATGTGAAAGATGTGGAACAGTAGTTGAGCACAAGCCCATGACACAGTGGTATTGGAAAATCACAAACTACGCACAAAGACTTCTCGACAATCACGACAAACTTGATTGGCCAGAAAAAACAATCACCATGCAAAAAAACTGGATCGGTCGAAAAGAGGGTGTCTTTATTAAGTCAAAGATCAAAGATACAGATTACGAATTTGAAGTATGGGACTCTGTGCCTCAAACTTTTATGGCACAGACTTTCACAGTGATCGCTGCAGAGCATGAGGAGCTTCCTCAATTAATGAAAGGTCGACCTGAGGAGAAGGCAGTACTTGAGCTTGCTGAGAAGATTAAAAAGAGAAAAATGAGTAAAGACTTTAATCCAGAAGAAGACATGGAGGGAATCTTTACAGGACTCTATGTAGAAGATCCATTTGGTCACGGTGATCTACCATTGTGGGTAGCATCGTACGTAGTCGCTGACTACGGATCTGGAATTGTTCACTGTAGTGCTCACGATGAACGAGACTTTGCTTTTGCCAAGAAGTATGACATCCCACTAAGACCTGTAATGTTTCCAGAAGATCCTGAAGAAGCACAAAAAGTAAGAGATACAGAATACTGTTACGCCAAAGAAGAGAACGCAGTAATGGAACAGCCTGAAAAGTTTAAGGGTCGAAAGTGGGGAGAGGTTAGAGAAGACATTATTCGATATATGGCTGATGATATGAAGATCGCTCGTGCTCAAGTAAATTACAAGCTTCGCGACTGGAGCATCTCTCGTCAGAGATACTGGGGTGCACCTATCCCGATTGTGTATGACCCAGAAGGAAACCCACACCCAATCCCGCAAGAGCATTTGCCATGGGAGCTTCCACGAGACGTGGACTTCAAACCAACAGGTACCGCACCTCTTGCTCAGTCCAAAGAACTTCTAGAACGAACAGAGAAAATATTTGGCAAAGGATGGACTCCAGAAGTAGATACGATGGACACATTTGTCTGTTCAAGCTTCTACTCATTTAGATATCTTGCAGAAGGCAATACCAAAGAATTTGTACCAAAAGAAATTGATAAGAAGTGGATGCCTGTAGATATGTACATTGGTGGACCAGAGCATGCATGCATGCACTTGATCTACTCTCGCTTTGTTTCAATGGCTCTTAAAGACTTTGGATACATTAATAGTGATGAACCGTATCAGCGATTGATTCACCAAGGGCTAATTACAAACGGTGGAACTAAGATGAGCAAAAGCAAAGGCAATGTCGTCAGCCCAGATGCATTTGTGGATAGGTATGGATCAGATGTTTTCCGAATGTACCTTATGTTCATGGGTCCGTTTGAGGGAGGAGGGGACTGGAGCGATACGGGAATTAAGGGGATTGATAGATTTGTACAAAAGGTATGGAAGCTCCTTGGGGAATCGGAAACTTCTAACGCAGAAGTTTCAAAAGAGGTGAACGTAAAACTTAATCAAACTATAAAAAAAGTTACACAAGATATAGAGAGTCTACACTTTAATACGTGCATCTCCGCACTCATGGAACTGATGAATCTTGTAGAAAAACAAGAATCTGTTAATTCCCAGTTAGCCCTAACTGTAGCCAAATTACTATCTCCACTAGCACCGCATTTGGCAGAAGAGCTATGGGAGAAGCTAGGAGGGGAGGGGATGGTGATCGATGCTGCGTGGCCTACCTTTGATGAGAAACTTTGTGTAAGTGATACAATAGAAGTTGCAGTACAGATCAACGGAAAACTCCGTGGAACCATAACTATAGATGCAGGAGCTGCTGAGGCAGATGTCATAGCTCAGGCAAAAGAAGTACCAAACGTAGCTACTCACTTAGAGGGTAAGGAGATCAGAAAAGAGATCTATGTCCCAGGAAAGCTTGTAAGCTTGGTAATTGGATAGTTAAAATTGTAAAATTTGATTTACATATCATTTTTCGATACTCTCAGTTCTTATGGGACATGTTAATCGATTTAAGGCGATGGAGAGATGCACACCTCATGTGTCTACTATACCTGAAACGGAGTTTTCTAGAGCTGCAGAAGTTAGAGCTCGCAAGATAGAAAGACAATTAGACAGAGTGATGGAAGAGGTGTTACTTGGATATTATTCCAGTCTCAATCATGACCCTGATGATTGGCAGGGGTTCTCATTTTCTGGAGCTCAGGCATACAATGTAATAGCAACAACAATCGAAAATAATATGCTTCTAGCCTTTCATCAGATTGGAACAAATCCATCACTTCATGGAACTGGAATGCGACAAGATAGACTTGGTACGTTACTTCAGGTGAGCGATGGCAGCATTCAATATGATAGCTATCAAAAATATGGAAGGCACCGTGTATACGAGAGCGAAGAAGGTAGAAAACCAAAGACTCTTGAGGTAGGTCAAAAACTTCCAATAACATTACCTGCACCAGATGAGTGGCTGATAACCTCTGCAGTTGATAGGCCTGCACTGTGCACATCTGTGAGTACCAATCAAAAAATGTGGAACCAAGATGAAGACCATTCTGGTTTCAGTATTCTTTCTCGCAAAAAGAAGCTAGAGCTACTAGATAGCTTTAACTTTTATAATTCGATGGATGCTTTTTAGTTAGCAGTATTACTGCGAATGCCAGGATTCTTAGCACGTAGTGTTTCGGGTACTGTGCCATTTCTATTCGGCATAGTTGCTCCATCTATCCACTTATCCACTATTGCACAAAGTGCTTTCGGTTTTGATACATGCGGATAATGGAAGGTGTCTTGCATACTTGCTTTCTTCATATTTGAATGAGAAAACTTTTCTCCTACATGCCATGGATCTGACGGTGTCTGTACGACAAGTAGCTTAATATCCCTTCTGCACTGAGCTAATAATTCTATGAAAGAAGGACCATCCTTTAGTAGTCGTAATTCTTTCCTCATGCGGTTTCGTTGGTGTTCATATTGTTGTTCATGGCGTGCAAGGAAGGGGTCAAACGTTTCATCATCCATATCCCAAGTCAGTGGTCGCAACATAACATGAGTAGGAGATTTGCAGCCTGTATCATTTACTTGTTTAGAAGCATCCATAGTATTCTGTGGAGGACTTAACAATATTGCCGACTTTAGTTCAGGGCACATATTAATAATCTCTGGTGCACGATGAGTTCCAAACGAGGTAGCGATAAGTACAGTATGACCTTGATCTCTTATGAGTTCGCTTTCTACTTCTATTTTGTGCCTTATCCATTCAGGTTTATTAGGGTATGTATCAAATGATTCATAGTGCGAATCTGGATGACTGACTTGAATTCCACTCCTCGAGAGCTCATCACAAAATACCTCTCGATCCTCTGGGCAATCTTGAATACCAGGAATCCAAAGAGCATTAGTTCCTGTGTCTTCTTCTGGCTGGTCATACGTTTCTCCATTGACGAGTTCTAAATTCATATTCATATATTTTAGTGCAAAAACACTAAAAGTCAATGTATGACTCTAGCCAAGGCTAGAATTAGCTCAAAAGCGTAAATACTTTCTGCTGAAGCTGACCTACTGTTTCAGTATTTTCTCTAAGTTCCTTTCTATCAACTCCTTCAAAAGAGATTCCCAACTCTTGTTCCAGCTCGTAAATGAGGCTTGGGAAATGCCACTCTGTTACACCAACATCTTCCAATCGTGTAGAGTAATTTAACATTTTCATATTTTCCTGAAATTCATCACGCTCTGCGTGGCCATCTACCAATTTGCGGATGGTGTTCATTACTGCACTTCTCGTCATTGTATTCTTTTCTGCTTGGTTCTCTGGCAAATCGTTATTTCCAAGTAGAGAGCTTGCTGCAAAAGCGGCAGCTCCAAGAGTTACAGTAGAGAGGAACGCTCTTCTATTCATGTCAGGTTGCTCATGACTGTTTTCAATATTCTTCATATTTTTTTTTGTTAAATGGAATGGGACTTATTCAAGCACTTGCACAGAGAAAGTCAATAGGCTTTGAATCTTACTAGCTTAGTTCCCATTTCTCAGATCTGCTAGCGCCTGAGCTATTTCTGCTGGTGAATGAGAGCCATCAATAGTAGTTCCTTCTGGACCTGATGTATCTCCAGAAATTGTAACAATGTGTACGTCAGAACTTGTTTGTTGTATTACTTGAATGATATCTGGAAGGTCAGCACCAACTACTTTTTCGTCTAATGCAGTAATAGGGCTAAGTTCTCCTTTAGATAAAGCTCCTCCAAGAGAAAAGCCGCTCAGGTGCGCATCAACATTATTTTTACCAAGCAAGTCTTCTACAGCTCTGTTTACTTCTTCTGTTGAGACAATAGTAACGCCAGTAGCCGTCTGCCACTCCTTAGGCATAATAGATTCCATCCCATTATCTTTTATAAATTGAATCAGAAATTTCTTTGGTATTCTCCTAAAGGTTGATCCAGGGACTCTGAAACCTTTCAGAGATCCATTATCAAAGCAGCGAATAATCGTTTGCTGAGATACACAACAGATTCGATGAGCTTCTCCTGTTGTAAATACATCTTTTGAATAATCAACTTCTTTTGCGCTTGTTGTGGAGAGGCTTTCTGACATAGGAGAACCACCATACAATTTAATGGTCTTTAATGTCAACTTCACTTTGCACCTGCTAGACTCTTCGCGCATGAATCATCCATTCGACCGTTATACGGAATACACAGATGTCGCAGCTCTTAAAAAGAGTAGCGAAACGCCTCTGCGTAAATGTATGCGAGTGAATACCTTTAAGATGAATGTTGAAGACTTTAGGAAATACGCAGAAAGTAAAAACTGGAAACTTAAACCCGTACCGTGGTGCACAGAAGGGTTCTTTATCGACAGAGAAGATCGTTCGGTTCCTCTGGGGAAAGACCTTCTACACCTACTTGGAATCACTTACATGCAAGAGGCCAGTAGTATGTTGCCCGTTGCAATGCTCGACCCCAAGCCAGGGGAAAACATTTTAGATATGGCAGCAGCACCGGGAAGTAAATCGACACAGATTGCCGCCAAGATGAATAACCGAGGAGTGCTCGTTGCAAACGATATGCAAGAGGCGCGGTTGCAGACACTGCGCTCTGCACTAAATCGATTGGGAATTATGAATGTGATTGTTACGAAAAAAATGGGCCAGTGGTTTGGAAAGCATATGACAGGAAGGTTCGATCGCGTATTAATAGATGCACCATGCACAGGGCAAGGAACAGCACGAAAAGATTCTACAGCACTCAAGTACTGTTCTATCGATTCCATCGGAAAGAATGCAAAGCTACAGAGAGAACTCCTAGAAGCTGCGGTACATGCGACAAACATTGGAGGCCGCATAGTGTATTCCACGTGCACACTGACTCCAGAAGAAAATGAAGATGTTGTCTTTAGTGCTTTGCGAAAATTCCCTAATCAACTTGAAGTAGTAGATCCATCAGAAATAATTAATTGGGATTGTAGTCAGGCAATCAAAGATTCATACACGGTACAAGAATCACTTGAGACAAAAATCAAAAATATTGAAACACCAATGTTACGTATCTGGCCACAGACATATGACTCCGAAGGTTTCTTCTGCGCAGTGCTTAAAAAAACAGCACCAACCAAAGAGGCGGAGAAATATGATCTTGTAAAACTTGATAAAGAACCTCTTTCCAAAGGTAAAGTAAAAGAGGTCTGTGAATTCTTAGAGCACCGCTTTGGTACATCGTTTAAAAACAAAAGCGAAGTGTTGTTGCAGCACAAAGAACGTTTGTGGATAACAACCGAAGAAGTATTTAAATTTAAACTACCCTGCCCAAATGCAGGTATAGGTTTGCCCTTTGGGAAAACACTCAGCAAGTCCCCTGTTATGATCGACCATGATCTCGCAACCCTCAGAGGGTCAGATATCACTACAGGAGTAATAGATCTAACCGAAGAGGAGTGGAAGCTTCTTGCGAGGGGCCAGGATATAGACTGTGACCCAGAACTCTTTGGCAAAGTGCTCTTTCGCTATAACGGTCTCTGTATCGGACGAGGCAATACACGGGAGGGTCGTTGTAAAAACCAGCTTCCTCGCTGGATAATACAAGTATTATCATGATAGGATTTTGGCATGGATAAGCCAAATTATGGATTTACAGAGTTCTTAGACTGTTCCCGAAATACAGCGCAATTTAGAACAGTTGCCAATGCTGATCTTCCGAATCCTTTCGGGAAGATAAAAGAGCGTACACACATAGAAACCCGTCAGATCGCATATCCTACAGTAGATATAACCGCTATGGCGCGATTGGCAATTACAAGCCTGTTAGAGAAGCTCGATATAGAAGGTAAAGACTGTGCAGGAGTAGTACTTTCCAGTTGCAATAGCCAAGACCAATCAGATTCACTTAGTAAAATAGCTTCTCGGGCTGCAGTAACTCATGGTATAGCAAGTTCTAGGAGTCTTAATTTTGCCTGTAGTGGTTTTCCTGCTGCAGTAGAAAAGGCTATGCAAATGCCAAACGAAGATGGTAAGCATATCATCATCATAATGGCTGAGATGTTGAGCAGAATTGTTGATTGGGATGATCAAAATACAGCAGTGGTGTTTGGAGATGGCCTTGCTGTAACGAGTATTATTCCTGATGGAAAACATAAGATCTTAGACTCTTGGGCAAGAACAAATGTGGAGGATGAAAAGAACTGCCTAGCTTTTAGCAGCAAGCAAGGAACGCGCACTCCAGATGGAGAAATTGACGAAAACGAACGGTTGGTTATTACAATGGGTAGACATGGGGGAAAGCAGCTTTATAGAAATGTTCCACAGGCACTTGTTGATCTTGTAGCAAATTCTCGATTAGGGTTAGAGGGTGTCGATTACATTGTCCCTCATCAGGCTAATGGAAAGTTTATAGAAAAAATGATAGAAAAAATAAATGCATCATCAAAAATATTTAGACCACAGGTTATTGGCACTATTGCAGATCAAGCAAACACTGCATCTGCATCTATACCTACAGCACTTTCTAAGACTATTGCAGGATTCGAAAAAGGAAAAATAGTTGCTTGTCCTGCCAAAGGTGCAGCAGAAGAATTCAAAGAAGGATTTTTGTCACAAGGCTTATTGCTATTCGAGGTAGGAGCATAAGTAGTGTATACTTCTCCTCCTCATGGACCCAACTCTGGATATCAAATCGCGGCTACCGATAGAAGAGCTAGTCGGACAGTATTGTCAGCTCAAAAAAAAGGGAAGCGGGTTTGTGTGTGTATGTCCATTTCACCAAGATAAGCACCCCAGTATGCAGATCAGTCCCGATAAAGGAATCGCCTACTGCTTTGCGTGTAGCAGTGGTGGGGACATCTTTAGTTTCTATCAAAAGATCGAAGGTGTAGATTTTAAGCAGGCACTTAAAGACCTCGGTGAACGAACAGGGGTAAAAATAGAAGGCCTAAAGATGGAGGCTCCTGTACAGAAAGATCATAAAGAGCGCATTAGAGAGTGCTTGCAAGCAGCGCAGAAGTTTTATGCCAGCAACCTTGAGAAGAATGCAAAGGCAAAGCTATACGTAGAAAACCGTAAGGTAACGAAAGAACAAGTAGAAGAGTTTGGACTAGGAGTAGCCCCTGATTCCTTTAGCGATACCTATGAGCATCTTTTAAAAACCGGATTTAGTCGCAAAGAAATTGTGGATGCGAGCCTTGGTATCCAAAAAGAACTTCAGAACGAAAAGATCTACGATCGCTTCCGAAACCGTTTGATGTTTCCAATCTCCGATGCCAATGGACACATCGTTGGATTTGGAGGAAGAACTCTTGGAGAAGATGATGCAAAGTACATAAACTCTGGAGACACACCGGTGTATAACAAATCAAATGTTCTCTACGGGTTGCACCATGCTCGCGAAGCAATTCGTGCAACGAAGAGAGTAGTACTCGTCGAAGGGTACTTTGATGTTATTGCTTGTCACAGAGTTGGTATTAAAAATGCTATTGCTGTTAGCGGAACCGCACTTACTGAGCAACATGTAAAAACCCTCAAGCGCTATGCAGACACAGTAGTGCTCTGTCTCGACCAAGACCGCGCGGGGCAGCAGGCCGCAGAGCGCTCGTATATGCTGTGTAGTGAAGTGGAACTTCCAGTGCACACGGTAACGCTCGAACATAAAGACCCTGACGATGCAGCAGTTGCGGACCCCGAAGGATTTAAAAAGCTAATGGAGGAGGGGAGTCGTCCGTATCTTGATATGGTCATCGATCGACTTCGCGCAGGAGACGTGTCTTCTTCTGAGGGGAAGCACGATGCACTAAAAATAATATTACCACTGATCAATGCGGTATCATCTTCTGTTGAACGCGGACATTACATTGGAAAAGTGGCAGGACTACTGTCGACTACAGAGACAGAACTAAAGCAGGACATTCAACAGTTTGAAAAAAACACAGTGCGTATCGTTCCTCAAAAAGAGGAAGTAGCAGAAGAGGAATCCGATGATAGCTTTTCTAGCGCAGAAATTGCTCTTGGAATTGTAATGCTCTTCCCACAGCTAAAAAGTCTTTTGGCAGAGCTTATAGCCCCAGAAGATCCAGCAGTGGCTGCACTGTATACAGCTCTTAAGGAGTCTCCTGATGTTCAGAATTTACGATTGGAAATGTTAGATCTACCAGAAGAACATCTGGAACGCGTATCTATTTTGATGCTTTTCTGTGAGCACCTTGGCTTTGGAGCTTGGAGCCTTTCTCTTGCCGAGCGTGAAATGCGAAACAATTGCGTTAACGCCAACAACACATTTCTAAAGAAAAAGCAGTTAACCATTGCTTCAAAGCTCCAAAAAGCGCGACAAGAAGGCAATAGCGCAGAAGAGGGGAAGTTGTCTCTACAGTATGCTCAAGTGCTTAAACTAGCGAAAATGGCCTCTAAATAAACAGAGACCGCTTAGTGAATATCAATTTTAGCTAAGATTCTCTTGGATATGGCGTCTTTTTCCCTATACTGCCCGCAATGGCTTCACACCCAAGAAAATTCATCGTACAACCATCAGATGATGATCTGAAGGAATTGCCTGAAGAGGTAAAGCACCTTATTAAGAAAGGGCGAGAGCAGCGTTATGTAACGCATCAGGAGATTATGTCGGTTGTGCCAAACGCAGAAGAAGATGTTGAATTGCTCGATGAGGTGTATTCATTGCTCGTTGACCTTGGTATCCAAGTGATCGATGTTAAAGATGCTCTTATCTGGGAGAAGAAGCACAAAGGAGGATTGACCATTCCAGAGCCAACAGAAGATCTCTCTGATATTTCTTCTGGTGACGACGACGACACAGATATTGATTCTGATGGAGATGATGATGAAGAGCCGGCAGCTACAGTCTCTTCTATGGATAAGAAAGAAGAGATGTTAGACGTTGTTGCGACTGCTGGTATCGCTATTGATAAAGATCGTGAAGTATCCGAAGAAGAAAAAGGACGAAGAAAGAGAGAGCGCGAAGTAGATCTACTTGAAATTTCTAACGACTCTGTACGAATGTATCTATCTGAGATTGGTCGTGTGCCACTGATCGATGCGAAGAAAGAGGTAGAACTTGCTAGGCGTATCCGCAAAGGAGATGCTTCAGCAAAGCAGCAACTCGCTGAAGCGAACCTTCGTTTGGTAGTTTCTATTGCTAAGAAATACATTGGTCGAGGACTTTCATTCTTAGATCTTATCCAAGAAGGAAATATCGGTCTCTTCCGTGCGGTAGAGAAGTTTGATCCAGAAAGAGGATTTAAGTTTTCCACATACGCTACATGGTGGATCCGCCAAGCAATTACTAGGGCAATCGCAGACCAAGCACGAACTATTCGAATCCCTGTCCACATGGTAGAAACTATTAACAAGCTTACGCACACACAGCGTCGCTTGGTACAAGAGCTAGGACGAGAGCCTACAGTCGAAGAGCTTGCAGTAGAAATGGAGATGGATATTAAAAAAGTACGTCACATTCAAAAGATCAGCCAAGATATCATCTCTCTTGAGTCACCTGTTGGATCTGAGGAAGATAGCAAGCTTGGTGACTTCATCGAAGATGAAGATGCTGTTAACCCATTCGAAGCGACTAACAGACAGCTTCGCAAAGAAAACGTACACTCAATGCTTGAGTTCTTAACACCGCGTGAGCGAAAAATTATCGAAATGCGATTTGGTCTTAAGGATGGAATTGGACACACACTTGAAGAAGTTGGAAAAGAATTTGGCGTTACACGAGAGCGTATCCGTCAGATTGAAGCAAAAGTACTACAAAAAATGCGTGATCACCCACGTTCTATGACTATCCGTGAGCATGGAAGCAGTCCTAAACGTGTTGGATTCTCTTCGTCTGCAAAGATGGGTACAGAATCTGGACAGTCTGGAGCTTCTTACGTTGACTTCATGCGAATGCTTGAAGAGGATATGAAGAGACTGACAGAGAAGTGTCCAAAGTGTAACAAAGGAGAAATGGTTCGCCTTACAAAGGAAGGAAAGGAAATCAACAAGTGTGACGGTTGTGCACACGAAATGGATATCCCTGTGGAACCAAAGCCAGGTGAGTAAATAAAGAAAAAGAGCTAGATGCATTGCACCTAACTCCAGTTCTTTTAGTAGCTCTAATTAAGCAGAGCAGCTACCTCCTTTTACGAGCTTCTTTACAGCCGCAAGGCCGACAAGAACGTAAACAATCGATTCCACCTGTGGCCAGCTACCTAGAACGAGGTTAACCACGTTCAGGTTCTGTCCCACAAAGTCGCCAACACCAACAAGACCCCAGTTTAGGGCTCCAATTAGAATCAGCCAGTGACATGCTTTACAACAGTTCATACAGTGGTGGGGAAGGGAGAACAAAAATGCCAAAAGGCAAGTTACTGAGTAGTCTATCATCTTGCGTACCAAATGTAATCTTGCACACTATCCCTATTCATTGTCTGAGATATTCTGAAGCTTTCATAGGATGTGCAGCGCACCTTCTTCTGGTAGCATGGAAATATGATTCAAGAAACAGCAACTTCAGCAGGTAATGCAACAAAAAATGCGGTGAAGAAGCTTGCAGCAAAGACAGGAAAAACATTTGAAACAGAGTACGCAAAATTAAACAGTGCACAAAAAATTGCAGTAGACACCATACAAGGACCAGTGATGGTTGTGGCAGGACCAGGGACTGGTAAGACACAGGTTTTAGCTCTTCGTACAGCTAAAATATTGCAGTCTACTCAGATGAATCCCTGGAACATTCTGTGTTTAACATTTAGTAAGAGTGGGGCAACCGCTATGCGCAATCGCTTGCGTGATATTATTGGAAGTGATGCATACGGAGTTACGGTAAATACGATTCATGGGTTTTGTAACGATATTATTACTGCACACCCTTCGGTCTTTGAAGACTGGTCTTCTTTGGAGCAGATCAGTGATGTCGAACGCTATCGATCATTGAACAAAATAATTGATCAACTACTTCCTGATATGGTTCTAGTGAACCCAAAATCACCCTATACAAGATCGCGAGATATATTAGGTCGAATCTCTCAGTTAAAGATAGAAGGGGTAACAAACAGAGACCAGCTACTCGCGATTGCAGGCGAATATGACAGTGTCATGCAGTCAAAGAGCAAAGAAGGCACAAAGGCACATGCAAGAAACCTGCTTACAGCTAAGAAATTTAGAGAGTTTATCGATATCTTTGATAGATACCAACAAATGCTAAAAGAAACAGGCCGTTACGACTACGCGGATATGATTTTAAATGTTACAGAGGCATTAAAACAGGAAGATTGGCTTCTCGCTAGTCTCCAAGAGCGGTATCAGTATGTATTAGTCGATGAGTTCCAGGATACAAACGGTTCACAGTTTGCCTTCATCGATCTCCTTACTACAGACCCAACAGGAGACGCTTCACCGAACTTCTTTGTTGTCGGGGATGATGATCAGGCGATATATCGCTTCCAAGGTGCGAACCTTACAAACATCCTTTCGTTTACCGATAAGTATCCTCATGCTCCTGTAATAGCCCTTACACAAAGCTATCGATGTACACAGCCTATACTGGATGCTGCGGAGTCTCTTATTAGCCAGAACACCGAACGGTTAGTAGGAAAGATCGAAAACCTTGATAAGCATTTAGTCGCAGCACTACAAAAAGACGGAACACCACCGCAAATGGTATTCTCTGCATCTGATATGGCAGAACCGTGGGTAATTGCAGATATGGTTGATGATCGTTTGCGTGAAGGAATAGATCCCAATGAAATTGCCATCATCGTACAGACTAACCGAGAGCTTCTCTCACTATATGATGTATTCAAGGCAAGACAGATTCCGACCGTGCTTTCTGGGAAGCTCGATCTCCTCGAGCATCCACTTGTTGAGCAGACACTCGCAATACTGCGAGCTGTGCATAACCCTCATGACGACCACTTACTTTCCAGTGCTCTGGCTTCTTCATGCTTCTCTTGTCACCCTGCAGATCTTTCACTTCTCTACAGCGTAAAGCGTGAAGAGAAATGCACACTGCTTGAGTGTGCCCTTAAAGTAGATACGCAAGAGATGAACCTACGAGAGCAAGAGTTGCTTATCAAAGCCCGAGATATCATTCTGGATCTACACCACAAGAAAGACCAACGCACAGTGGTAGAAACCCTCGAACATATTTACAGGGAAAGCAATCTCTTGGGGTCGCTACAAAGTGGAGAGATGGATGTGCTCGACTTTGCCGCAGGACAAGAGTTCTTTGACCGCATAAAGAGCAGGGCATACGAACAGCCACACTTCACCTTTGAAGTATTCTTAAACGACTTAGAATATTATGGCGATGCAAACTACAGTGATCTTCGTCTGACATATGACCTTCCACATCTAACAGAATCTGGAGTGCAGATGATGACAGCACATAAGAGTAAGGGGCTCGAGTTTCATACAGTGATTATTGCGAACTTCCGCGAAGGACATTGGGACAAGCGTCGCAATCCCCCATCCGTTGCAATGCCCGAAGACTTATTGTTTGGTTGGGAGAAAGATCAAAAGTCATACGAAAAGAATCAGGATGAGAGAAGAGTAAGTTTTGTCGCTATGACTAGGGCTAAACGAGAGCTAATATTTTCGTGTCCTATAGAACTAACTTCTGGAGATAGCACGAAGACGGTTTCTCCATCGGGCTTCTTTGCGGAGTCTGGGGATCTTCCAGAAGTGCACAGAGATGTTGCCCATCCAGATCAGATGTCTACATTGCTCAGTGTTCCTCCTCGAGAGTTTGATGCAGAGTTTGCAGCGTTCTTACAAAAGCGCATAGAACATTTTGCATTGTCACCAACTGCACTCAATCATTTCTTAGAAGACCCGTTGCAATTTCTCGAAGTAGACCTCTTGCAAAAGCCTCAGGCAAAAGAGCCGCACTTTGCATACGGAAATGCTGTGCACCACGTTTTGGCGAAGTGGGCGGATTCTGTAACAGACGGAAATCCTTTAGATGAGCAAACCATACTTACAACATTTGATGATCACTTATCGCAGAGAGAGTTGCTGACCAAAAAAGAACTCGAGAGACTTTCGCATTTAGGGCATCAGACTCTTAAGAGATACATCAGTTCTCATTTGCAGTCGCCCTATCCTAATGTGCATAAAGTTGAGTATCCAATCACAACACATCTGGGAGATGTGCCAATTAAAGGAAAGCTCGATCGTATAGATCTCATGGAGCCAAATTCTAGAGTAGCAATCGTCACAGACTTTAAAACAGGTAAGCCGAAAACCGAAAAGCAGATAGTAGATTATGGATACTATCGGCAGCTGGTATTTTACGACCTCCTGATTCGTAATGGATATAGCATCATTGATCCGAAGGAATTTAGGCTGGAATTTGTCGGGGAAGGAGCTGAGGCACCTATCACCAGATCCTTCACGATCTCAGAAAATGACCGCAAAGAGCTCTCTGAACTCATAAATACGGTCTGGCAGAAGATACTTGCATTAGACTTCACAGAGGTCTAAATTGGCTATAACAAGCCATGAATCCAGAACACGAATCATCGGAATGTTCGTCAGTATGCCTTGATGAAAGGCAGATTGTAGTACAAGAGTTGTTAATAGATCACTGTAGCGCTTTAGATGTCGCAGCCGAGGTACGCTTTGAGAGGTTTTCTAGTCTTTTTACAATTCAAAATCCTCAGCGAAATAATCTTGCAACCAGTTGTAGAGACCAAGTGAGAGATCTTGAACAGAAGGTGGCTACTATTGCAGGGAATATTCCTGAGATGTCTACACCAGAAGGAACAGTGCATCCTGAGAATTCAGAATTGTACCTCGATCAAGAAATTATTCGTGCGCAGTCAGCATCAGAGCTTGCTGATTGGCGCAGAAGGCATCAGTTACATAGGAAGTATATTCAAGATACACTCAATGGAAGTAGGCCCCCAGAAGGTCAGACCGAATTGTTTGTGTGGGATCAGGCTACAAAGGCTCTTGATCATTTAAGTAATCTAACCCCAGAAGAAGATATAGAAAGAGCAGTGTGTGTCTTAGCTGAAATACAGCGCAAGCAAATAAGAATGAGCACAGCTCTTTGGTCAGCTCCATTAAATTCGGTGAAAGCAGCTGCTACTACTGTTGCCTCAACTGTTGCACTATTTGGAGTGGGGGCAGGATTACTAACCGGTGTAGGAACTACAGGGCTTCAGTATGGTTATCAGGGATATGACAATTACAGGCAACGTAGAAAACTTTCTGCCCCCGAAGCTGGTGCTATTGCCACTATTAATAAGCATGGGTTCAAATATCGAACCTTCGTTCAAACGTGCATGATAAACCTTAATGTCGAAGGTAGTATAGAAGAATTACTCGACGGTTAATTCGGTTATTGCAGGAACTGCTTAAATATATTCACTGCTCTTCCTCTGTGGCTGATTTGATTTTTTTGATTCATTGTCATGGCACTGTAAACAACGTCGAAACTTTCTGGTTTAAAGCAGGCAGAGATTGGAAGGCCTGGTAAGTAGTCTGCCTCAAGAGCTGGGGTAAGAATCCCTTCGCACACACCTTCGAATATATGCTCTTTCGCTTCTTCATCTATATATGCCAAGTTGCATACGAACTTTGCTTTACGATTTTCTTCGGACTCCATGCGCTCGAGGAAATGTTCAATCCATTCCTGGTCTGTCGCATCTGCTCCTGCTCCCCAGCGGCGAGTATGAATCCCCAGCTCCCCCTGAAGAGCCTCAACTACTATACCGCTATCATCTGCAATGGTCGGAACACTTCCACCGTGTTCGAAGAAGTGACGAGCTTTAAGAAGTGCATTCTCTGCATACGTAGATCCTGTTTCTTCAGGGTCTATTTCTATCTGCAAATCAGCAGGGCTTAGTAGCTCAAGATCTAATTCTCCAAGCACTTCAGAGATTTCGATGTGCTTTCCTTTGTTGTTGGTACCAATAAGAAGTTGCATGCTAATCTTGTGCTACTTTATCGATATACACCTCACGAGCTTTAGCCCCATTACTAGGCCCAATAAGGTTTTTGTCTTCCATAATATCAAGGAGTCTTGCAGCGCGAGCGTATCCTACTTTGAGCTGCCTCTGTAGAAGGCTCGCAGAAGCTTTTCCAGTTTCTTGTACTACGCGAACAGCCTCGAAGAACATTTCATCTCCACCGTTATCATCTGCATCCAAATCAATATAGCTACCACTTGTTCCTTCTTCGCCGTCTTCTCTATTGCCATCCATTTCTATTTGCTCAGTTACTTTTCCTCCACCGGCAATCTTTACACTGTTGATAACACGTTCTACTTCTTTACCAGTAACCAAGATTCCTTGCATACGGACAGGGTTAGAAGTCTCGGCAGTCATGTAGAGCATGTCTCCTCTACCCAGTAGATCTTCTGCTCCAACGGAGTCGAGGATCGTACGAGAGTCGACAGCAGATACAGTACGGAAGGCGATACGTGTTGGGATGTTCGCCTTAATAAGACCAGTAATAACATCAACACTCGGACGTTGAGTAGCGATGATCAAATGCATTCCAGTGGCTCGAGCCATTTGTGCAATACGTGCAACCATCGTTTCTGTGTCTCTTCGGTATTGGCGCATCATCAGGTCGGCAAGCTCATCCACAACAATAACAATACGAGGGAGGACATGCTCTTCCTCTTTTTGCTTTTCGTTAAATTCATCAAGGTTACGTACTCCTGCTTCTGAGAACCTGTGTAGACGACGTCCCATTTCTGCAACAGCCCAACGAAGAGCCTGAAGTGCACGTTCAGCTTCTGTAATTACTGGAGTCAGCAAATGTGGAATACCGTCGTATGGCATGAGCTCTACACGCTTCGGGTCGATGAGGATAAGCTTGAGTTCGTGTGGAGCATTCTGAAAGAGGAGTGATGTAAGGAACGAGTTCATACACACCGACTTACCAGAACCAGTAGCACCAGCAATAAGGAGGTGAGGCATTTCGTTTAGTGCTGCTACAACTGCGTTACCAGATACGTCACGACCGAGTGGCATAGTAAGAGGGGATTCACTCTCTGTAAATTGTGGGCTTTCCATTATCTCTCGTAAGTGTACGAGAGTGCGATCGGTGTTTGGCATTTCAATTCCCACAAGAGATTTACCAGGAATTGGAGCTTCGATACGAAGACTCGGAGCAGCGAGTGCTAGGGCAAGGTCATCTTTAAGTGCTGCAATTTTACTGAGCTTCACTCCTTCTGCAGGCTTGAGCGTAAATTGCGTTACAGTCGGACCTGGGTGCGCGTCTCGCATAGTGACATCGATATCGAATTCCTCGAGTTTTTCTTCGATGAGCTTTGCCTGAGTTTTAAGCTCTGCATCATTTACTTTCAACTCAGAGTGCGTACCGTCAAGTAGGTCATATGCTGGGAATGTCCATTCTTCGAAACGTGTATCTTTCATTTCGAGAGTTTCTTTCACCTTCTTGCTTAATACTTTTTTGGTACGATCTTTAATAGAGGTCTGTGCAAAGGCAGGACGCACAATATTGAGCTCTGGCTCCTCTGCGTCATCTTCTACAGGATCTTCATCCTCTTCATCTTCGTATTCTTCTTCCTCTTCATATTCATCTTCTTCGTACTCATCCTCCTCATCGACGACGCGCTTGCGACGTTTCTTCTTTGTAGGCTTGATGACATTTACTATCCACTGCCAGATTCCTCCAAAGTCAGGCTCAAATGAGATAAACAGTCCAGAGAAAAATACAGCACAGAGTACGGTGTATCCCACTGCTCGGCTGGTAAAGACGAGGAACGGAAGACTCATCATAAATCCAACAGAACCTGCAAGAGCATCTCTATTAGAAGCAATCTGATCTAGAGGGGCACCGATATGTACTATTCCTAAGAAAGAAAGTAGACAGAGCACCAGACCGACACTTCGTTTTGTTTCAAATTGAGAGTTATCTCCTGCAAACCAATGCAGAAGACCAGAGATAATCAAAAAAGCAGGAAAGATTCCACTCCATGCTCCAAAGAAAAAGGTCATTGCGGTTCCCATGCTTTCTCCTACCATTCCTGCATCTTGTTTTAGAACGAGGTACAGCAGCAGTCCCGCAGTGATCTGGCCCATGCCAGAAATAAGTCTCTGCGTTCCGGGCGCGAGATTGAGGGCGTTCTTCTTCTTACGCCTTCGGCGGTATTTTCGTCGTCTTTTGCGAACCATTGATAGTAGTATACCATAGGCTTTAAAAATGGGAATGGTCGTTTTTTACTGTTTCAATAAGTCATATTACGTTACTCTTCTGGTATGAAAGTTATAATATTTGGTGCCAAGGGCTACATGGGCCAGTACTTCCTGTCTCTCTACCCAGATGCAGTTGCTCCATCTGTAGACATCGCAGACAGTAGGGCTGTAGTTGATGTATTAGAAGAGCACAAACCTGACGTAGTTATTAACTGTGCAGGAAAGACAGGCCGTCCAAATGTAGACTGGTGTGAGACACATAAAGAAGAAACTATTCACAGTAATGTTTTGGGTCCACTCGTCCTTATAGAGGAGTGTGGAAAGCGTGATGTGTATCTTGTGCAGATTGGAACAGGGTGTGTGTATTCCGGCGACTCTTCTAAGGAGTTTACTGAAACTGATCCTCCTAACTTCTTTGGAAGTTTCTATAGTCGGAGCAAAGGGGTAATCGACCAACTCCTTAATGACTTCCCCGTGCTAAACATTAGGTTACGTATGCCATTTGATGGCACTGGAAGCGAGCGCAACCTTATCAATAAGATAAAGAAATATGACCGCCTGCTCGATACAGAAAACTCCATGACGTATATCCCAGATATGCTGTCTGCTGTAGGCCAGTTGATAGAAAAAAAGGCAACAGGGCCATATAACATCATAAACCCTGGGGCTATGACTCCATATCGCATTATGGAACTCTATAAAGAGATCGTTGATCCAAGCCACACTTTCGAACTCTTAAAAGAGGAGGATCTTCCAGAGGTAGCCTTTGCAGGACGCAGCAGTTGTGTGCTTTCGGGTAAGAAATTGGAGTCTGAGGGCATAGTGATGAAGCCAGTAGAAGAGGCAGTGCGAGAAGCCCTAGAAACGCTAAAATCTGCAGCGAATTCGTAGTATTGCCCAATATTTACTATTATGGTATAATAACTTTAGATTATGAATACTCCTGAAACACAAAATTCTGGCTCTAAAGCTACTGATATTATCAAATCTGCATCCTCTAAAGTGCAGGGTATCAAGCCAAAATCAATCTTCGGCCTTCTAAAGAGACGGTGGAAGCGTATTTTGATCATTGCTGTCATCGCTTTGCCAGTTCTGGCATTGGCACGATTTCTTGCATCAGAACCGGAGCCTGAGTATCTAACAACAGAGGTAGAGCGTGGAGAGTTGGTACAGACTGTCGAAGTAGTTGCTACGGTAATTTCCGAGAAAGATCTTGAGCTCAAGTTTCCGGTATCGGGAATTGTCGATGAGCTATTGGTTTCTGATGGAGACATTGTTACGGCAGGTCAAGAGCTTGCTCGTCTTCGATCTGGAAGTTTAAATGCGGCTGTTACTTCAGCCCAAGCAAGACTTACTACAGCATATGCAGAGTTAAGAGCGCTCGAGGAAGGAACACGTCCAGAGGATATCGCTATTGCGCAGGCGCAGCTTGAGAATAAAATTGCCTCACTTGATTTTGCACGTTCCAAATACGAAACAGCAGTTGCTTCTCTTGAGAAGGCGAATCTAAAACTTACTTCTCTACAGCAAGAAGCTAAAACTGCCTCTGTTGGAGAGGTTGCTTCAGCAACGAGCACTCTAACAAAAGAGCTTTCTAAGGCGGTGACTGCCGTAGGAGTAATAGAGGATGTATTTGAAGATCTTACTCTTCAAAATATCTTATCTCAGTCACAACCAGCAGAGTATTCGGAGATGATTATAAATAGGAAAGAGATAACTTCAAAAATGAGCTCCTTTATTACGAGAAACAGAAACGTCGCTAGTGATTTTCGTGAGACAGCTGCCGCATTACAAGATGCTCGCACTCTTATTGTAGAAGCAACAACTGTGGTACAGAGAGCCTATGACTTTATCGCGCGCCAAGAGCCACTAGGACTCTTTGATTACACAAAGAAAGAAACCTTAAGAGCTTCTTTGGCAACAGAAAAGACCAATGTCGAAACTGCATATGCCAATATAGATACTGCGTATAAGTCTCTATACGACAAGATTGCAAACTTTGAAACTCGCATAGCGACAGAGGAGGCAAATCTTGTTACTTCCCAAGGAGCAAGAGACCAAGCATTGGCTGATATTAATACGTTTCAGACTGCAGTAAAGGTATCGGAGGCACAGCTCTCTCTAAAAAAGGCAGGCACAAGAAAAGCAGATATCGATGCCTCTCGAGGACGTGCACAATCAGCTAGAGCAGACCTAGAAAAGGCTCAAGCGGACTACGACGACACAGTTCTAAAGGCTCCTATTGATGGAACGATTACCAAAGTAAACCTTAAGAAAGGAGAGTTTACACCAGGTCAGTTTAGTGAAACTGTTGCTGCAATTACGATCCTTGGAGTATCACCATATCGCATAGAGGTGTATACCTCTGAGATCGATATTCCTAAAGTAACCTATGACCAAGCAGGAGAATTACTTCTCGATGCGTACCCAGAAAGAGTATTCCCATTAGCCGTTACAGAGATAGATCCAGCTGCAACGATTGTTGATGGTGTTCCTAAGTATCGTATCAAGCTCGATTTCCCAGAGAGCTTCGAGGACTTGCTGAAAATTGGAATGACAGGAGACCTAGATATTATTACGGACTCAAAGAGTGACGTACTATTTACCTCTGGACGTGCGGTCATCAAAAATGAGGAAGGAGAAGATATTGTTCGTATTCTTGCAGAAGATGGACAGGTTGAAGATCGACCAGTAACAGTCGGTATGGAGACTGTCACCAATGTAGAGATTATTGATGGTCTTGAAGAAGGTGAAACTGTGATTGTTCTCATTAAGTAACATGCCCAAAAAAAAGACATCGCCTACAGTCCCACTAATAGAGACGCAAAGTCTTACCAAGTCGTATTTTAGTGAAGAACTAGAAACCCCTGTATTACATGGAATAGATCTTACGATTAGCGAAGAAGAGTTTGTGTCAATTATGGGACCGTCTGGTTCTGGTAAATCAACTCTTATGCACATTCTAGGGTTTCTTGATCAGCCAACGACAGGAAAGTATCTCTTTCGAGGAGAGCCTACGCGGACAATGACTGATGATGAATTGGCAGCAATTAGGGCTACTAGAGTGAGCTTTGTATTCCAGGCATTCAATCTTCTTCCAAGAACTACAGTGCTAGATAACGTTATGCTTCCGCTGTTGTATCACCCAACGATCCCTGCGTCGGAGAGAGTGGAGCGGTCTATGAATGCTATAAAATCTGTAGATTTAGAGGACCGTGCTCTGTATTACACCAACCAGCTTTCTGGAGGTCAGCAACAGCGTGTAGCAATTGCTAGAGCGTTGGTTACATCTCCTGATGTTATTTTTGCCGATGAGCCAACAGGAAACCTGGATAGTAAATCTGGAAACCAAGTAATGGAAGTATTACAAGATCTTCATGATGAAGGAGGCCGAACGATTATTCTTGTTACCCATGAACAAAGTACAGCAGCACACGCAAAGCGCATTATTCATCTGCTCGATGGAAATGTGTCTTCTGATACAAAGCAATTTACACAGATCAATGCAAAGAAAAACAATAACCTTAAAAAATAATGCTAATTACAGATACGTTTCAAGCGGCGCAGCGAAGCCTACTGCGAAACAAGAGTAGGTCTCTGCTCACAATGCTTGGAGTGATTATTGGAGTGGGATCTGTTGTGTTGATGACATCTGTAGGAGCAAGTATGGAAAAGTTAATTCTTGGACAGATTAGTTCTATCGGTGCACAGAGCATGGTGATTTTCCCTGGAACATCAGAAGGAGCTGAAGGGTCTATTATGGCTGGGTTTGATAGCCTGACGCTCGAAGATGTAAACGCATTAGAAAAGCTGACAACCGTCAACAGCATCGCCCCTGGAATAATGATGCCGGTAAATGCTGCTACATACGGACGCGAAAAAACAGAACCTCGAGTTATAGGAACAGTGCCAAATTACTTTCTTAATAGAGAGGTAACAATAGAGAGAGGAAGGCTCCTTGAGGACAGTGATATTCGTGCTGCACGAAATGTAGCCGTTATAGGATCCGAAATTGTTGATGATCTCTTTGGGAGGCAGAACCCTATAGGTAAACGTATAAAGCTTGGTGCAAGATCGTATGAGGTAATCGGAACATTAGAATCAATCGGTACACAGTTCTTCCAGAATGCTGATGAGTTTGTGTTTATTCCGATGACCACTGCTCGTGCACAAAATGCACAGAAGTACGTTAATATTATTAGCCTCCAGTCAGTAGGGGACTTTGATCTTGCACAGTCCGATGTAGAGTCTCTGTTGCGTCGAAGGCATGGAATAGTAAACCCCGATGGTGATACAGATAAAGATGACTTCATGGTTCGTACGTCAGCTCAGGCGAATGATATTTTAGGAGCAGTGTCTTTAGGACTGACCTTATTTATCACGACTGTTGCAGGAATTTCTCTTATTGTAGGTGGAATTGGAATCATGAATATTATGCTCGTAGCTGTTACAGAAAGAACTCGTGAGATAGGACTCCGAAAGGCAATAGGGGCAAAACGTAGAGATATTCTTCTGCAATTTTTAGTGGAGGCAGTAGTCATAACTATGGTCGCAGGGATTATAGGAATAGTATGCGGAATAGGACTGGCAGCCCTAACTGCTGCGATTGCTGACAAGTTTTTGCCTACCTATGACTTTGCAATTTCTTATCCATCTATAGGAGTGGCATTTGGTATGGCATTTTCTGTAGGTCTTGGATTTGGAATTTATCCTGCCAGAAAAGCTGCAATGCTCTCTCCTATGAACGCTCTCCGATACGAATAATGCATATTAACGATACAGTACAGGCTTCATACAAAGCAGTAACGGCACACCGTATGCGGTCTGTCCTTACGATGCTTGGTATTATCATCGGAGTAGGGTCTGTTGTATTACTGGTCTCTGTAGGGCGCAGCTTTGAACGGTATGTTTTAGATCAAGTAGAATCGTTTAGTAGTCATTTGATAGAGATCTACCCGACAGGATTTGAAAAGTTTGGTCGTAGTCTCGACTCTTTGAGCTTTTCTGATTACGAGGCAGTGACTCAGCTTTCTACTGTTGAGAGTGTTGCCCCCGTTATCTTCGTTACAGAAAAAGTGGTATATGGAACAGAGGAGATTTCTCCAATGGTCTTTGGGACAACCAACAAGTTCTTTGCAAACTATAGTTTGAATTTGGAACAAGGAAGACTACTCAATGAGTCTGATATAAAAGGTGCTCGCTCTGTAGCAGTGCTTGGATACCAGGCAGCAATAGATTTGTTTGGAGACAGAGATCCTCTTGGTGAACGTATTCGCGTGGGAAAACGTTTTTACACAGTCGTAGGGACCATGGAAACAATCGGATCTGCGCTGCTTCAAGACTTAGATACTCCAGTGTACGTTCCCTTCACGACTGCAAAAGCACAAACAGGTCAGAAGTATTTAAGTTATATGACCATGAAAGCGTCGATCGATGATGACAATCTTGTTGTTGCGGACATTACGTCACTACTCAGACAGCGACATGGAATAGAAAATATTGATAACGATTACGACAAAGATGATTTCCGCGCAAGGTCTGCCTCTCAAGCGACAGAGATTGTTGGATCTGTAGGTCTTGGACTTACTATATTTATTGGGTTGATCGGAGGGATCTCTCTTATTGTAGGAGGAATTGGAATTATGAATATTATGCTGGTATCTGTAACAGAGCGAACCCGTGAGATAGGACTGAGGAAAGCTCTCGGAGCAACTCGCCAAGATATTCTTAGGCAATTTCTGATAGAAGCAGTAGCACTGACGATGATAGGAGGAGTCATCGGGATTGTTGGAGGAGCATCTCTGGGCGCATTGATCGCAGCAGTTGCGAGTAAGTTTGTAGGCACCGTGCCGTTTGTACTCTCTATACCTGCTCTACTTGCTGCAGCTCTAATGGCTCTAGCAACAGGCCTTATCTTTGGGATCTTTCCAGCGAGAAAAGCTGCGAGCTTAAGTCCTATGGAGGCTATCAGGTGGGAGGGGTAAGTAAAAAAGGGTCGCGATACGAAGATCGCAACCCATTCGACGTACTGTAGATGGAGTTTCTACAGGAAGGTGCTTAGAGTATATGCAACTCCAATTAAGGAGAGCACTTCTCCAGCCCGAATGCAGATGCATTCAGTACTGCAATTATCGAGAATCTGTGCCTTGATGGCACCGTCGCCAGGAGCATGGTATTTGCTCCATTCTTCATTGATCGTGCGCGATGCGACCTCATTTTTTCTCTCAATCCATTTGGATGCGAGAACATGAACTGCAACAGCTACGACACTCTGAAGAACCAACATTCCGAACATCATCTTTAGGCCCAACCATGTGAGAGAACAGCAACTTAAAACAATACGCTATGTATATTATACATTATAATTTAAAAAGGTCAATGTATCCATATACAGAGATATCCCACTACTCTTACTTGAGAAATAAGGTAAATCAGCTAAAATCCCTAGCGAGTGGGTCGGTACCGAAGTGGTCAAACGGGTCTGGCTGTAAACCAGATGTCTCTGACTTCGCTGGTTCGAGTCCAGCCCGGCCCACCATTCAGAACGATTGCCCTTTTGGGCTGCCTGTCGGAAGGGAGAACGTGACTCCCAGACTAGAGTTTTGTCTTTTACGGTGTAGTTCGAAGCGATAGATTTCAGAATTGCCTCCCTGCAATGCGTGGAGCCATACAAAACTGCTTCCTCCATCAATTTGATGAGTTCGAAGCTACGCACTACTTTCTCAATCCAATCATTCCCTTCTGCATGAGTCTCATTGAGTTGTCCTTGTAGCTCATCTCTTCGTTGTTTAAGGCCCCGTAGTTGTACTTCGATCTCCTGCTTAATACCAAGCTTCTCTGCATCCTTTAGCTGACCAAATACTTCTACAATCTGCTGCTGCACTTTCTTGTATTCCTTTTCGAGCACCTTCCTGCGCTCTAACTCTCCTGTACTACGCTTCTTGTGCTCCTTTAAAAGCTCCTCTCGCAAACCATCCAGTTCTACATCTTCAAAGCGTAGTAGAGCTAGCAATTCAGCATGTTGAGCCATTGCAGTCTTCTGTGGGATACTGACTTTGCACTTGGTCTTTGAGTTCTTACACTCATAGTAGACATATTTGCCCTTTGCCAGATAGGGGCTCAATGTCCCCTCGCATTTATGACAACCAAGTAGACTTCCAAAAACAAATTGCTCTCGTAGAGAAGTATTTTTAACTCTGGCGGTATTTCTGTTCCGTCCTTCTAGTACCTGCTGAACAATGTGCCAAAGCCTCTCATCCACTATGGCTTGGTGCTTTCCCTTGTGTACTTCTCCATCAAATCGACAGTATCCCTTGTATATAGGGTCTCGTAGTATGCCGTGTATCATTGTCTTTTCTAATTTTTTTCCGCTCTTCTTGCTTCTCAATCCCATCTTGTCTGCAACCTTTACTAAATCTCGAAGTGAGTAGTGACCTGTAGCAGCTATTTCAAATAATCGAATAATCAAAGGCTCATATTCTGGAACAATCTCTAGGCTCTTGTGGATCTTTCCTTTGATCTCATCTAGCTTTATTCGATAGCCAATCCTTACAGGTCCCATGTGCCTTCCTTCGGATGAGCGAAGCTTCATAGCTTGTCGAATACGATCACCTTTATCTCTACTGTCTTTCCAGCTCATAGCATTTTCTAATGTAAGCATAAAAATTGCATTAGAGTCGGATGCTGTGTATCGCTTACTGTTTGCGATATCTAGGAAGTGGATTTGCTCTTCAACTAGATGCTGTGCAAATACGCCAGAGTCATGAGGGTTACGACTGATGCGATTTGCGTGAATGACAATTACACCTTTAACTTCTCCTCTCCTTGCCATGTCGATCATCTTTGTAAATTCTGGTCTACCAGTACGATATGCACTTTTAGACTCATTAAGGAATAGTAATGGGTGCAAATGTCTCTCTTCGTCAGAAAGATTCAAATAGTGCATACGAATAATTTTTTCTTGATCTTTCAATGAATGGATCTGTTTATCTTCTGTGTCTGTAGATTTTCTCGCATACCCGATGATGTATTGCTTACTAGCTTTCTTGGGCTTCTTTGTGCGTGGCATGGCTGATTGGGGAAATGAATTAAGTAGAAATGTTCATGAAGGACGCTCTGGCTTCCCACTCCGAGTAGGTGGAGTTGGCAGAACGTCCTTCATAGACACTTTATTGTTCTCTACTCGATACCGCGGAAAGCAGTGCACAGAGTAGATGCCTTTCGGGTTATTACTAGCTAGATATTCACTGACGGTTTGAAATTTTGTTTCATGCTTTTCGTACGGAGGTAGTGCTTTTGCTATGCAAGAAGGAACTAGATAATCGTGACACTGCAATACGGCACTCATCAACTTCAGAGGAAGTTCTGGCAATTCGTTCTCGTAATGCGGAATGACCAGCTCAATTTTCAAGATTGGATCT
>Ga0209667_1000420_pt1 | contig 37505 bp, 29 predicted proteins | sample SaaInlV_165m_DNA_2_FD_184682 | JGI IMG/M metagenome (GOLD analysis project Ga0209667, IMG submission 184682) | Marine microbial communities from expanding oxygen minimum zones in the Saanich Inlet - Saanich Inlet SI037_S3LV_125m_DNA (SPAdes)... | ecosystem: Environmental > Aquatic > Marine >... | reverse complement strand
ATGGGGTGGCCGTTTCAATGAGCCAACTGATGAGTTTGTCAAAATATTTGGCGCATCTGTTGCTTTTGATAAAACCCTTGCGCTCTATGATATTGAAGGTTCTGTAGCGCACGCAACAATGCTCACAGAAGCTAAAGTACTAACCAGTGACGAGTTAAAGAAGATTTTAAAAGGGCTTGAACAAGTCAAACAAGAGATCGTTTCAGGAGAATTTACCTGGTCCATTGATCTTGAAGATGTCCACATGAATATTGAGTCTCGATTAACAGAGATTTGTGGCGAGCCAGGTAAAAAACTTCATACTGGGCGCTCTCGAAATGATCAGGTTGCTACAGATATTAGGCTCTATCTAAGAGATAATGTTCAGCGCATCCAGAATGAACTTCAAAAACTTCTGCATGCCCTTCTCGATCTTGCCGAACAAGAAAATGAGACCATTATGCCTGGTTTTACTCACCTACAAGCAGCTCAGCCAATCAGTTTTGGGCACCACCTATTAGCCTACTTCGAAATGTTTAAGCGAGACAAAGAACGACTTGAGGACAGCTTTAAACGAATCAATACAATGCCTCTAGGTAGTGCTGCCCTTGCAGGAACGAGTTATCCCATCAATCGTGAACGAACTGCTGAAATATTGGGATTTGAACGTATCAGCTTGAACTCTTTGGACGCCGTTAGTGACCGTGACTTTGCAATTGAGTTTGCATCCAATGCGAGCCTAATCATGATGCATCTTTCTAGGTTCTCCGAGGAACTCATTCTTTGGTCTAGCGCTCAGTTTGAATTTATTGATCTTCCTGATAGTTTTTGTACAGGCTCATCGATTATGCCCCAAAAGAAAAATCCAGATGTGCCAGAGCTGGTTCGAGGAAAAACAGGAAGGGTTAATGGTAATTTGATTGCTCTTCTTACATTGATGAAGGGCCAACCATTAGCTTACAATAAAGATAATCAAGAAGACAAAGAGCCGCTCTTTGATAGTGTAGAAACAATCTACTCTTGCCTCCGCGTTTTTTCTGAAATGGTGCCTACAATTAAAACCAATAAGGATAATATGTATCAATCAGCAATTAAGGGTTACACCACTGCTACCGATCTGGCAGACTATCTTGTCAAAAAAGGTTTGGCTTTTAGGGATGCTCATGATGTTGTCGGTAAAGCTGTTGCCTTTGGAATCAAAGAAAATAAAGATCTAAGTGAATTTACTTTAAATGAGTTAAATGAATTTGATAAATCTATTGAAAACGATGTATTTGAAGTGATCTCACTAGAGGGATCTATTCGATCACGTAATCATATAGGTGGAACCTCTCCCGAACAAATTCTGATTGCTATTAAAGCTGGTCGCAACGCTATAAAGTAATGCGCATAGTTTTCGCAGGTACACCCAATTTTGCGGTCAAAGCACTATCTCATCTTCACGATTCTAATCATGAGATTATTGCTGTTTATTGTCAGCCAGATAGACCTAAAGGAAGAGGAAAAGTCTTAACTCCTTGTCCAGTCAAGCTCTATGCCCTTGAGAATAACTTAGAAGTGATTCAGCCTGAAAATATTAGTAATGAGCAAAACCTGAAAAAGCTTACCTCCCTTAAGCCAGATTTAATAGTTGTTGCTGCTTATGGTCAGTTATTATCAAAGCAAGTTCTAGAGTTGCCTAAATTTGGATGTTTAAATATTCATGCTTCACTTCTTCCTCGCTGGAGAGGGGCAGCACCAATTGAGCGATCTATTCAATCAGGTGATTCAGAGACTGGAATTTCGATAATGAAAATGAACGAAGGCCTTGATACTGGCGATGTTCTTTTAACAAAAAAAAACTTAATATCAAATTTTGAGACATCAGGATCTTTGTCAGCTTCTTTGTCAATCACGGGTGCTGAACTTATAGTTGAGGCAATTGATCGACTTCCAGAATTAGACGCAAAGATACAAGAGCATTCAAAAGCTACTTATGCAAAAAAGATTTTAAAAGCTGAAGCACAAATTGACTGGAATCAAAGTGCGAAAAACATTAATCAATTGATTAGAGCCTTTAATCCTCGTCCTATTGCACAAAGTAATGCAGAAGCTATTGAATTTAAAGAAAAGGTAATAAAAATTATTGAAGCCGAAGTGATTCTAGATGAAACTTCTGGCCCTCCAGGCTCAGTCATTAAGCAAGATAAAAAGGTTTGTCAAATTGCAACTGGTGATGGAATATTAAGCTTAAAAAGAGTTCAGCTTTCTGGCAAAAATGTAGTTTCAATCAAAGACTTTAACAACGCTTTCAAATTAATCAAACTAAGCTAATAAATAATATGAATTAGCTTTGACTAGAAAAGCCAAGCTGTCGCCAAGCTTCATAAGCAACTATCGATACACAATTAGCAAGATTTAAACTTCTTGATCCTTTTTGCATTGGGAGCGTAATACCATCATATTCATCCATTATTTCTTTTGGAAGTCCTTTGGTTTCTGAGCCAAAGAGAAATGAATCATCTCTAAAATATTTAACATCTGTATAGCTTGTCTTTACTTTAGTGCTAACAATGTAGATTTTAGCTGGCGCGGCTTTATCCAGATAATCATCAAAATTGTCATACTCATAGACATTTGCCAATTCTTTATAATCAAGGCCAGCACGCCTCAATCGTTTGTCAGTAATTTCAAAACCATAGGGCTTTATAAGGTGAAGATTAGCACCCATATTGGCTGATAATCTGATCAGACTGCCAGTGTTATTTGGTATTTCTGGTTCAAATAAAACTAAGTTCAGCATGTCGCTCATTTACCTCAATAATGTTATTAATACTATCATCCCATAGTTGATTAACTAATTCTAAAAACTCGCTTATAGATATAATATAAATTGACCAAGTTTTATGAAGAAATTAAGATAAATGGACTGTAAAAGATTGATTAAAAACCTTTTAAGGGAAGATGTCGAGGATGCATCAAAACTATTGGGTTTAGCGCTTAACAAAACTCAAGAGCAGTTATTTGCTAATCTAGGCTATGAAGTTAATAGCTCTGAATTTGAAAAGTTTATAAGTCTTGTTGCTGAGAGAAAGATGGGCAAACCATTTGCATACCTCAAAGGCTCCCAAGGCTTCTATGAACATGAATTTCTAGTATCTCCTTCAACATTAATTCCCAGGCCTGAAACTGAACTACTAATTGATATAGTGTTAGATAAATTAAGTCCAGAGAGAAAAATAAAACTTCTAGATCTTGGAACTGGGAGCGGCATTATTGCTATAACTCTTTCGGAAAAATGTCCAAATTGGGAAGTCTCAGCGACTGATCAATCCACTGAAGCATTGAGTGTGGCTAAACAGAATGCTAAAAGTTCTATCGACTTTTATTGTGGAAATTGGTTTGATCCCTTACCTCAAATAAAATTTGACTTAATTGTGAGCAATCCTCCTTATATTAGTCCAAGCGATCCTCATCTAAACGATCTTAGTTTTGAGCCTATAAAAGCTCTAGTATCTGGCAATGATGGTCTTGAGGATATTCAATTAATTATCTCAAATTCACCCCAGTTCCTCAATAAAGATGGTCTTTTGCTATTAGAGCATGGCTATGATCAGAAAGATAGAATTGTAAAGTTATTAGGAGATTCTTTCAAAAATATTAAAACATTCAAAGATCTCAACGGGATTGATAGAGCAATAATTGCAGAGCTAAGGTAGCTCAAAAAACTTTGCTTTTTTCTTGGAAGATTTTTGTTGAGCGATTATTACCCCAGTGATAACAACAAGAGCACCGATAGCTTGGTGCCAAATCCATTGATCTCCTAAAAGAAAAAGCATGAGCATGACATAGAATGGAACAGCATTTAAATGAAATGAGGCGATACCAATACCCAGCTGGCTTACAGCCTTTATCCATAAGATTTGCGAAATCCCTAAACCAAGCCAAGCATAGATCAGAACCAAACCAAGATGCTTGAGCGTTATTGATGATACGTTATTGGTTAAATCCATAAAAATAGTGCAAATAAAGTAGAGCACTATTGAAAGAACGGCCATTCCAAATGAAGTGACTGAAACCTGTCCTAAATTAGTCATGCCAGGAAGGCTTTTAACAGTTGCTCTGGAGCCCCATGCAAATAGCGTTACTCCTAGAAACCCAATCAGAATAGCAAATCCAATATTGCTCTGACTCAATGAAGCGCCAGAGGCAATATATCCACCCCAAAGGACAAGCATCACTCCGCAGAAAAACCAAAAAGTCATTTTGCGCCCATCAAGTAGCATCTCAAGTGATACTGCAAATACTGGCATAGTGGCAACTGCAAGGGCTGCAATCACTGGGGATGTTAGCGACTGAAGGTAAAGAATTAAAAATGCCCCTATACCAAATCCCGAAACCCCAATCAAAATACCTTTAAGCCATTTAGCAGACTTAACCTTTTGAACCCCCTCTATTGATATCCATATTAAGAAAATTAATATAAATGAAAATACATTTCGAGCAGTAACAACGCTGACTACATCCCAGTCATCTAACAAATACTCTGCAGCTGGGAATCCCATAGCAAACAAGAGTATTGAAAAAACACAGATAAAGTTGGACTTTAAAACGTCTGAATGATTCTCGCTACTTTGATCTGAAGAATGGTTACTCATCGAAATATTTAATGAAGCAGAAATAAATCGCAATATATCAGAAAAATTTAATGGGTGAAATTATTTTATTCACAGTTAAGATTTTGAGGATTGTCAAACAGTTAGTTCTCGATGTATAATCAAAATTATCAAGATAAAGGCTTTTTAAAGCGCTGCCTTGAAATAGTATAAAAATAACTCCTGGTTATTTTTATTTATAGTCAACGCAAATTTAAGAGGTGAGTTATGCTTGAAAAAAAACAAATCGGACAATCCACTCAAAGTATCTGGAGCGGTGAACAAGAGCACGACCTATATGAACGCTCAACTCAGGTTCCTGTTGTTCATAGTGTCTCATTTGGCTATAAAGATATTGATACATGGCACAAAGTCGCCCTAGAGGAGGCTGAAGGACATATTTACTCTAGAAACACGAATCCAACTGTTCGTGCTTTTGAGGACAAGGTAAAGGAGTTAGAGGGTGCCCAGGCTGCTACCAGCTTTGCCTCTGGTATGGCTGCAATTAGCAATACGCTGGCCACCTTTTTAAAGCCAGGTGACCGTGTTGTTTCTATAAAGGATAGCTATGGAGGTACCAATGTTATCTTTAATGAGTTTTTACCTCCACTTAATATTATTGTGAGCCTATGCGAAACAGGAGACTATGAACAAATAGAAACAGAAATAGCCAAAGGTTGTACCTTGTTATATCTGGAAACACCAACAAACCCCACCATAAAAATAACGGACATTAAGATACTCAGTGCAGCGGCCAAAAAAGTTGGAGCAATTGTTGTTGTTGATAATACATTTTCTACCCCTATTAACCAAAACCCATTATTGCTGGGTGCTGACATTACTCTTCATTCTGCCTCAAAATACCTTGGCGGTCATGCTGATGCTCTTGGCGGGGTTATCTGCGGCAATAAAGACTTGGTTAAAAAAGTTTATCATTACCGTGAAATCAATGGAGCAACCCTTGCACCAATGGATGCTTACAGCCTCCTAAGGGGAATGAAAACTTTAAAGCTTCGCGTTGAGAGACAAAATGAGAGTGCACTTCACATTGCAAGGTTCCTTGAAAATCATCCACTAGTTGATCAGGTTAACTACCCTGGATTAGAATCTCACCCCGGCCATGAAATAGCAAAAGAGCAAATGAATGGTGGTTATGGCGGAATGCTTAGCTTTTCAGTCAAAGGCGGCCTAGAGTCAATCAAAAAATTTCTACCAAAACTTAAATATGCTCATATGGCGGCGAACTTAGGTTGTGTTGAAACGGTAGTTGGACCCCCACTCACAACAAGTCATGTAGAGTGCAGTGCTGAAGAAAGAGAGGCTGCGGGAATCCCAGAAGGACTTGTAAGATACTCGACAGGAATTGAGGATGTAGAAGATCTAATTGACGATTTAAAGCAGGCATTTACTTATATCGCATAGAAAGGAGAAATTGTGAAAAAGGAAAGAAGAAGATTTAGTAAAGAGGAATATATTGAGAGGCAGTCAAAGGTTCGTAGTTCTATGAGTGCTTCCAATGTTGATGTCCTCATTGTTTATGATCCTGCCAATATGTTTTGGCTGACAGGCTATGACGGATGGTCATTCTATGTTCATCAGTGTGTCGTAATTTCAACAGATGGAGGTCTTTTTTGGTATGGAAGAGGGATTGATGCAAAAGGGGCAGAGCTTACGACAGGCCTTAAACTAAACAATATTCTCTCTTATCCTGATGACTACGTAATGACTCCTGAAAAACACCCTATGGAGCATCTTGCTGGAATTCTTAAAGAAAAAGGACTTGCCAGTAAAAGAATTGGCTTAGAAAAAGATAATTACTATTTTTCAGCCAGGGCTGCTGAATCTTTATACATCTCTCTACCTAACGCAACATTTAGCGATCAGACGGGTCTTGTCAATTGGCAAAGAGCTGTTAAATCTGACACTGAAATCACCTACATGAAGCGGGCAGGAAAGGTTATCGAAGGTGTCTATGAAAGAGTCATGCAGGTAGCTGAGCCAGGAATGAGAAAAAATGATTTGGTAGCTGAAATATATCATGCTGGAGTCAAAGGACATCAGGGACACTATGGTGACTATGCTTCTTTTGTGCCATTGATTGGTGCAGGTGAAGAGGCTGCTGCGTGTCATATGACATGGAATGATGAGCCACTAAAAAATAACGAAGGCATGTTCTTAGAGCTTGGAGCTGCCTATGCGAGGTATCACTGTCCCTGCTCAAGAACCTTATTTTTAGGAACGCCACCTCAACAATATCTAGACATTGAAAAAGTGATTAATGAGTGCATTGAAAATGCAATTGAAATGTTTAAGCCTGGTAATACCTGTGCACAAATATCAGACAACTTTACTGCGACCCTGAAGAAATATGGCTATGAAAAAAATAATCGATGCGGCTACCCTATTGGTTGTAGCTATCCGCCAGACTGGGGTGAACGCACGATGAGTCTCCGTGGAAATGATCAAACAGTCCTTGAAGAAAATATGACGTTTCATTTCATGCCAGCTATATGGTTTGATGATTGGGGATTTGAAATGACTGAGAGTATTCGTGTTGGAAGTAATGGTGGTGAATGCTTGTCAGCTGTTCCGAGAGAATTATTAGTCAAATAAGTCTCTAAAAATTTATTTCGCCAAATCTGACTTTTTGATTAAACTCTCTGGAATCACATCAGTATGCTTAATGGAATCCAAAACTGCATAACTGAAATAGCGCCTAAGACCAATATCTTCATTTAAAACTCTTTTAATAAAGTCTTGGTAACCGACAACATCTTTTACAAGGACTCTCAGGATGTAATCTAAACTCCCCCCAATTGACCAGCAGGATAGAACTTCATCAAACTCCATAATGGCCTCTTCAAACCTCGAAAACTCTCCTTGTTTGTGACTCTCAAGCTCAACCTCTGTAATCACAAGGTGGAAATTACTTAAAAATGATGAAGACAGTCTAGCGCCATAACTCTCTATTATTCCAGCCTCCTCTAATCTTTGAAGTCTGTCCCAAGAAGGAGTGAGTGATAAATTGAGTTTATCAGCGAGCGCAGTTTTGGTTATTCTTCCTTCCTCTTGAAGAATAGCTAGAATTTGTATATCTCTTTCGTCGAGCTTGTGCATAGGTATATTATCGCTCTTCATGAAATATAAAATACCAAAAAAATTCACTTAAATGTGAATTAACAGGAAAAACAGTGGTTTACAAAATTTAAAGAAACTATTTTAGGAGTTTAGATTCTCAATTATTTGGGAAATTTGGTCAAAAGTGGCCTGGTTTGAGGTAAGAACAGGCTTACCAATAGCTACTTCAATTTGAGGAATTATTTCAGCAGATCGCATCGCAGTGCAAGAAATAAAAATGGCATCAGCATCATCATGTATTGCTGCTTTAGCCGCTTTAATTATCTCATCGGCAGGAAGCATAGCAACTTCTCTGTCATCACTGATATCCATATACATTGAGGAAACAATCTCTACGCCATTTTTTTGAAGATAGCCTCTCAAAAGAGAAGAAACCTCCTCGCTATATGGAGTCAATACACTAACCTTCTTAAAACCTCTTTGCTTGAAATTTGCAACGACTGCTTGAGAAGTAGAGAGAACTTTAGCGGTTGGCTTGCTTTCATTAATTGCAATCTCTATTGCATCATCGCCAACAATCGAAGATGATGACGTGCAATTAAAGACAACCAAGTCGAGATCATAATTAGGGAGTATTCCAGCTGCCGATTCACTTAAGTCATCTCCTATAGCAGCCAAAGACTCTGGCGTCATCGGATTGGCGAAATGAATTCGATTAAAATAAAAGTCATAGTTTGGTTTTTGCTCGGTATACATCCTTACAAAGTCACGTTCAAAGGTGAAATCAGTATTTAAAACTATAAAGCCAACTGAAGGTCTTTCATTAGCAATATCGAGTGATTCTGAGAGATGGTATTTTGTTGAGTCAATATTCATAGCTTAATTAGTGTTGTATAGATTTAGAAAATAAATGCATCACAATGACGCCTGAGATAATAAGCCCCATACCAATTAGCGATGCTAAGTCAGGAAACTCTTTATAAATAACTGCGCCAATAACCGCTACTAATACAATGCCAAGACCAGACCAAACTGCATAGACTACTCCTAAAGGCAGGTCTCTAAGTGCAAGTGTCATCAGCCAAAAGGATATTAAATAAAAAACAACAAGAAAAGTCGTTGGTACTAGCCTTGTAAACTCTTCAGTAGCCTTCAGTAGACTTGTTCCAGCGACTTCAGCAGCAATAGCAAGTGCCAAATAAAAATAGCTCATCGTTATGTTGAAACTTTAAATAAGGCACAGTATAACCTTAAGCAGTATTCAATACCAAAGATTTGAAGTTGGCCTATAAGCCGGGTTCTGTTCAGCCGAAGCCATGATAGTCATTCATCTACGAGACTTGTTACCAAGAATCTTGAGCACTCTACCCGAAGACAACGCGAGCAGCGCCAATGCCTCCCTATTTGAGCTTGCTCCAAGTGGGGTTTACCACGCCAAACTTATCACTAAGTTTGCGGTGCGCTCTTACCACACCATTTCACCCTTACCTACCGAAGTAGGCGGTTTATTTTCTGCTGCACTTTCCGTCGCATCACTGCGCCTAGTCGTTAACTAGCACTTTGCTCTATGGAGCCCGGACTTTCCTCTCAATGCAATTGCATCCAGCGACTATCCGGCCAACTTCAAGGAAAATTATACGCTATGAATAGCTTATTTAAATACAGCGCGATGATCCAGAATCAAAAGTATTTCTAGCTCTTGAATGACACAGAAATGTTATCTAAGACTTTATGGATATTTTCACCATCAGTATCTACTGCAACAGTCACCGGCATATCTTTAACTTCCATTTCATAAATCGCCTCCATGCCCATCTCTTCAAATGCAACTACCTTTGCCTTCTTGATTGATTTAGAAATTAAATAAGCAGCACCACCCACAGCTATCAAATAACTTGCTTTGTGTTTCTTTATACTTTCAACTGTTGCCTGTCCTCGCTCAGCCTTGCCAATCATTCCTAAAATTCCTGTATTCTCAAGCATCAAATCGGTAAATTTATCCATTCGACCTGCAGTTGTAGGGCCTGCCGGACCAATCACTTCATCACGAACAGCGTCTACAGGGCCAACATAATAAATAAACTTATTATCAAAATTTACACCTTCAGGCAACCCTTCACCACTCTCAATCATTGTCTTCAATCGTTTATGAGCTGCATCCCTTCCGGTAATAATGGTTCCAGACAAAAGAAGAGTATCACCTATATTCCAATCATCCATTTGAGATTGAGTAAGGATATTTAGATCCACTTTTGTATATTTAGTAACGTCCATCTCTAAATCTGGATAAAGGCTTAAATCGACCTTCGGCAGCTCGGCAACACCAGATCCATCTAATGAAAAGTGGACATGCCTTGTTGACGCGCAGTTTGGAATCATAGCTACGGGAAGCGAAGCGGCGTGTGTTGGGTAGTCATTTATTTTTACATCTAGAACTGTTGTTAATCCGCCTAAACCTTGAGCTCCAATTCCGAGTGCATTAATCTTATTAAATAAATCAATTCTGAGTTTTTCGATTTCACTTGGATTACTTTTATCTTTAATTTCATTAATATCAATTGGCTCCATTAAAGATGATTTTGCCATGAGCATCGCTTTTTCAGCAGTACCGCCCACACCAATTCCAATCATTCCTGGAGGACACCAACCAGCGCCCATTTTTGGAACTGTCTTTAAAACCCAATCAGTCAGGCTGTCATCAGGATTTAAAACAGTAAATTTTGATTTATTTTCTGAACCTCCTCCTTTTGCAGCAACTGTGATATCCAATTTTCTGCCTTTAACGATCTTGGTATGGATAACGGCTGGTGTGTTATCTTGTGTATTCTTTCTGCCAAACAATGGATCACTGACGATTGATGCCCTTAAGCGGTTGTCAGGCTCATTGTAAGCTCTTCTTACGCCCTCATTAATCATGTCTTCAAGAGAAAACTCTGAATCCCATTCAACACTCATACCGACCTCAACAAATACATTAACGATACCCGTATCCTGACAAATAGGTCTCTTGCCAAGGGCGCACATTTTTGAATTTATTAGAATTTGAGCTATCGCATTTTTTGCGCTCTGACTGGTCTCCCTTTCATAAGCTAAAACCATTGCACTAATAAAATCAGGCGAGTGATAATAAGAGATATACTGCAAAGAAGAATGGATACTTTCTATTAAATGTTCTTGTTTTATAATCATATTTATTTAGGCTTTGGTATTGTCTAAAATGAGCAATGAGGTTATATTATATCCTCTAAACATTTTATTTTTTGCTAGGACTCCCTTATGTTCAATTTATTCACAGGCCAAAATCTTTCTGTTGACCTTGGTACAGCTAACACACTTATTTATATGGATGGAAAAGTCGTCCTTAATGAGCCATCTGTAGTCGCACTAAGGCATGAAAAAGGCGCATCAGAGTCATCTGTAATTGCTGTAGGCCAGGAAGCAAAAAATATGCTTGGAAGAACGCCAGGGGCTATTGAGGCAATTAGACCAATGAAGGATGGTGTTATTGCTGACTTTAAGGTGACTGAGAAAATGCTTCAATTCTTCATGAAAAAAGTATTAAAGTCTGGTTTTTTCTCTCCTAGCCCTAAAGTATTAATTTGTGTTCCTTGCGGCGCAACCCAAGTTGAAAGGCGCGCCATTAAAGAGAGTGCTGTTGGTGCTGGCGCTAGAGATGTTTATCTCATTGAAGAGCCTATGGCAGCTGCATTAGGGGCGGGTATGGCAATTGAAGAGGCATCCGGCGCAATGGTTCTAGATATTGGAGGTGGCACCTCAGAAATTGCAATCCTCTCACTCAATGGAATTGTATATTCTGACTCATTAAGGGTTGGTGGAGACGTATTTGACGATACTATTGTAAAGTTTGTTAGAAGAGTTCACGGAATTATCATTGGTGAAGCTACTGCAGAGCAGATTAAAGAAGAAGTGGGTAGTGCCTTTGAATCAAAGATTATTCGAAAAAATGAATTTAGAGGTCGCGCAGTGTCTACTGGACTTCCAGTTAGCTTTGAAGTCACAAATTCTGAAATTTTAGAGGCACTCAGTGAACCTCTAGGGATGATTATTGCCGCTTTAAGAACAGCTTTAGAGCAAACTCCTCCTGAATTATCATCTGATATTGCTCAAAATGGATTAGTTATTACCGGTGGTGGCGCTCTTCTTGAGGGGCTTGATAAGCTCATTCACAGCCAGACGAATTTACCAGTCTCTATTGCAGATGACCCTCTTACTTGTGTTGCTAGAGGCGGTGGAATAGCCTTAGAAATGATTAACCAGCATGATATGGGGTTCTTGGCAGCAGAGTGATTCAACATAAGTCGAGATCTTAATAATGCGACTTTTAAAACTTTTTACCCCTGTATTACTGTCAATAGTTCTAATATTTTTGGATGCTAGATTCTCATATCTAGACAACTTTAAGCGTTTTACACTGACACTCCTAAGTCCAATTTATGTGATAGTTGATTTACCAGGACATGTTATTGATTGGGTTAACGATAAGGGCACTGAAAATGAATTCCTAGTCAGCCAAAATGACTACCTGGAAGGACAACTCATTGAACTCAAAGCTAAACTTCAGACCTATAATAATTTAGCTTTAGAAAATCAAAAATTATCTAACCTTCTTGAATCAAGCTATTTAATTCCTGATCACAATGTCAAGCTAGCAAGAATTACATCAATCACTCAATCAAGACTTTCAAAGAAAATCATAATTAACAAAGGTCTTAATGATAATGTGACTCTTTCAGATCTTGTTATCGGTTCAGATGGCGTTGTAGGCCAGGTAACAGAAGTTACGCCACTATATTCAACGGTAAAGCTTTTGTCTGATCCAACTCAGCATATGCCAGTAAAAAATTCAAGAACCGGCATAAGAGGCATTACCAAGGGCTTGGCATCGAATGAAAAGGGTATGATCATTGAATTTATTCCTCTAGAGTCAGATATTAAGATAGGCGATATATTTGTAACGAGTGGAATTGGAAATTCTTATCCATCTGGCTATTTTGTTGGCAGAGTGAATTCGACTGATGAATCTCTCAATTCATCGTTCATGCGTGTTTCTCTTGAGCCAACCCAAAATATAAATAAATTGGAATTAGTCCTTATCGTTAAGGAGAAAAATGATTAATCAAACGCAACTCCTTCTCCTAATAAAAGTAACAATTCTTGCCTTTATTGTAGGATCAGTATCGCTACCTAATGTTCTTGAATTGGTTTCACCATTTTGGCTACTACTATTTTTTATTTACTGGCTAATTTACTCAGATAGTAATGGAATTTATACCGCAGCATTAATTCTTGGCCTACTCTTGGATGTCCTTCAAGGTGCTATTTTGGGACAGAACGCGCTAGCTCTCATCATGAGTTCTGCATTTATATTAAGTGTTAAAAAATCTTTTTTTGTATCAAACCTGACAACTCAACAGGTCTATGTATTTTTTGCATCATTGATTTACCTAATATTGTTTTTAATCACTCATATACTAGTTCAAGGTCTTCAAATCCAATGGCTCGTCATATTTGTGCCATTTACAAGTGCAATCTTATGGCCAATTGTTCGTTTTATGTTGGCAAAACTAAAGCAATAATTGAATTTTTTCTATGGATAAAATTGGAAATTTAAAGCGCGAAAAAAAAGTATTTAGATCTAGAGTCATTTTCTCTGCTGTCATTATGCTCTCAATGACTTTAATTTTGACATTGAGACTCTTTAATCTTCAAATAACAAAACATGATTTCTATGTTGAAGAAGCACTTGGAAACCAAATGCAAAGCCTTCCTATAACACCTATACGAGGTGATATTTTAGATCGAAATGGAAAGATTTTAGCGACGAATGAGTTTGGGTATAGATTGACTATTACACCCGAGAAAGTAACCAGCTTAAATGACACGCTTGTGGAATTAGAGATTAATGCTTATATTGATACTAAAGATATTGAAAAATTTAATAAAAATTTAAATCGCTATAAAAAGTTCCATAATATTCCAGTAAAGTTCAACCTGTCTGAGTCTTCTGCCTCATCATTTCTTGTCAATAACCAAATGCCAGGAGTTGAAATTGAGCCATACTTTCATCGCGTTTATCCTTATGGTGCTACTAGCTCACACCTTATTGGATATGTCTCTGCTATGAGCAAGGAAGATAAAGACAAGTATGACAAAATAAATTATGCTGGAACAGATTTTGTAGGAAAGATTGGCATTGAAAAACAATATGAAAACCTTCTTCATGGCCAATCAGGCATTAAACAGATTGAAAGAAATGTTGCTGGGAGGATTGTTGACTCCCAAGTAATTACTCCTTCTATCCCAGGTCAAGATGTCTACCTAAATATAGATATTGATTTACAAATAAAAGCTGAATCCCTTCTAGGCAATAGTAGAGGAGTCATTGCTCTTATTAATGTTAAAGATGGATCAGTTATTAGTCTAGTTAGCACTCCTTCTTTCGACCCCAATTGGTTTGTCAATGGAATATCCGTTAAACGCTATGAAGAGCTTAAAAATAATGAAGATTTACCTCTTTTTGATAGAAGTACCAAGGGCCTATACCCGCCTGGATCAACCATTAAACCAATGATAGCACTTGCTGGGCTTGAACAAAAAAATATTACCGTAAAGCACACGACTTTTTGCCCAGGTTTTTATAAGCTCACGAATTATTCTAGAAAGTTTAATGATTGGAAACGAACTGGCCATGGTCACGTTGACACAATCGAGGCAATCGCTCAATCTTGTGATGTCTTTTTTTATGACTTGGCTTATAAAATGGGAATTGACCAAATACATGATAGCCTTTCACTCTTTCAATTTGGCAAGAAAACGGGTGTTGATATTCCAGGTGAGTTGGGAGGAATTCTGCCATCAAGAGAGTGGAAAAAAATAAACAAAGATGAGCCATGGTATCGAGGAGAAACTCTGATCACTGGAATAGGCCAGGGTTTTATGACAGCAAGCCCAATTCAGTTAGCATTAGCAACAGGTGCAATAGCAAACAAAGGTCAACTGCATACGCCAAGAGTTCTAATGCACACTCAATCCAAAAATGGAGAATCTTATCTTGAGTCTCAGACCCAGTCAAAACAGATACCTATTAAAGATATTAGTAATTGGGATTTAATTGAACATGCAATGAAACAGACGGTCTATGGCAAACTAGGCACAGCAAAGAGATTGAACAATAAACTCAAATATACACTTGCTGGAAAAACAGGAACAGCGCAAGTCTTTGGCCTTGATCCAGAAGAGAAATATATTGCCGATAATATTGACGAAAAATTAAGAGATCATGCTCTTTTTACAGGTTATGCACCCATAGAAAATCCACAAGTGGCAATAGCAATTATCGTTGAAAATGCTGGCAGTGGTAGCTCAAAAGCTGCACCATTAGCTAGAGAACTTTTAGATGAGTACTTTATGAAGAACCCAGTTGAGTCTGAAAAACTATAGTAAGTTGCTTAATTAGCTTGAGATGCTAAAAAAAATTTCCTAAAACTAGAAAATGTATTTGTTTTAATTGCGCTTCTAATTGACTGCATTAATTCTTGATAGTAGAAAAGGTTATGGAGTGTATTTAGACGGGAGCCTAAAATTTCGTTAGTTTTTTGAAGGTGATGAAGATACGATCTTGAGTAATTGCTGCAAGTCGAACAACCGCAATTTGGGTCAAGTGGGCTGGTGTCTTTTTTGTATTTTGCATTACGAATTTTTACAACGCCCTCAGAGGTAAACAAGTAACCGTTTCTTGCATTGCGAGATGGCATGACGCAGTCAAACATATCCACACCTGATGCAACACCCTCAACTAAATCCAATGGTGTTCCAACACCCATCAGATATCTTGGTTTATCAGTAGGCATATGCTCTGGCAAATAACTCAGAACTTCCATCATTTCTTCTTTGGGCTCACCAACAGAAAGTCCACCTATGGCATAACCATTAAAACTCATTTCAATTAAAGACTCAGCAGACTGAACTCGCAATTCTCTATGCATTCCACCTTGAACAATTCCAAAAAGAGCATTTTTATTTTTAAGTCTTTTATGTTCAATTAAGGAGCGCTTTGCCCATCTTAAGGAGAGCTGCATAGACTGATCAACAATATTTTTCTCTGCTGGATAGGCAGTACAATCATCGAATATCATGACAATATCTGAGCCTAGTTTATGTTGTATTTGCATTGACTCTTCAGGACCCATAAAAATTGATGATCCATCTTTAGGGGAACGAAATGCAACACCTTCTTCAGTTATTTTTCGCATTTTTCCCAGACTAAAAACCTGAAACCCACCTGAATCAGTCAATATTGGCCCTTGCCAATTCATAAAGTCATGAAGGTCTCCATGAGCCTCAATGACTTCTGTCGATGGGGTAATAGATAGATGAAAAGTATTGCCTAAAATAATTTCAGCCCCTAACTCCTTTACTTCCTCTACTGTCATTGCTTTAACGGCACCATACGTACCTACAGGCATGAAAGCAGGCGTATTGACCTCGCCTCGATCAAAAGTGAGCTTACCGAGGCGCGCCTTATCATTCGTGTTTATGAGTTCAAATTTCATTGATAAAATATATAAATTTTTAGAATTTTAGAATGCTTTATTTATCTGGTCGAGGCTAAAACCTCTTGATTGTAAAAATCGCTTTTGTTTCGCCTGCTCTTTAAAATCTATAGAGGAACTATCTCCAAATTTTTTTTTTCTTATTTCTTTAGCTGACTTAAACCAATCAAAATCAGATAAATCATAAGAACTGATACCCCTCATTTTTAGCTCTGAAGCTATTTTAATAGGCCCCTTACCTTGGTTAAAGCGCATAACTATAAAGGCTTCAGCAAATCGATTATCACTTTGGTAATTTTGTTCAGCTAATTTAGAAATGGTACTATTAATGATGTCATCATCATAGTCCTTAAGTTCAAGTTTTTGAAATAATTCTAATTTAGAGTGCTCACGCCTCATTAACATTTTTAATGCAGCCGAGTAGCATTTACTCAGTTGATTCGCCGTCGTCATTATCGCTACTCATCAGTTTTTCACGAATTTTTACTTCAAGTCCTTGACTCATGCCTGTATGTTCTTTAAGGTACTCACGAGCATTGTCTTTACCTTGGCCAATTCGCTCACCATCAACGCTATACCATGCACCTGCTTTTTCAACAAATCCAAGCTCTACTCCTAAATCAATAATCTCACTCTCTCGAGAAATTCCTTGATTATATAAAATTTGGAATTCTGCCTTCTTAAAAGGAGGAGCAACTTTATTTTTGAGAACTTTGACTCGGGTTTCATTACCAAGAATTTCATCACCTTTCTTGATGGCCCCTATTCTACGAATATCTAATCTTACTGAGGCGTAAAACTTGAGTGCATTTCCTCCAGTAGTGGTCTCAGGATTACCAAACATAACACCAATTTTCATTCGGAGCTGATTAATAAAGATGACCATCGTGTTAGTTCGTTTAATGTTTGACGTCAGCTTTCTTAATGCCTGTGACATTAACCTTGCTTGCAATCCCATATGAGAGGCACCCATTTCACCCTCAATTTCAGCCTTAGGTGTTAATGCTGCAACTGAATCAATGACCACAATATCTACACTTCCTGACCTGACAAGCATGTCAGTAATTTCCAGAGCTTGTTCCCCAGTATCAGGCTGAGAAATTAGAAGATCGTCAGTATTAACACCTAGTTTTCTTGCATAAGATGGGTCTAAAGCATGTTCAGCATCGATAAATGCCGCTGTTCCACCAATTTTTTGCATTTCTGCAATAACATGCAATGTCATTGTTGTCTTTCCAGATGACTCAGGACCGTAAATCTCAATAACTCGACCTTTAGGAAGACCGCCAATTCCGAGCGCTATATCAAGACTCAAACTTCCAGTTGATACAGCTTCAATGTCAGTTCTAGCTTCCTCATCGCCAAGAAACATAACTGAACCCTTACCAAACTGTTTTTCAATTTGTCCTAGGGCAACTTTTAGTGCTTGTTTTTTCTGTTCATCCACTCCGCTCTCCCGCGTAAAATGATAATAAATTTATTTGCATTTATTATAATGGCTTTCAATCAACAAGATACAGAATGTATGGCTCTTGCACTCAAACTTTCCAAGCTGGGTCGAGGCACTGTGGGAGCTAATCCTATGGTTGGTTGTGTAATCACTCGAGATAATAATATTATTGCTCAAGACTACCACCATCAGTATGGTGAAGGTCACGCAGAAATTAATGCATTAGATCAAATCAATCATAAAGCTGATAACTGCAAAATATACGTCACTCTTGAGCCTTGCTCGCACCAAGGTAAAACGCCGCCTTGCGTTAAAGCGCTTATCAGTGCCGGTGTATCAAAAGTATTCGTTGCCACACTTGATTCTAACCCAGAAGTTTCGGGAAGTGGCGTAAAGCTTCTTAGGGATAGTGGTATTGAAGTAGAAGTTGGATTGCTTGAAAAAGCCGCTAAAGAAATAAATCGTGGATTCTTAAAAAGAATGGAGACAGGCCTACCTTTTATCACTTCAAAAATTGCAATGAGTCTAGATGGAAGAGTGGCTATGAGAAATGGTGAAAGTCAATGGATTACCTCTGATGCATCCAGGAATGATGTGCAAATAATAAGAAGTCAAAATCAAGCTATACTGACAGGCTCAGGCACAATCCTAAACGATAACCCAATGTTGACTGTCAGAAATCAGAAATTAAATTCAAACCCCCTTCGTGTTGTTATAGATAGTAATAATAGAATTACTGATAAGTCTCTTAATATATTCTCAAATGATTCAGAAACCCTTGTATTAAATGGAAGCAATTCAAAAGTATTAGAAAATGGAAAACTTGATCTTAAATCTGCCCTTATAAAACTTGGGACACTTGGAATTAACAATCTTCTTTTAGAAGCTGGAAATGGCTTAAATGGTGCAATGATGGAAGCAGGCCTTATCGATGAATTTATTATTTATACAGCTCCAATAATTCTTGGGAGTGATGCTCAACCAATGTTGCAAATTCCATTAAAGAAAATGTCAGAGAAGATTTCTCTTAGCATTGTTGAACTTACTCAAGTTGCTGATGACATTAAAATAAGAGCTAAACCTCTATGAATACCTTAACCAATAAACGGGTTCTACTAGGTGTGAGTGGCTCAATTGCTGCGTATAAATCTCCTGATATTGTTCGTAGACTTCAAGATTTGGGGGCTGAGGTGAGAGTCATTGTGACTGATGGTGGTAAAGAGTTTGTTAGTGAGAGATCATTACAAACAATATCAAAAAATAAGGTTCATAGTAACCTCTGGGATAAAGAAGCCGAGCTTTCCATGGGTCATATCGAATTAGCAAAGTGGTCAGATATTATCATTATTGCTCCAGCTTCAGCTAATACAATCGCAAAACTTTGTCATGGCAGAGCAGATGATTTGTTGTCAACTGTTATCTTGGCAACTGATGCCAAAGTCATGTTGGCGCCGTCTATGAACCAACAAATGTTCGCCTCAAAAGCAATGAAGGATAATTTAAAAATTCTCCTAAAGCGTGGAATTGTTATTATTGAACCAGGCTTTGGTGAACAGGCTTGCGGAGACGTTGGTGAAGGAAGACTTGCAGAGCCATTAGAGATAGCAAAACAAGCAGCCGATCTTTTTACCTCAAACACACTTAGCGGGAAAAAGGTATTAATAACATTAGGCGGAACAATTGAGGCAATTGATCCAGTTAGATACATCTCAAATCATAGTAGCGGAAAAATGGGAATGGCTCTTGCACATGAATGTATTCAGGCTGGTGCAAAGACAACTTTGATTGTTGGTTCAATATCTATAGACATTGAAAAACGGGCTGAAGTTATTCATATTGTAAGTGCTAAGGAAATGTATGAAGCCGTGATGAAAAAAATTGAATTTCAAGATTTATTTATTAGCTGTGCTGCAGTTGCAGACTTTAGGCCAAAAAATGTTAGCACTAACAAGATTAAAAAAAATAATAATCTAATGACTATCGAACTTACAGAAAATATTGATATTCTAGCAAGTGTGTGTCGACTCAATAAAAAACCAATTTGTATTGGCTTTGCAGCTGAAACTGAAAATTTTATTAGCAACGCAAAAGCAAAACTTAAAAGTAAGATGTGTGAAGCCATCATATTAAATGATATATCTCAGAGTGGAATTGGTCTTAATTCAAACGAGAATGAAGTTCACTTTATTACCAAAGAAAATTGTGAAAAAATAGAAAAAAATAGTAAGCAAATTATTGCTGAAAAAATAATTGAAAAAATTACAAATTATTATTTCTAATCTTCACAAATGCTTATAAATCAAGGCTTAATAGACTTACCCACAAAACTGTGGATAACTCTGGTGATATCTTAAAATCTAAGCATAAATTATGCGCTACACTGGTAATTTCTACGGTTTTGGTTAATAAATAATCATATCTATTTTTTTAATAAAAATCAATGACTTATATTTTTTTAAAAAATTAATTTAATTCAACTTTTTAAAGTAAATTTATAAATTAACAAATCGCGGATAACTTTTGAAGTTTTTCCCTTTAATATCAAGGCCTAGAGGGTATTTGAATACAATTTTTAAAACAATTTATAGTCACTAATATTGTATTTTTTTTGGATAGATATTTCATTAAATATTACTAAATTTAATTGATATTAAATTTAGTAATTGTTCTATTAATTATAGCGCTATAAAGGCTATCTTAAGAGTTATAAACTCTTGTTTTTGTTTGCTGCGTTTAATAGTTAATTTTGTATTTTCCATGCCCTAGTTTTTTTTCAATTGAATCAAGTAATTCTCGATCTAGTGATACATCAAACTCTTCTGACAATGGAATTCTTCCTGAAGATTTTTCTGATTCATACTCGATGATAACTGGACATGATCCATGATATTCTTTTAGCAAACTACATAATTCTAAATAAGCATTTTTATTTTTTTGAGTCAGTTGAATTTTTAAGTATTTTGCAAATTTAAGTTGGACTTTATCAACTGGATCTATTCTATCAACAACAACTTGCCACTGCTCTCTGAAATCCTTGTTAATTTTTCCAGATATTACAACTACCTCATCTAAAACTAATTGCTCACTAGTTTGCGATAGTTTTTGAGAAAAAATTGCTGCATTTATCTTCCTTTCTCCATCTTCAATCGTAATGCTTGCCATTTGACCTTTTCTTGTGTTCCTGTACACAATGTCAGAAATGAGGGAAAGTATTCTTACTTCACGATTATTTCTAAATACAATATCTTTTGGCAATGTGCATACAATTGACTTTAAGTCAGTTTTGTACCAGTCTGTAGGATGTCGGTCTAGGTAATAACCCATGACCTTTTTTTCATACATCATAATATTTTTAAAAGATAAAAAATCACCTTTTATGTACCTTTTTTCATACTCGATGTGACTATCAACATCAGAAAAAAGGCTGCTTTGTCCCTTTGATAAATCACTTTGTCTTTGCTCTGCTTGTCTAACTGCACTCGGATAAGTTGAAATCAAAGTAGCCCTCTTAATGCCGAATATATCAAAGGCGCCTGCATAAATGAGTGCTTCAATGGCTCTACGATTGATATATTTTTTCTCTATTCGGAAACAAAAATCAAAAATATCTAAATAGTCACTATTTTTTTCTCTTTCTAAGACTATTTTATTAACTAGGGCTTCGCCAACTCCTTTAATTGCTCCAAGACCATAAACAATTGTTTTATTGTCTGTAATGCTAAATTCATACTCTGATTTGTTAATATCTGGAGCGACTACTTTAACGCCTTTTTTCTTTGACTCTCCTACTGTAAAAGCAACTCGATCGGTATCATCCATAACACCTGATAAAACAGCTGCCATAAATGGAGCTGGGAAGTGTGCCTTTAACCATGCAGTCTGATATGAAATATATGCATAGGCTACAGAATGGGATTTATTGAACCCATAACCAGAGAACTTATCAATCAGATCAAATATTTCATTTGCTTTTTCTTTATCAATATTTTTCTTAAAAGCTCCTTTTACAAAGACTTCTCGCTGCTGAGCCATTTCTTCGACCTTCTTTTTACCCATTGCACGTCGTAAGATATCCGCACCACCTAAAGAGTATCCAGCCATAATTTGAGCAGATTTCATAACCTGCTCCTGATACAAAAAAACACCATTGGTCGGCTTAAGTATCTCTTCTAGCATTTTGTGAGGATACCTCACCTTTGCACCATGCTTAACTTGAATATAATCATCAACCATACCCGCATCTAACGGTCCAGGCCTATATAAGGCTAACATTGCAACAATATCTTCAAAGCAGTCAGCCTTGAGTTTCTTTAAATACCCTCGCATACCTTCTGATTCAAGCTGAAAAACGCCTGTTGTGTCACAATCTTGAAGAAGCTTGAATACTTTAGGGTCATCCAGCTTAAGTTTATCAATATCAATTAACTCTTTACTTAAACCTTTATTGGCAATGATTTTTACAGCCTTATCCATAACGGTTAAATTTGATAGGCCTAAAAAGTCAAACTTGACTAGCCCAACAGCTTCAACATCATCTTTATCAAATTGGGAGACTATGACATCTGACTCTTCAGAGCCTTTATAAATTGGACAGAAATCACTAATCTTACTTGGCGCAATAACCACACCCCCAGCATGAGTCCCTACATTTCTAATGATTCCTTCAAGATCTTGTGATAAGTCTATTAGAGTGGACACACTCTCTTCTGAATCATATCTTGATTTTAGCTCTACAGAATCCTCGAGTGCTTTATTTAAGGTCATTTTTAATTCATTTGGAATCATTTTTGAGATTTGGTCACTGAATCCATAAGGATGGCCTAACACCCTTCCAACATCCCTAACAACTCCTTTTGCAGCCATAGTTCCATAAGTAATAATTTGGGAAACTTTCTCTGACCCATATTTTTCAGATACATAGGCAATCACCTCATCGCGCCTATCTGTACAAAAATCAATATCAAAATCTGGCATTGAAATCCGCTCAGGGTTCAAAAAACGTTCAAATAAAAGATCATGCTCTATTGGGTCAACATTTGTAATAGAAAGCGCCCATGCAACAAGAGATCCAGCTCCAGAGCCACGTCCTGGTCCAACAGGAATACCATGTTCTTTAGCCCACCTTATGAAATCCGAAACAATTAAAAAATAACCTGGGAAGTCCATTTCTAATATTACAGAAAGTTCAAAATTTAACCTTTCATTGTAAATTTTTTTATCTACTTCAAGACCTTTTAGTCTAACTTCAAGACCTTTTTTTGACTCTTGGCTAAAAAAATCAGAAATTGTAATTCCCTCTGGAGTTGGAAAAACTGGAAGATAGTTTTTCCCAAAAAGTTCAAAATGAAGATTACAACGCTTAGCTATTTCAGAACTATTCTCAATAACTTGAGGGTAATCTTCAAACAATAACACCATCTCTTCCGAAGTTTTTAAATATTGATGATTGCTAAAATTTTTGGCTCTTCTCGCATCATCTAATAAGTTGCCTTCAGCAATACAAATTCTAGCTTCATGTGCTTCAAAATCATTTTTTTCTAAAAACTGGACATCGTTAGTAGCTACAATCGGAACTTCGACTTCCAGTCCTAACTCAATTACCAAATTAAGTAAGCTTTCATCTGAAGGTCTGTCTGTTCTCTGAACAGACATATAGTAACGATCTTTAAAGATAGACTTCCACTTCAATGCTTTCATTTTTGCAGCTTCAAAATCATTAGCTAAAGACAGTCTTGAAATATCTGAAGAAGCAGGAGTGGAAATCATTAATAAACCCTTTTGATGAGATATCAGCTGCTCTTCCGTGACACTAACGATAGAAATGCCTTGTTCATTCAAATAGGCTTTTGAAATAAGTTCAGAAAGGCTCAAGTAACCTTCTTGATTTTGACAAAGTAAAAGTACATCATAATAACCCTTGTCAAAAGGTAATGAAATTTTCGCTCCAATGATAGGCTTGATTCCAGCATTGACAGCTTTTTGATAAAACTTAATTGCTGAAAAAAGACTCATTTCATCTGTGAGTGCAACACTTTTCATACCAGAATCTTTAACGCTATCAATTAGATTTGATATGCGTACTAAACTATTCTTTACAGAATATTCACTTTGACATTGAAGATGAACAAAATCCACAGAATTTATTTAAAAAAAATATGATTATTAACATCATATTTTACAAACAATTTTATATTTCCTTTTTGGCTTTTTATAATTTTATTAAATTTAGATTATATTGAAACTGAGTAACAAGTATATCTATATATTTTGCGCTGCCTTTATTAAAGCTTGCGCCTTGTCCATTGTTTCTTGCCACTCCTTCTCAGGCATTGAGTCATAAACAATTCCCGCTCCAGCTTGGACATAGAGAACCTCATCTTTAATTACAGCCGTTCTAATGGCAATTGCAAGATCCATACCTCCATGCCAAGAAAGGTTTCCAATAGCACCAGAATAAATACTTCGCTTTAGGGCCTCCACTTCATCAATTATTTCCATCGCTCTAACTTTTGGAGCACCACTCAGAGTACCAGCTGGAAAAGTAGCCTTTAGTACATCGATAGAACTCATACCTTCTTTTAGCTCGCACTCAACATTTGAGACAATATGCATGACATGAGAATAGCGTTCAATAAACATTTTATCGGTCAGGTTCACGCTCCCAGTTTTGGCAATCCGACCTAAATCATTCCTTCCGAGATCAATCAGCATTAGGTGTTCAGCAATTTCTTTTTCATCTGACAAGAGGTCTTTTTCATTTTCAAGATCTTCTTGGATACTCTTGCCTCTTGAGCGTGTTCCAGCAATTGGCCTTATTGTTGCAACATTATTATTATCTATACGCGTTAATATTTCAGGAGAAGACCCAACTATAGCAAAACCATCTAGGTTTAAAAAGTACATATAAGGGGAAGGATTAAGTATTCTGAGTTGACGATATAGCTCAACAGGGTTTGACTTAAATGAACAGCTTAATCTTTGAGATGGTACAACCTGCATAACATCTCCTGCAGTAATATATTTCTGAACTTTTTCAACTGCATTAACAAAGCTCTCTTTACCAAAACTTGAGACAAAATCCTCAGACTTAATATTTTCAGAAGGTGTGGACTCAAAATGAAACAATTCTCTAATATTTTTTTCAATTCTATTTAGTTTCGAAAGCCCGCCCTCAAAAGACTCTTTCTCCGGATTAATGTGAGTGATGATATGTACCTTACTGGTTAAATTATCAACCACCAATAAATCATTTGAAACCATCAATAAGATATCTGGAACATTTAGTTCATCTTTCTTTTTAATATCTTTAAGTTTTGGCTCAATATATCGAATGATTTCATAACCAAAATATCCAACAAATCCTCCATTGAAATCTGGCAGGCCTTCTAATTGTGGAACTTTAAATTTGCTTTGGTAATCTTCAATCCATGCAAGAGGGTCTTCAACTTTATATTGCTGGTGCAGTTTCCCTTTCTTTTCAATTGAGACATCATAGTCATTCACCTTAATAACTGTCTCAGCTGCCAGACCAATAAATGAGTACCGTCCCCATTTTTCCCCTCCCTGTACAGACTCTAAAAAATAGCTATATGGATTATTTGCTAATTTAAGATACAAAGCAAGAGGCGTATCAGTATCTACAACAACCTCTCTTGAAAGTGGAATATGATTAAAACCTTTTTCAACAAGGTTATTAAATTGAGACTTTTCCATGAATGTATTTTATCATTACCAAGTTTGTGAAAACTTTAGAATACTCTTCACAAAGTCGCATGCAGTAAAAGTAATTCCAAAGTGGATAAAAAAAGGGGATTTCATTTTAAAATGAAATCCCCTTATATTATTTTAAGCTTAATTATTCTTCCGCTTTAGCTTCAACTTCACTTAACTGCTCAGAGAGTTCTTGTTCAGCTTCGCTAGTTTGCATAAAGGAATCAGCTACACGCTTTTTCCTCTTCTCTTGATGATGTTTAAAGCCTGTACCTGCAGGAATCAGTCTACCCACGATAACATTTTCTTTAAGTCCTCGAAGATCATCAACTCTTCCAGTAATAGAGGCCTCAGTAAGCACCCTTGTTGTTTCTTGGAATGAAGCGGCAGAGATAAACGACTCAGTTGATAATGAAGCTTTTGTAATTCCCATTAGTAATCTCTGGAAAATAATTTCCTTCTTTTTCTGAGCCCTTAGTTGCTTATTTTTCTCAACAACATGAGCATGTTCGGCAGTTTCACCATTGACATAATTTGAATCACCATTATCAATAATTTCAACTTTTCTAAGCATTTGTTTAACTACAACTTCAATATGCTTATCTGAAATCTTAACGCCCTGAAGTCGGTAAACATTTTGAACTTCTTTTACAATGTAGTTAGCCAAAGTCTCGACGCCAAGCAATCTAAGAATGTCGTGAGGATTTGAAGGACCATCTGAAATCACATCACCTTTCTCAACTGTTTCACCATCAAATACATTGATGGCTCTCCAATGATGAATCATCATTTCAGTTACATCGCCCTCTTCATTAGTAATGAGCATGCGAACTTTAGATTTAGTCGGGTTACCGAAGCTAACAACACCTGCACTCTCAGCGAGAATTGCATGATCTTTTGCCTTTCTAGCTTCAAATAAATCAGCAACACGCGGCAAGCCGCCTGTAATATCACTCGTTTTAGAAACAGCCTTAGGAATCTTAGCAAGAATTTCACCTGCAGCAATAAGCTGACCATCTTCTAGGTTAATTTTAACGCCTGATGGTAGGTAGTGAGTAGACAGAATGGATTTCTTGTCCTTCTTATCAACCAACTTAATCATTGGCTTCATATCTTTAGCTGCTGAAGTTCTCTCTGCTTCTTCAATCATCTCAAAGAAACTTAATCCTGTCAATGGATCAGAGTTCTTGACAACAGTTTTACCCTCAACAAAATCAATAAAAGAAACTCTTCCAGAGTTTTCAGCAATGATTGGATGAGTATGAGGGTCCCAGTCAGCTATCTTATCTTTTGCCTTAACTTTTCCGCCATCTTTGAAGTGAACTACGGCTCCGTAAGGTAGTTTATATCGCTCCTTTACTTGCCCTAAATCATTCCTTATAGAAGCTTCTGAAGATCTTGAAATAACAACTAAATCTCCATTTGAATTAGTAATAGATTTCATATTTTCATAGTGCACAATACCGTCCGTATTAATAATAATACTGTTGACAGCAGTAGATGAGCTTGCTGCACCACCAATATGGAAAGTACGCATTGTAAGCTGCGTTCCTGGCTCACCAATCGATTGAGCGGCAATAACACCAACGGCTTCACCAACTCCAATCTTATGTCCCCTTGCCATATCATTACCATAACAAGATGCACATACACCATAAGAAGTTTCGCAGGTGATTGCTGACCTTACTTTAATAAATTCAATTCCTAACTCATTGATACGGTCTGAGTCCGACAAGGTTATCAAATGGTCTTTTTCTAAAAAGACTTTTTTACTATTTGGCATCAGAACATCTTCGGAAATAATTCTACCAAGTACTGCAGTACCCAATGTTTGAACAACATTACCACCATCAATGACAGCTTTTATAAAGAGTCCATTTTCAGTACCACAATCTTCTTCTGTAACTACTAAATCTTGACCAACATCAACTAATCGTCTCGTTAAATATCCTGAATTAGCAGTTTTTAAAGCAGTATCTGCTAGACCTTTTCGGGCACCATGCGTTGAAATAAAGTACTGCATGTTATTAAGACCTTCTCGGAAATTACTTGTAATTGGAGACTCAATAATTGAACCATCAGGTTTAGCCATAAGACCTCGCATTCCAGCTAACTGTCTGATCTGCGCAGGAGAACCTCGAGCACCAGAGTCTGCCATCATATAGATCGAATTAAACGATGGTTTCTTTTCAGTCTTTCCTTTTGAGTCTGTTATTTCTTCATAACCAACTTTATCCATCATTGCTTTTGCTACTTCTTCAGAAGTTCTTGACCATATATCAATGACTTTGTTGTATCGCTCACCATTTGTAACAACTCCAGATGCAAATTGCTGTTGAACATCTTTGATTTGAGTATTGGCTTTATCAATCATTTCAGATTTTTCACTCGGAATAATCATATCATTTGAGCAAAATGAAATACCCGATTTAGTTGAAAATTCAAAACCCATGTACATCATTTGATCTGCAAAGATAACTGTTTCTTTGAGTTCTTGAGTTCTATAACAAACATGAATTAAGTTTGAAACTACCTTTTTTGTTAAGGCTTCATTGATTAAATCAAATGACAAACCTTTCGGTAGAATTCTCGAAAAAATCGCCCTTCCAATTGTCGTATCAACTATGCGAGTAGCACTTGGTACAAAACCTGAATCTGTTTTTTCATAGTCCTGAACCCTTAACTTAATCTTAGCATGAAGGCTAACTAATTTAGAGTCATAAGCAGCAAGGGCTTCGTTGGTATTTGCAAAAATCATACCTTCACCGTTTTGATTAACCTTCTCTCTAGTCATATAATAAAGACCTAGAATAACGTCCTGAGAAGGAATAATGATTGGATCGCCACTAGCTAGGTGAAGAATATTATTAGAAGCCAACATGAGTGTCCTTGCTTCTAATTGAGCCTCTTCTGAAAGTGGAACATGAACAGCCATTTGGTCACCATCAAAGTCAGCATTAAAAGCTGTACAAACAAGTGGATGAAGCTGAATAGCTTTACCTTCAATTAGTAAAGGTTCAAACGCTTGAATTCCAAGCCTATGAAGTGTAGGTGCACGGTTTAAAAGAACTGGATGCTGATGAACAACACGTTCAAGTATATCCCATACCTCAGGAATTTCACTTTCAACCATTTTTTTAGCAGCTTTAATCGTCGAGGCAAGACCATTGGCTTGAAGGCGATTGTAAATGAATGGCTTAAATAGTTCTAACGCCATCTTCTTCGGAAGCCCGCATTGATGGAGCTTTAAATATGGACCACAAACAATAACAGAACGTCCAGAATAATCAACCCTCTTTCCAAGCAAGTTTTGACGGAATCGACCTTGCTTGCCTTTAATCATATCAGCAATTGATTTAAGAGGGCGTCTGTTGTTACCCATTACAGCACGACCACGGCGACCATTATCAATTAATGAGTCAACTGCTTCTTGAAGCATGCGCTTTTCATTTCTGACAATTATTTCAGGAGCATCTAACTCTAAAAGCCTTCCAAGACGATTATTTCTGTTAATTACACGTCGATAAAGATCATTTAAGTCTGATGTTGCAAATCGACCTCCATCCAGTGGAACAAGAGGTCTCAGATCAGGTGGTAAAATAGGCAATACATTCAAAACCATCCACTCAGGTTTATTTCCTGATTTGATTAATGAATCAACAAGCTTAAGTCTTTTATTAATTTTCTTAAGTTTAGTTTGTGATTTTGTATTTAAAGCGTCTTCACGTAAATTAGCAGCTTCTTTTTCAAGTTGCATTTCAGAAAGCACATCCTGCATAGCCTCAGCGCCCATCTTGGCTACAAACTCATCATCACCATACTGGTCTAGGGCATCAAAATACATTTCTTCAGTAAGAAGTTGTTTTTTGATTAATGGAGTACTGCCTGGATCTGTCACCAAAAAAGCTTCAAAATACAAAACTCTTTCAATATCCTTCAGGGTCATATCCATAAGAAGACCTAATCTAGAGGGCAATGACTTTAAGTACCAGATATGAGCCACTGGAGCTGCTAGTTCTATATGCCCCATTCTCTCTCTTCTCACTTTAGAAAGAGTGACCTCAACACCACATTTTTCACAAACTACATTTCTAAACTTCATTCGCTTGTATTTACCACACAAGCATTCAAAGTCTTTCATTGGTCCAAAAATTTTGGCACAAAATAGACCTTCTCTTTCAGGTTTAAAAGTTCTATAGTTGATTGTTTCAGGTTTTTTAACTTCACCAAAAGACCAAGAACGAATCTTTTCAGGAGAAGCTAAACCAACTCTAATTGCATCAAAATCTTGTTCTTTATTTTGCTGTTTTAAAATTTGTAATAAATCTTTCAAAGGATTCTCCTAATTTAATTTTGTTCAAGTTCAGTATCAATACCTAGAGATCGAATTTCTTTTACTAGAACATTAAACGACTCAGGCATGACTGACTCTGTACGATTTTCACCATCAACGATATTCTTATACATCTTAGCTCTTCCACTAACATCATCAGATTTGACCGTTAGCATTTCTCTTAGAGTATAAGCAGCACCATATGCCTCGAGAGCCCACACTTCCATTTCGCCAAATCTTTGGCCACCAAATTGAGCCTTTCCACTTAGTGGTTGTTGCGTGACTAATGAGTAAGGTCCTGTCGAACGAGCATGCATCTTATCATCAACTAAATGATTTAACTTCAACATGTGCATATAACCAACGGTTACATCACGATCAAATGCATCGCCTGTTCTTCCATCAAATAATTGAATTTGACCACTCTCAGGCAAATCAGCCATCTTAAGCAATGACTTTATATCTTCTTCTTTAATACCATCAAAAACTGGGGTTGCCATTGGCACTCCAGTACGTAAATTATTAGCCAATTCTAATATTTCGTCATCACTAAATGACTTTAAATCTTCAGCCTTTCCATAACTATTGTAAATTGAATCAAGCATTGAACGGATTTGCTTAATGGTATCTTTACGATGCTCATCTAACAGATTTCCAATCTTATATCCAAGGCCCTTTGCAGCCCATCCTAAGTGAACTTCTAATACTTGTCCAACGTTCATACGGGAAGGAACACCAAGTGGGTTTAGTACAACATCAACAGGAGTACCATCGGCTAAATGCGGCATATCTTCAACAGGTGAAACTCGAGATATTACGCCCTTATTTCCATGGCGTCCAGCCATCTTATCACCAACTTGAAGAGTTTTACGCGTTGCCACGTAGACTTTAACCATCTTTTGAACTCCAGGTGGTAATTCAGCACCTTCTTTAATTTTTGCACTTTCTTGCTCAAAAAATACTTCAAACTCTTCTTGTTTAGCTTTAGATTGTTTAACTAATGCAGCTACTTCTTTATTCACTGCAGCATCTTTAACTTTTATTTTAGCAATGTCACTATTCTCTAAAGGCTTCAAATCTTTTGCAGCAATCTTATCACCACTCTTAATGCTACCAACGTTGCTAGTTGAAACATTTCCTGATAGTTTTAAACGAACTCTGCGGAAAATATCTCCATCAATAATCCCAAACTCATCATCAATATCTTTTTTAATGTTTTCTAGTCGCTCTTCATCAATCACTAGAGCGCGAGAATCTTTATCAACTCGATCCTTAGTAAAGATTTGAACATCAATAACAACACCAGATTTTGAAGCACCTATTCTTAATGAAGTATCTTTTACGTTATTAGCCTTTTCTCCAAAGATAGCACGTAATAATTTTTCTTCTGGTGATAAAACGGTTTCACTTTTTGGCGTAATCTTACCAACTAGAATATCACCGCCTTTTACTCTTGCACCAACATAGACGATACCAACATCATCAAGCTTTGAAAGAGCAGACTCACTAACATTTGGAATATCTGCAGTAACTTCCTCAGTACCAAGTTTTGTATCTCTTGCATAGGCTGTTAGCTCTTCAATATGAATTGAAGTATAACGATCCTCATGAACAACCTTCTCAGAAATTAGAATGGAGTCTTCAAAGTTGTATCCATTCCAAGGCATAAAGGCAATCATCATGTTTTGACCTAATGCAAGCTCTCCTAAATCTGTAGAAGGGCCATCTGCCAAAACATCGCCAGCAGCAATCTTATCACCCGGTTGAACAAGTGGTTTCTGGTTAATACAAGTATTTTGGTTTGAGCGTGAATATTTAATTAAGCTATAAATATCAACACCTAACTCGCCAGCTTTTGCTTGTTTTGAATCAACACGTATTACAATTCTGGATGCATCAACTGTTTCAACAACTCCATCGTGATCTGCAACAACGCAAACTCTAGAGTCAGTTGCAACAACGCGCTCAATACCCGTTCCAACTAATGGCTTTTCAGCACGAAGTACAGGAACAGCTTGACGCTGCATATTTGAACCCATTAGGGCACGGTTTGCATCATCATGCTCAAGGAAAGGAATTAATGAGGCAGCAACAGATGAAATCTGCTTAGAGTCAATGTCTATAAGAGTCACTTCGGACTTGTCTACCAACACAAATTCATTTTTATGTCTTCCAGACACTAAATCATCTTGAAGTTTTCCCTTGGAATCAACCTTAGAGTTAGCCTGAGCAATAGTATGATCAATCTCATCAATAGCCGAAACGTAAATTATTTCTTTCGTGACTTGACCATTCTTTACAACCTGATATGGAGTTTCTAAAAAACCATAAGAGTTTGTTTTAGCATAGACTGCTAATGTATTAATTAGTCCAATATTTGGACCCTCTGGGGTCTCAATTGGGCACAACCTTCCATAATGAGAAGGGTGAACATCTCTAACTTCAAAGCCTGCTCGCTCCCTTGTCAATCCCCCAGGCCCAAGTGCAGAAATACGGCGCTTATGAGTAACACCTGATAGTGGATTAACCTGATCCATAAATTGAGACAGTTGTGAAGAGCCAAAAAACTCTCTAACTGCAGCAGAGACTGGCTTTGAATTAATTAAATCTTGAGGCGTTAGCTCATCTGTTTCTGCAAGATTTAAGCCTTCTTTGACTGCTTTCTCTACACGGATTAGACCTATTCTAAACTGATTTTCAATCATTTCACCTATAGCCCTAACTCTTCTATTAGCCAATGTATCAACGTCATCCACAACATCATGGCCATTCTTAATGTCAATGAGTTGCTTAATTACATTAATAATGTCATCATGAGTTAGAACGTGCTCGCCAGTTTCACTTTCGATCCCTAAACGGCGATTTAACTTCATACGACCAACTTTTGAGAGGTCATAACGATCATTGTTAAAGAATAGATTAGAAAAAAGAGCATTAACTGCATCTTCAGTTGCAGGTTCACCAGGTCTCATTACATGGTATATAGACATGCGCGCTTCGATTTCTGTCTGTAATTCATCAAGGCGTAATGTATCTGAAATATAAATGCCATTTTCAGCATCATTGATATAAATAATATTAATTTTCTTAATTTTTGTTGCAGCTAGAACCTCAATAGATTCTTCTGATATCGAAGAATTAGCAGCCAGTAATATTTCACCAGTATCGGTATCAACTATATCTGAAGAGACAACTTTTCCGATTAGGTACTCTAATGGTGCATTGATTGAATCAACTTTTGCAGTTTGAAGCATCTTAACGTGCTTAGCAGTTATTCTACGGCCTTGTTCAATTACAACATCTTTACCAATTTTGATATCAAATTCAGCAATAATTCCTCTTAAAAGCTCTGGTTTGACGACTAAATCACATGATTTAGATTTCATCTTCACAGCAATATGATCAAAGAAAGTATCAATAATCTCATTAGTCGACAGGCCCATAGCGCGAAGCAGTGTCGTAACAGGGAGTTTCCTCCTTCTGTCTATTCGAACAAACAAATGTTCGTGATGATCAAATTCAAAATCTAACCAAGAGCCGCGGTATGGAATTACTCGCGAAGAAAATAAAATCTTTCCTGAAGAGTGCGTCTTCCCCTTATCGTGTTCAAAAATTACGCCCGGTGAACGATGAAGCTGAGAAACAACCACACGTTCTGTACCATTAATAACAAAAGTACCAGTATCGGTCATTAGTGGAAGCTGTCCAAGATAAACACTTTCCTCTATAACTTGCTTAACGCGACGCTTTTTCTTTAAATTTGATCCATTCTTGTCAAAAAGAACTAAATTTAGCTTGACTTGCAATGTTGCAGCATAGGTTACACCTCTAAGCTTGCATTCTTTAACATTATATTTTGGCTCTTGAAGCTCATAATCTAAATATTCAATTTCTGCATATCCATTAAGGGCTGTAATTGGAAAAACAGATTGAAAGACTGAGTGAAGACCGATATTTTCTTTTTCAACGGCTCCCGCTTGAATAAAGCTATTAAATGAATTAATTTGAATAGACAATAAATCTGGTTCTTTAAGAATCGATTCTCTTGTTCCAAAATTATTTCTGATACGTTTTTTTTCTGTAAATGAATATGTCATGAATGCCCCGTATTAATCAACAAATTGTTTTCAAAATTACTTTTGAATAAAAACACCAAAATCCCCTTATGGGGATTTTGGTTTTTTGCATTGAACAAATTACTTAAGTTCTACGCTAGCGCCAGCTTCTTCAAGCTGCTTTAGCATATCATCAGCTTCTGCTTTTGATGCGCCTTCTTTAATCGCTGCTGGAGCACTTTCAACAAGATCCTTAGCCTCTTTAAGACCTAATCCTGTCATGCTACGAACAGCTTTAATTACAGCAACTTTCTTCTCACCAAAGCTTGTTAACATTACATCAAATTCAGTCTGTTCTTCAGCCGCTGCACCAGCTTCTGCTGCTACCGCTACTGGTGCTGCTGCAACCGCTGCTGCAGAAACTCCAAATTTTTCTTCCATTGCTGAAACGAGCTCAACAACATCCATCACAGACATGTCTGCAATTGCACCTAAAATATCTTCGTTACTTAATTTCGCCATGATATTTACTCCTCTATATAATTATTATTGTTTTTGATCACGCACAGCTGCCACAACTCGAGTTAACTTGGTAGGAACTTCATTTAGAGTTCTAACTAGTTTCTCTGTTGGTGCAAGCATCAACGCCATCAACATACTGATTGCCTGATCTTTAGTTGGAAGACTCGCGATTCGCTTAAGTTGATCTGCATCAACAAACTCTCCGGAAACCCCCAAACCTTTAACGACTAAGTCTTTATTTTCTTTAATAAAGTCACGAAAAACGCGCGCAACAGCACCCGGATCTTCTTGAGAAAATCCCAAGATAACCGGTCCACTTAAGACAGGTAATATACATTCACATCCTGTCTCTGCTAACGCTCTCTTTGCAAGTGTATTTTTAACAACACGCAAAGAAACATCTCCCTCAATAGCAGCGCTTCGTAGGTTAGTCATTTGTTCAACATTCAATCCACGATACTCGGCAGCACCAACAGATACAGCGCTTATAGCGACTGCATTAACCTGTTCAACAACTGCTTTTTTTGCTTCAAAACTAAGAGCCATAGTCTCTCCTGAACAATTAAAAAAAGAAAGTTATAAAATTACAACTTTCGCCACAAGGTATTTCCATACCCTCTACATAGGCAAATTGAAGAATCAATTTATTAAGTAATTAACTGCAAGCAGCTCATCACACCTATGGTCTTTGAGGCTAAACAAGTAACCTTGTCGCCCAAAGAATTCATAACTGATAAATTAATTATCAGTAGTTAAATCTATTTAAATATCTACACTCGCCCCATCAATACTCAAGCCTGGGCCCATCGTTGATGAAACACTAATTTTTTTAAAGTACACACCTTTTGCTGAACTTGGTTTTGCTTTCTTAAGAGCATCTATTAGTGCAGTTACATTTTCTTCTAATGCTTTAACATCAAAAGAAGCTTTACCAACACCTGCATGAACAATTCCAGACTTATCAGCACGATAGCGCACCTGACCTGCTTTTGCATTTTTAACTGCTGTTGCAACGTCAGGAGTTACAGTTCCTACTTTGGGATTAGGCATCAAACCACGAGGACCTAGAACTTGTCCTAATCTTCCAACGATTCCCATTGCATCTGGAGAAGCTATAACAACGTCATAATTCAAATCTCCATCTTGCATAGTTTTCATTAAGTCATCCATACCCACAATATCTGCACCTGCATCAGTCGCTTTTTGAACATTATCGCCCTGAGTAAAGACTGCAACACGCACAACCTTTCCAGTGCCATTTGGAAGGACAACAGCACCACGAACAGTTTGATCAGATTTTTTTGTGTCAATTCCCAAGTTAATACTTACGTCAACAGACTCATCAAACTTTGCAGTTGCGCATTCCTTAACTAGCGCTAAAGCATCAGAAATTTTGTACTTTTCGCCTTCTTTAATTTTTGATATATTTGCTTTTTGGTTTTTTGTTAAAGTAGTCATCATTAACCCTCCACCACAAGGCCCATAGAGCGGGCAGTTCCGGCAACGATTTGGACAGCAGCGTCTAAATCATTTGCATTTAAATCTTTCATTTTGATATTAGCAACTTCCTCTAGTTGTGCACGAGTTACTGTACCAACTTTATTAATATGAGGCTCTCCACTCCCTTTTGCAATACCAGTCACTTTTCGAAGAAGGACTGCTGCAGGAGGTGTTTTAGTTACAAATGTGAAGCTTCTATCATTGTAGACAGTAATAATTACTGGAACAGGCATACCTTTATCAATCTCTTGTGTTTGGGCATTGAACGCCTTACAAAATTCCATGATATTTACACCATGCTGACCTAAAGCTGGTCCAACTGGTGGCGAAGGATTAGCTTCTGCCGCAGGGACCTGCAGTTTTATATATGACTCAATTTTTTTTGCCATTTTTATCTCCTATGGGTTCAAGCGCCTATCAAGCTCCCCGTTAACAAATTTAACCCAATGGGTTGTGTTATGTTTTCTCTACTTGAGAAAACTCTAGTTCAACTGCAGTAGTTCGACCAAAAATTAAAACCTCTACTGTCAGCAAACTTTTTTCGTAATTCACACTTTCAACAGTTCCATTAAACTCATTGAATGGACCATCAATAACAAGAACTTCTTCACCGGGCTGAAATGCAACCTTAGGTTTAGGTTTATCTGCTCCCTCTTGAACGCGTGCAAAAATTCTATCAACCTCTCTCTGAGTTATTGGAGAGGGCTTACCTGAAGATCCACCTATAAAACCAATAACATTATTTGTATTCTTAACTAATAACCAACTTGGCTCTGTTAGTTCCATCTTAATAAGCATGTAGCCTGGGAAAAATTTGCGCTCAGTTTCTTTTTTCTTTCCACCTTTAAGTTCAACAACCTGCTCAGTGGGAATCAATATCTCTTCAACCAAGTCCTCTATCCCTTCTCTAGCAACAGCCTCTTCAATGGCTAGTTTTACTTTAGCCTCATAGCCACTTCTTGCGTGGATTACAAACCAATTCTTAGACATGAAAATCCTTTACTTAAAATATATTAATTGAAGAAATTGAATGAACACCCCAAGTAAAGAATGCATCCACAATCCAAAGAAAAATTGCCACTACAATTACTGCAATCATAATGATTCCAGTTGTTTTTAATGTTTCTTCTCTTGTGGGCCAAACTACCTTTCTAAGCTCAATACGTGTTTCTTTTAAGAAATGTAGAAACGTATCACCTTGGTTAGATTTTATAAATATGCCACCCGCAATAATAAACCATACAAGTGTAACAAGCACCTTAGTCAGAGAATTAAAATTGAGTGGGTTCACATAATACAAAGCAAGTGCAGCAACAACTACAACAACTGCTAGGATAGTTTTCCATTGATCAGAACCACTCTTTAAATTGTCTATTTGTTTAGCCACATATATCCTTTAATTTGGCAGGCAAGGAGGGACTCGAACCCCCAACCAATGGTTTTGGAGACCACTACTCTACCAATTGAGCCACTTGCCTATATATCAAATCCAAAAAATGGCCACTCATAGAGTCGCCACTTACTTTAAAAAAAACTTCTAGTTAGTAATCTTCGAGACGACGCCAGCACCTACCGTGCGTCCGCCTTCTCTAATTGCAAATCTTAATCCTTCTTCCATTGCAATCGGAGCGAGTAACTCAACTGTCATCTTCACATTGTCGCCTGGCATAA
>Ga0209667_1000412_pt1 | contig 38229 bp, 30 predicted proteins | sample SaaInlV_165m_DNA_2_FD_184682 | JGI IMG/M metagenome (GOLD analysis project Ga0209667, IMG submission 184682) | Marine microbial communities from expanding oxygen minimum zones in the Saanich Inlet - Saanich Inlet SI037_S3LV_125m_DNA (SPAdes)... | ecosystem: Environmental > Aquatic > Marine >... | reverse complement strand
GGATGCGAGAGAACTCTGGGCGACCCCTCGATCCTTGCGTAGATTCATGATCTTACGTCCGGTTTCCAAGGGGCATCCTCCCGATTCTCATGCGACTTTGGTTCTCAAGCGCCTGTGGTTCTCAAGCGCCTGTGGTTCTCAAGCGCCTGTGGTTCTCAAGCGCCTGTGGTTCTCAAGGGCCTGTGGTTCTCAAGGGCCTGTGGTTCTCAAGGGCCTGTGGTTTGATTTCAGTTCAAGTCGAATTCAATGGCAGCCTGGATGCCTGAATCGCCTTGTCCTCGGGGAGATCCCTCAACGGATCGACTGGTCCCCACTTCGTCGTCGATGTAAAAGACAGGCTCTCGGAAACGATGGTCGACGAAACGAATCGGACATCGTTTTACGGCGACATGGTATTGCGTAAACGCAATGTCTGCAAGTAAGGAATTCATGACGATAGGAACTTCACTCTGGCACCCTGGAGAGATCCCGGCAGCGCTGCTCGAGGCGCTGAAGGGTGCCAAGCGCCCGCTGATCTTGACTCACATCTATCCCGATGGAGACGCACTGGGGTCGGCGGTTTCCATCCATCGAGTCCTCGAAGATCTGGGGGCCACTCCACAAACCATCTTGACCCATCCGGTCCCGGAAAAACTGAGTTTCATCGATCATGACAAGGTGGTTGAAGTACTCGACGGAGAGCCCACACCCCAACAGATCGAGCGGGCTCAGAATTGTGATCTGGTCGTGGTGGTCGACACTTCCGAACCCGATCGTCTCGGGCACATGCGCAAGGTGGTCGAGAGTTGCGACGCACCGAGAATCTGCATCGATCACCATCTCGATGGCTCGGTCGACTTCTTCGACCAGATCTGGTGTGAACCTGGATCACCATCGACGGGTAATCTGGTGCTGGAAGTGAGCCAGTCACTCGGTTGCGAGTTGAGCCAGAATAGTGCCGAATCTTTGTTCGTGGCGATCGCGACCGACACCGGTTGGTTCCGTTACTCGAACTCCGGTTCGGTGGCGTACAGATATGCGGCCACCCTGGTCGAGTCGGGGGTCGATCCGGAACCGATATTCCAGAGAATTTTCCAGTCCTTCAGCCTACAGAGAACCCAGTTATTGGGGGATCTGCTCGCGTCGATCCAGGCTCCAGAGGAGAACAGGATCATCTATTCAGTGCTGACGGAGCCGATGAGGCGCAAGCGAGGGGTGGATCTGGAAGATCTGGATGGATTTGTCGACTCTCTCGGTCAAATTGCCGGGTGTGAGATCGTATTCCTCGTCGTTGAAGTCGGTCCCGGGCGTTATAAGGTATCTCTTCGGTCTCGTGGGGAGTTTTCGGTTCACCGAATTGCCGCTCATTTTGACGGCGGAGGGCACGCCAAGGCCGCAGGGTGTCGACTGGAAGGCTCTGAAGAGCAGGTGATCGAGAACTTACTGGGTCAATGTAGGCTGACACTGGATGCAGGTCCTGCGGAGTGAGGGTGTCGAGAACGAGAGTTCGCTGAAGGGAAGCGGTGCACAAATGAAAGTCGATCTCGGCGATCGTTCGAAGATCCTCATCCTGATACTGCTGGTCGGCACCGCCGGGATCGGTGTTCCTGGTTGCGGTGATCCCGTGGCACCGGTGGAGGTCGAGCCCACCACTCCGCGCAAAACTGCCGAGCAACTCGCCCAGGAGCAGGAGCAGCGCGACAAGGAGAGATTGGAAACACGCTACAAGGGTCTTTCCAAGGCGGTGAAGACCGATCCCGAACGCTTCGATGACTGGATCTCTCATCTGGAAGATTTGATCTATGCCTCCGAGGGAACCTCCATCCAGATCAAAGCCAAGAAACTGCTCGAAGCACAGCTCCAGTTCCGCGAGGACGAGGGGCAAAAGAGTCTCGATCAGATGGCCACACGGGTCGAGGCGTTGGTCGAGGAGGGCGACCCCCTCGCCGCAGAGAACATTCTCGAAGGGTTTGATCCCGATGGACTGTTCGAGAAAACCGCTTCTTTCAAGGGCTGGCAAGCGCTGAAGAAAAAAGTCGCGATGCGTCAGGCGGCAGAGGTCGATTTCGACCGGATCACCCGACGAGCGCGGGCTTATCGCCGCCAGGAGGAGTTGGCTCAGGCCATCGGCCTACTCGAGTCCTTTTCGGACGAATACAAGGGGACCCAGGAGTATGCAGAAGTGGTGGAAACGATCCAGGAGTACCTCGCAGAGTACGTGATCGCTCGCGCGGCGATCGCCGAGCAGTTAGCCATCGAGTGGATCGATCTCGAAGTGGATCAGTACCTCTCTTCCTTCCGTGCCTCTGCAACCGATTCCGATGCGACCGTCTGGAGTGCTGAGGATGGCGAGGTGGTGGGAAACAACGAAACATCCGGTCTTGCACAGCTGGAGATCGGCGATGATCTGTGGGAAGAATACTCGGTCGAGATGGAGATTCAGCTGGTCTCAGGAGATCAGATCAATCTGGGAATCACCGCCGGGATGCGTCCTGGTGCGGGGGTCAAGAATTACGATGTCCACGGCTTCGAGTCGGAGAAGGATGAATGGCTGAGGATCCGGATCGAACTGAAGGAAGGGCTGATCCGATTGACTGACCTCGACAGCCTCGAGCGTCTGGATGATGACATGCGTCCATATTTTGCCGCGGGAGGGATCGCAGTGCTGCTCAGGCCTGATGAGTCGGTCCGTCTCCGCAATGTCCGTTACAAGGTCTTTCGACCCGTTCCCGGAGAAGAACCGGATCCGGACGGAGCGGAAGAAGAATCGGAAGGGTAGCCGTACCTCGGTGACCGCCTTTGACGCCAGCCAACTAGGTCACTGGGAGCAGGATGTCGTCAGTCTCGCGGGCATGCTCGTCCACGAGGTCAAGAATCCACTCTCGACCCTGAACATTTCTTCCCAGTTACTCCTCGAGGAACTGGGAGATACGGGATCTGCACGCGATCAGCGAACCCGCCGCAGGCTCGAGATGATGAAGTCTGAAATCCAGCGCATCGAACACATCATCTCTTCGTTCCTTCAACTGACTCGACCACAGCAGATGCAGCGAGATGACGTCGAAGTTTCACGGCTGGTCGAGGATGTTATCTCGAGGAATCGGGAAGCGATCGAATTGGATGGAATCAACATCCTGTTCCAGCCGCAGGAGACCTCGAAAGTCTCCGGAGATGCGGCATTGTTGCACCAGGCGATCCTCAACTTGATTCTCAACGGTTGTTCTGCCATGCCGGATGGAGGAGAACTGTTCATCCGGGTGCTCGTATCGACCTATCGTGGTGGAGATGCGGTGGTGATCGAGGTGACGGACACCGGTGTCGGGATCACCGAGGACGCAATCCCGAGGATTTTCCGACCCTATGTGTCGACCCGGGACGGGGGCACGGGGCTTGGCCTTCCCACCACCCTGAGGATCATCCGCCTTCATGGGGGTACGATCCTGGTGGAGAGTGAGCCTGGTCAGGGAAGTCGATTTTCCGTGGTGCTGCCGACCGAGGGCCCGTCGAGATGAAGGAGCATGAGATGCAGGGTGAGGCTTCCAGTTCAGTGGGAACTCCTGCTAGGATTCTGGTCGTCGATGACCAGTCCGCTCACGCTGAATTGCTGGCCGAGGCGCTGGTCTCGGTGGGGCATGAATGCCGGGTTGCGACCAGTGTCGATGAGGCGAAAGAACTGCTGCGCAAGGAGGGGGCGGATATCGTCATCACCGACCTGGTGCTGGGTGATCGCGACGGCCTCGACCTGATCCGGGAGGCACAATCGATCGACCCCTTCATCGCAGTGGTGGTGGTGACCGGTCACGGAACCGTCGAAACTGCAGTCGAGGCGATGCAACTGGGAGCGGTGGATTACCTGCGGAAGCCGGTCGACCTGACCGGTCTACGGATTCGAGTCGGACGAGCTCTGGAGGGGGCAGCTCTCAAGCGACGTGCCGACGAACTGGAACGAACCATCGATGATCGCTTTGGTTTCGAGGGCATCATCGGTTCCAGCCATTCGATGCACCTGATCGTCCAGAAGATGCAACAGGTGGCCCCGACCAACGCATCGATACTGATCCTCGGCGAGAGCGGCACAGGCAAGGAACTGATCGCCAAGGCGATTCATGCCAATAGCCGCCGCAAGGGTAATGTATTCGTGCCTTTGAACTGTGCAGCACTCGGTGAAGGGGTGCTGGAGAGTGAACTGTTCGGTCACGAAAAGGGTGCGTTTACCGGGGCATCCGCATTGAGGAAGGGCCGCTTCGAGCATGCCGATTGTGGAACTCTTTTTCTGGACGAAGTGGGTGACATCCCGAATACAGTCCAGGTCAAGTTGCTGAGGGTGCTGGAGGAGGGGGAAGTGGTTCGCATGGGATCGAATGATCCCGTCAAGATCGATGTCCGGTTGATCTGCGCCACTCACCGCGATCTTCGTCAACGCATCGAAGAGGAGAAGTTCCGCGAGGATCTTTTCTACCGGATCAATGTGGTCACCATCGAGATTCCTCCTCTACGTGAGCGTGTCGTCGACATTCCGCTGCTGGTGAGTCATTTCCTCGAGGAGTACTCCAGGGTGCACGACAAGACCATCGATGGAATCTCGCGCGAGGCGCTGAGAGTGTTGATCGCATATCGCTGGCCGGGGAATGTTCGGGAGCTGAAGAATGCCATCGAGAACATGGTCGTGACCTCTCCCAACTCGGTGCTCGATGTCGATGATTTGCCGGGTCACATCCATCCGAGGCAACCGCTGCCCAGTAGCGGTTCGGCGGTGGTCGGGACGACCATCCAGGAGATGGAGCGGGATCTGATCTGTTCGACTCTCGAGTTTGTCGGGGGCAATCGTCGCAAGGCGGCCCAGTCCCTCGGGATCGGCGAAAGAACCCTCTATCGCAAGATCCAGGAGTATGGCCTGCGCACCGCCGAAGAGGAGGAGGAGTCTGCCAAATAGGCAGTTTCTCCAGTTTTCCCACATCTTGAGTGCCATCCTGGCAGGGTCAGTCTTCTGCCCACTCCTTCGCCTTCTCCCGTGATTGCGATTTCCTGCCATAATAGCGATAAATTGGGACATCTAGCCTCATCCTGGGCTCGATTGGAACGAGGTTTGCGATTTCATTGGTGGAGCCGAAGCGGCTTCCTCGGGCCAAGATCGGTCCGGGCTTGCGAAGGGAGAAGCACAATGAGCAAGATCATCGGAATCGACCTGGGTACCACCAACTCAGTGGTTGCCGTCATGGAGGGCGGAGAGCCCACAGTCATCCCAAACCGCGATGGAAATCGGGTAACCCCGTCCGTCGTCGCCTTCACCGATACGGGAGATCGCCTGGTCGGCCAGACCGCCAAGCGCCAAGCGGTCACCAACCCGGAGAACACCGTGTTTTCGGTGAAGAGGTTCATGGGGCGTCGTCATGGAGAACTGGGCAAGAGCGATCTCCTGATTCCATACGAGATCACTGGAGGAGCAGACGACCTGATCAAGGTCAAACTGCAAGGCAAGGAATACACGCCGCCAGAACTGTCGGCGTTGATCCTTCAGGAGTTGAAGAGTACCGCCGAGGATTACCTCGGAGTTGAAGTGACCGAGGCCGTGATCACGGTTCCGGCGTACTTCAACGATAGCCAGCGTCAGGCGACCAAAGACGCCGGGCGAATTGCCGGGCTGGATGTGAAACGAATCATCAATGAGCCGACTGCGGCGTCTCTCGGCTATGGTCTGGAGAAGAAGGGCTCGGAGAAGATCGTGATCTACGACCTGGGAGGCGGAACCTTTGATGTTTCGATCCTCGAGGTTGACGATGGGATTTTCAAAGTTCTGTCGACCAATGGAGATACACAACTTGGTGGAGATGACTTCGACGAGGTTTTGATCAACTACATCGCCGACGAGTTTCAGAAAGAGCAGGGGATTGATCTGCGAAGTGACCTGATGGCACTCCAGCGCCTGAAAGAAAGCGCAGAGAAGGCCAAATGTGAGCTCTCGAGCCGTGCAGAGACCGAGTTGAACCTGCCGTTCATCACTGCTGACGCCAGCGGTCCCAAGCACCTGCAGATGTCGATCACCCGGGCCACTTTCGAGGAGAAGGCCAGGGAACTCATCGATCGCACTCGCCGTCCATGCGAACAGGCGCTCTCCGATGCGGGAATGAACCCGAGTCAGATCGATACGGTCATCTTGGTCGGTGGATCGACGCGGATTCCCGCAATCCAGGGGATCGTCCAGTCCATCTTCGGCAAGGAACCCAATCGTTCGGTCAATCCGGATGAGGTCGTGGCCATTGGAGCTGCAATCCAGGGGGGAATCCTCGCCGGAGACGAAAAACTCAGCGATGTTCTGCTGCTCGATGTGACTCCGCTCTCGCTCGGAATTGAAACCCTCGGAGGAGTGACTACCAAACTGATCGATCGCAACACGACGATCCCTCACAACAAGAAGCAAGTCTTCTCGACTGCGGCGGACAATCAACCTGCAGTGGACATCCACGTGCTTCAGGGCGAGAGGGAGATGGCCTCGGACAACCGGACCCTGGGTAAATTCCAGCTCGACGGAATCCCTGCGGCGCCACGCGGAGTGCCACAGATCGAGGTCTCATTCGATATCGATGCCAACGGAATCCTCGAGGTGTCTGCCAAGGACATGGGTACCGGCAAGGAGCACAGTATCAAGATCCAGTCATCCTCTGGGTTGAGTGAGGAAGAGGTCGAATCGATGCGGCAGGAGGCCGAACGATTCGCCGACGAGGATAAGGCGACCCGTGAACTGGTCGAAATTCGCAATGAAGCGGATCAGGCCTGCTATGCCACCGAATCGAGCCTCAAGGATCACTCTGACAAGATGGAGGGTGACGAGGTGGAGAAGATCGAGAAGGCACTGGAGGCGCTCAAGGAAGCCAAGTCCGATACGGATGCGACAGCCGAGTCGATCCGGGTTGCCCTCGACGGGCTCAATGAAGCCTCCCACGATCTGGCCCGGCGGATCTACGAGGATGCCTCGCCAGAGGCTACCGCAGAGGGGGCAACGGGTGCCGCAGGCGGTGCTGCTCCTGGAGGAGCGTCCGCAGAGGGCGTAGCGGCGGAAGAGCCGATTGTCGACGCCGATTTCACCGTGAAGGACTAGCGAGTTCACAGTATCGGAACATGAGCAGGAGGCGGCACGGATTCTCAAGAGTCCGTGCCGCCTTTCTCATCCACCTGCTGCTGGCCGGTGTAGAAGAGTTTTCCCCCCAGATATTGCAGAATCGCTCCCTTCCGACCATCCTCATCCCACCGCCTAGGGGGCGGCAATCGTCCGGTGACTCAATGACGGGTGCTCCAGCCCGGTTTCAGGCCACTGGGCCTGTCAGCGAGTCTTTCCTAAAGAACTGGGGCCAATAGGCCGAAATAGACTGGTGGAGGAACGCATGAATCAGCACATCAATTTGTTCGAGTTGATCTCGAAGAACCTCGAAACCGATCGTTACCGCGAGTTGAACTGGAACGGTAGTTTTCACGACTATCTCCAGATCGCATACGAGAACCCGGATGTTCTACGCAGTGCCTTTCAACGCATCTACGACATGATCTGCACCGAAGGCAGCGAGCCCTCGAGCCAACTCGATGCTCGCGACGTCTCGCACTGGAACTTCTTCGATGATCCGGTTGAGGAGGGTAAGAACGCTGTCTTTGGCCTCGATCGACCGCTCCATCAACTGGTCAGTTTCTTCAAATCAGCGGCCCATGGTTATGGCACCGAGAAGCGGGTGCTGTTACTGCACGGTCCAGTGGGATCGGCAAAGAGCACCATCGTTCATCTTCTGAAGAGGGGACTCGAGAGATATTCGAAGACTCCTGAAGGAGCTCTCTACACCTTCCAGTGGCAAGATGAAAAGGGTGATTGGGTAGATTCTCCGATGAATGAGGACCCGATCTACTTGGTCCCCGATGAAGCTCGCCCGGAACTGATCGAGAGCATCCAGGCGACTGGCAAGGGCAAGTACCCGATCCAGTTGCGAGGCAGTCTCTGTCCCTTCAGTCGCTGGTACTACAACCATTACATGCAGAAGTACGATGGCGATTGGCATCAGGTGATCAACCATGTGCGCGTCCGTCGGGTCATCATGAGTGAAGAAGATCGGGTGGGTATCGGTACCTTCCAGCCCAAGGATGAGAAGAACCAGGACTCGACAGAGTTGACTGGTGATATCAACTACCGAAAAATCGCCGAGTACGGTTCGGAATCGGACCCCAGAGCTTTCAACTTCGATGGTGAGTTCAATGTCGCCAACCGCGGAATCATCGAGTTCATCGAGGTCCTGAAACTGGATGTGGCATTCCTCTACGATCTGCTCGGAGCCAGCCAGGAGCAAAGCATCAAGCCGAAGCGCTTCGCACAGACATCCATCGATGAAGTGATCATCGGACACACCAACGAACCGGAATACAGAAAGCTACAGAACAACGAATTGATGGAAGCATTCCGGGATCGAACCGTGAAAATCGATATCCCTTACAACACGACTCTTCAGGATGAGGTCAGGATCTACCGCAAGGATTACACTCGCGAGAAGATGACCAAGCACATTGCACCACACACCCTGGAAGTTTGCGCGATGTGGGCGGTGTTGACTCGCCTGGAGGAGCCGAAGAACGCCCAGATCACTCTGGCGCAAAAGATGGGCCTGTACGACGGCAATAGCGTTTCGGGGTTCACCGAGGAGAATGTCAAGGAACTGCGAGACGAATCGATTCGTGAGGGCCTCGAAGGAATCTCACCTCGTTACATCCAGGACAAGATCTCCAATGCTCTGGTCTCCGATTATGACTACGTGAATCCGTTCATGGTGCTCAACGAGATCGATGAAGGATTGAAGCACCACAGCTTGATCTCGAATGACGAGGTTCGATCTCGATACCGAGAAATCCTGTCAGTGGTGAAAGCGGAGTACGAGGACATCGTCAAGAACGAGGTCCAGAGAGCCATCAGCGCCGATGAGGAAGCGATCCAGAAACTTGCAGCGAACTACATCGACAACGTGAAGGCGTACACGCAGCGAGAAAAGGTACGCAATCCCTACACCGGCCAGTCGGAAGATCCGGACGAGCGTCTTCTTCGTTCCATCGAAGAAAAGATCGACATTCCGGAGAGCCGCAAGGACGATTTCCGCCGTGAAATCATGAATTACATCGGGGCACTGGCAGTGGATCAAAAGCAGTTCGATTACACGACCAATGCTCGCTTGCAGAAGGCGCTCGAGATGAAACTCTTCGAGGACAAGAAAGACACCATCAAGCTGACCACCTTGATCTCTGATGTGGTGGATAAGGATTCGCAAGCGAAGATCGATGTGGTGAAGACACGGCTGATCGAACAGTTTGGATACAACGAGGACAGCGCGACCGATGTTCTCAACTACGTGGCGAGTATCTTCGCCCGCGGCGACACCAAGGGTGTCGAGTAGTCACGGGAGGAGCCACTGTGCGCAAGATCGATCCAGACACCAATCGGTTCCGAAAGATCGTACGCGGTAAGATTCGCGAGAATCTCAAGCAATACGTTTCTCAGGGAGAGCTACTGGCTCGCCAGGGGAAGAAGGTCGTCAGCGTCCCTTTGCCCCAGATCGATATCCCCAACTTCAGATTCGGTGATTCCCAGCAGGGTGGAGTGGGGATGGGCGATGGCGAGGTGGGCGAGCCGATTGGTGAAGAGCAAGGCCCTCCAGGTGCTGAAGCTGGAGATCAGCCGGGGGAACATGTCATCGAGGTAGATGTTTCTCTCGAGGAACTCGCAGAGATCCTCGGTGAGGAGCTGGAACTGCCACGAATCGAGCCTCGGGGAACCGCATCGGTGAAGGTCGAAAAGGATCGTTACACCGGCATTAATCGCAATGGCCCCGAATCACTGCGCCACTTTCGCCGCACTTTCAAGGCCGCGTTGAGGCGTCAGATTGCCAGTGGTTCCTACGATCCAAAGAAACCAAAAGTGATTCCGGTTCGCGAGGATCGAAGATACCGATCGTGGAACACGAAGCAGGTTCCTCAGTCCAATGCTGTGATCATCTACATGATGGATGTTTCCGGATCGATGGGGAATGAGCAGAAGGACATCGTCAGGATCGAATCCTTCTGGCTCGACACATGGCTGCAAAGTCAGTACGAAAATATCGAGACCAGATACATCATTCACGATGCCCAGGCGAAACTGGTCGATGCGCACACCTTCTTCCATGTCCGGGAATCGGGCGGAACCAAGATTTCAAGTGCCTACAACCTGGCCAAAGAACTGATACAGAAGGAGTTCTCTCCGGTCGAATGGAACATCTACCCGTTTCACTTCTCCGATGGAGACAACTGGGGTGGAGATGATACCGCCCAGTGCATCCGCTTGCTTCAAGAGGACCTGATCCCGGCCAGTAACGTGTTCTGTTACGGCCAGGTCAAGAGTGCTTACGGCAGTGGTCAGTTCATCAAGGATCTTCGTGAGGGAGTTGGCCAGGACGATAAGGTACTGGTTTCAGAGATCAATTCTCGCGATGAGATCCTGCCATCGATCAAGACCTTCCTCGGGAAGGGATGCTGAAGATGTTGCGGAACAGAGAACTCACGCCTGAAATCGAGGAATGGCGCCAGATCATCCGCCAGCATGCGGTGGATTGCGGGCTCGACTTCTTCGAGGTCCTCTACGAGCTGGTGGATTACGATGAGATGAACATGATCGCTTCGTATGGCGGATTTCCTGTTCGCTATCCGCACTGGCGCTGGGGAATGCAGTTCGAGGAGTTACAGAAACAATACTCCTACGGCCTGGCAAAGATCTACGAACTGGTGATCAATAATGATCCTTGCTACGCATATTTGATGCGTTGCAATCCACTGGTCGATCAGAAACTCGTCATGGCTCACGTATATGGGCACAGCGACTTCTTCAAGAACAACTGCTGGTTTGCACATACAAACCGCAAGATGGTCGACACGATTTCCAACCACGCAGTCAGAATTCGCAGACACATCGACGATCATGGGCAGGATGCGGTCGAAGAGTTCATCGATGTTTGCCTGTCGCTTGAAAATTTGATCGATCCGCATCTGCCGTACTTCGCTGCAGGCGAGAAGCAGAGTGAAGAGAGCCTGGATCTGGCGCGGAATGAGGCGCAGGGGGTTCGATTCGCAACCAAGCCATACATGGAGGAGTTCGTCAATCCTGCCAAGGTACTGGCAAGAGAGAAAGAAGCGATCCTCAACAAGATCGATGAATCGGAGAATCTCCCCGAAGAGCCCGAAAAGGACGTACTGAACTTCCTGCTCCATCATGGTCAGTTGCGAAGGTGGCAGCGAGACGTCCTGTCGATCATCCGGGAAGAAGCGTACTACTTCGCTCCCCAGGGAATGACCAAGATCATGAATGAGGGCTGGGCTTCGTACTGGCATTCCAACATGATGACCAGGAGCATCCTCGACGCGTCTGAACTGATCGATTACGCCGACCATCACTCGGGAACACTTGGAAGCAGCCCCGGTGTATTGAATCCCTATAAGGTGGGCATCGAGTTGTTCCGGGATATCAAGATGCGGTGGGATACCGGTCGCCACGGAAAAGATTGGGAGTCCTGCGAAGATGTTCATGGCAAGAAGGATTGGGATCGGGACGAAGATCTGGGCCTGAAGAAGATCTACGAGGTGCGCAGCACTCACAATGACATCACCTTTATCGACGAGTTCCTCACCGAAGAATTTTGCGACCAGCACAAGATGTTCACCTATAAATTCGATCGTCAGGCAGGGAAGTACATCCTCGACGGGAGGGACTTCTCCTCGATCAAGTTGGCATTTCTCGATCAGTTGTCGAACTGTGGTAGACCGCGGATTCAGGTGCAGGATGGTAACTATGGCAACAGGGGTGAACTACTGCTGAAGCACATCTGGTCCGGTACTCCGCTGAAACTCGATTACGCGTCTCGCACGCTGGAAAATCTCTACAAACTGTGGGGGCGTCCGGTATTCCTCGAGACCATCATCGAGGGAAAGAGCAAGGTGCTGAGCTTCAACGGCAGTGCTCATGACGAGAAATCGAGTGCCTGAACGGCTCTGGGCAGCCGGATGAACTGTCGATAAGCGCTCCATTCCCATATATCTGCGACTTCTGGCTCGCTCGACTTGAATAATCTGGCCATCTCTTCGATGATGCAGGGTGTCGGAGGGCGCCAGAGGGGATCTCCTTCGACCTCGGTGATCTTCCCCTGGCCAGGAGTCCTGATGCGTCCGGTCCGATTTGTTACCGCGGCCAGTCTCTTTGATGGCCACGATGCTTCCATCAACATCATGCGACGGGTCCTCCAGGACCAGGGCGCAGAGGTCATCCATCTGGGGCACAACCGCAGTGCCGAGGAGATCGTCGATACTGCCATTCAGGAAGATGCGGATGCCATCGCAGTGTCTTCCTATCAGGGTGGTCATAACGAGTTCTTTCGGTTCATGAGAGATCTTCTGGTCGAGAAGGGATGCCCCTGGATTCGAATCTTTGGAGGTGGCGGAGGCGTCATCGTTTCCGAAGAGATCGCGGCATTGCACGAGTATGGGATCGAGCGGATCTATTCCCCGGAGGATGGTCGAGACATGGGCCTCGAGGGGATGATTCTTGACATGCTCAAGCGTGTCGGCTCCATCGAAGAAGCCGCGGACCGTGGATCAGCACTTCCACAACGAATCACCAGGGTCGAACTGGGAGAAGAGATCGAGACCAAGCCACAGGTAGTTCCGGTGGTGGGGTTAACTGGAACCGGTGGCGCAGGGAAATCATCTTTGACGGATGAGATCTTGAGAAGATTGCTGCAAGATTTCCCGGATCGAAGATTTGCAGCGATCACCGTCGATCCGACCAAGAGGAGAACTGGCGGAGCATTACTGGGAGATCGGATTCGGATCAACAGCGCCGACAATCCCAGGGCATATATTCGATCACTGGCGACCCGATCGAGCGGAGTAGAGGTTCCCGAAGCGATCCGAGGAGCGGTGGATCAACTCCGTTCAGAAGGCTTTGATCTGGTGTTGCTGGAGACTTCCGGAATCGGCCAGGGGGACAGCCGGGTCACCGATATCTCCGATCTGTCCGTCTATGTGATGACCCCTGAGTACGGAGCCGCAACTCAACTCGAAAAAATCGACATGATCGACTTTGCCGACATCGTCGTGCTCAACAAGTTCGATCGTCCTGGTGCTCGTGATGCCATTCGAGATGTTCGCAAACAATACCGGAGAAGCCGCGGGATTTTTGATCCAGGCATTCGTGACGAGGATCTACCGGTATTCGGAACCACCGCCAGTCACTTCAATGATGAAGGGGTGGAAAAGTTCTACACTCATCTTCTCTCCAGCCTCACCTCGCCAGATTCGGACCGATGGAAGATCTCTCATGATCGCATCTCGGTAGACGGTGCCAGCAGGCCATCGCCGATCCCACAGGAACGAGTGGGATACTTGCTTGAAATCGCCAATTCGATTCGCGACTACCATCAATGCGTCGAAAGCTCAGCACAGTTATCTGACGATGCCGAATCTCTGGGAAGAAGTTCGGAATTGATCGAGGCGGAAAACCCGGAGGCGAGCGCTCGATTGAGCGAGATGGCGATGACTTTACAGGGATCCATGGATCCTCGAGTCCTCCAACTGATCGAACAGTGGCCAGCGCTGGCGGAGTCCTACCGGCAAGAGGAACTGGTTTTCCAGGTGAGAGATCGGGAAATCCGGGAGCCACTTCAGTTCGAGTCTCTCTCGGGGAGTCACATCTCGAGGGTCTCCCTTCCCACCTTCAAGGGGCATGGAGATCTGACCCGCTGGTTGATGAAAGAGAATCTGCCTGGGCACTTCCCCTTCACTGCAGGTGTCTTCCCATTTCGTCGACGAGATGAGCACCCCAAGAGGATGTTCGCGGGTGAGGGCCCCCCCGAGAAGACCAACCAGAGGTTTCACTATCTGTGCGAAGGAGAAGACGTTCATCGGCTCTCCACTGCTTTCGATTCAGTCACGCTGTACGGCGAGGATCCAGATCTACGTCCCGACATCTACGGAAAGGTCGGCGAAAGCGGCGTCAGCATTTGCAATCTGGAGGACATGAAGAAGTTGTACGCAGGTTTCGACCTGTGTGCTGCGAGTACCTCGGTCTCGATGACCATCAATGGCCCAGCGCCGATGATCCTGGCTATGTTCTTCAATGCGGCCTTTGACCAGCAGGTCGAACTCCATCGTCAGAAAACGGCATCTGATCCGTCTCCCGCTCAGCTGGAGGAGATCAGATCCCATGTTCTTCGCAGCGTCCGGGGAACGGTGCAGGCAGACATCCTCAAGGAGGACCAGGCGCAGAACACGTGCATCTTCAGCACCGATTTTGCGCTGCGGATGATGGGAGATATCCAGCAGTTCTTCATCGATGAGCAGGTCAGGAACTACTACTCGGTATCGATCAGCGGATATCACATCGCCGAAGCGGGTGCTAATCCCATCACGCAATTGGCTTTCACCCTGGCAAACGGTTTCACCTACGTTGAGAACTACCTCTCACGAGGGATGTCGGTCGATGACTTCGCCCGCAATCTCTCCTTCTTCTTTTCCAACGGCCTCGACGCGGAGTATTCGGTACTGGGGAGAGTCGCCCGGAGGATCTGGGCCATCGCCATGCGTGATGTGTACGGCGCAAATGAGCGCAGTCAGAAGTTGAAGTACCACATCCAGACTTCAGGTCGATCGCTCCATGCGATGGAGATTGACTTCAACGATATTCGAACAACGCTTCAAGCATTGATGGCCTACTACGACCAGTGTAATTCTCTTCATACCAATGCCTTTGATGAGGCGATTACCACTCCGACTCAGGATTCAGTTCGTAGGGCGATGGCCATCCAGTTGATCGTTGCCGAGGAACTAGGGCTGGCCCGAAACGATAATCCGATTCAGGGCGCATTCATCACCGACGAACTGACCGAACTGGTAGAAGATGCTGTGCTGGAAGAATTCCGACGCTTGCATGAACGTGGTGGCGTGTTGGGAGCGATGGAAAGACAGTATCAGCGCTCGAAGATTCAGGAGGAATCACTCCTCTACGAGCACAGAAAGCACACTGGCGAACTTCCCATCGTCGGCATCAACACCTTCTTGCGTCCCGGTGGAAGCCCGCAACCGAGCCATATCGAACTGCGTCGTGCGACTGCGGATGAGAAGAAGCAACGGATGGTGGATCTGGGACAGTTCCATGATGACCATCGAAGTGAAGTGGAGAGTGCACTTCAGAGATTGCAGCAGGTGGCCTTTTCTGGTGAAAACATCTTCCGTGAGTTGATTGAAACGGTGCGAGTCGCAAGTCTCGGACAGATCACACATGCGCTCTACCAGGTCGGTGGAAGATACCGCCGCAACATGTGATCAGGTAGATTTCCTTCTCACTGACCAGCCGAGAATCGCCACTGCAATGAGCGAAAGCCAGCCGTGTCCCTCGATCCACACCATCGAGTTTTGCGATGAGGTCCATCCGAGCATGGGGATCAGTACCAGTCCCATGGCGATCGCCATCAGCCACCAGGAAAGTTGCCCTAGAATCGTCGTATCGACGGTTGGCCACCAGCATCGAATCACTAGCAGTGCAGCCAGGGGGCTTGCGACCAGTAGATGCAACTGGAGCCAGTACCCTCTTAACTCCTCCCCGACCGGCACGCCGGCAATCGAGGAGATGGTGCAGAGAAATGCCAGAAGCACCGTCCAGCGGGAAAGTTTCTGGATCACCGGGATTCCTCCTGAATCATCTTCCACAGCCCGAGCAATCCGCCGGAGATCGCCAGCAAGGCACAGATACTGAAGTAGATCTTCCCCGCATCCCTTCCGAGGAAGAGCCATGACCAGATCTTCCAGCGAGAGGAATCGATGATTCCACTCTCCATCGGAGAGGAGGGGCCTTCGATTCCGCCAGGGCCAGGCAGGGGAAGCAACGACGATGGGCCGACTTTATCCTTCAACCAGCTGCTGGTGGAGGAGTGGCAATCGTTGCAGCCCCCGGCTCCCAGTGCGGCTCGTGCAGGTCGCACCGGATGGGAGAGGGCCCAGGACACTGCTTCAGCAGCGGGGGAAGCCGATGATTGCAGTTCATCTGCGTCACTGACCTTCCACAGACGGCCGCCGGTGATGAGGATCGCCTCCCTGCCATCCTCCAGCGGTTCCTGTAGTTTCTTCAAGGCTTTCACCAGAACCGACGAGGCATTCTCTCCCTCGATTTGGCCGGACAGTTCCTCGACCAGGTCCGATCGTACCCTCAGAGCACGGCGGAGAAGCGGTCGAAGTTGTGCTGGGGTCAACAGTGTGATGGTGCCGTTGGCCTCCAGAACTCCCCAGCCGTCGGGCCAGGTGAGACGGACCGGACTGATCCTCTGCTGGTCATCTCGCTGCAGGAATGCGCCGATGATGCGAGGTGGGATTCCGGGCAGCCGATCTTGACTCGCTTCTCCGAGTCGGTGGGCACGGGAAGTCCACTGGGCAACATGGGATCGCCCCGGACCTGGCCCTGCGTGACAGGCGGTACAACTGATCTCTTCGAGGTGGAAGGGGGGGAGTCCCCGGTGTTCCGCCAGCGGAGCGCCGAATAAACCTCCATCCTCGTCGAGGTGGCATCCGCGACAGCTGAGGGTGGTCACATCGGTCCCCGAGGGATGAACTTCACCCTCGTAGCCTCGGACCATGTGGTGATCGATTCCCGATCGGTGGCAATCGACACAAGAGAGTCCGGCGGCGAGGTGGACATCATCTTGGTGAAGCCAGCGACGATCGTTCTGTTCATCCAGATTTCGAACGGTGTGACAGCGAAGGCATGCCTGGCTGCCCGCATCCCCGAGTAAGTTCAACTCCACCTGAGCAGTGGAATCGAAGCGACGGGGATCGAGTTGACCGGAAGTGTCGACCAGCCCTGCAGCGACAAAAGGTGCCAGAGCTGTATTTCCAGAGTCGATCTGCTCGATGCGTTTGGCGAAGTCGTAGCCACTGGCGAGGTGACAGACAAGGCAATCGGATTCGTCTCCGGCTCCCGTTTCATGGCGGCCAAATTCCTGACCCCATTTTTTCTGGTCGAGATCCATCGATGGGGGAGAGAGTAATCCAGGCCACTTCCTTCGGTGAAGTGGCATGCGAGTGGCACTGCGAGGATCCACCAGTATCCATGGCTCACCGGCACGACCATCGGGTCCTTGTCCCGCATGAAGCCCACCGCTGGCAGATTCGACATCATGACAGGGGGCACAACTCTTGCCGAGATGAGGAATACTACCGTTGTTGGCACTGGGATCGATGACTCCACCGCGGGAGTCTCTCAAGGGGATCCGGTGCAGGTAAGGATCATCGGAGTCGGTGCGCTTCCAGACCGAGTCCTGTGCGGTGCCGATCGATCCGATCAGCAAGGTGGTCAGCAGGAATAGAATCGCTGGAAGATTATTCATCGGTGCTGGATGTGGCTTTCTCGACCGGGGTTCTCAACTCCTTGTAACCCTCTTGGATCTGCCGCTGGATCGATTCTACCTGCGAATCCCACCATCGATCCCACTGCTCGGGAGGGGGCGGGTTTGTCGGGCGAACCAATCGAAAACCGACATGAAACGCATCGGTACACCACCAGATGCTCTTCGGTAACTGGGGGTCTCGTTTTTGCCACTTGCGGGTCGAGGCGGAGCGAGCAGCGCTCCGACAACGCTCCGGATCATCCTGCCAGGATCCTCCTCGAACCACTGCCGGCCAGATTTTATCTGGCCAGCGCACCGCAGCGGTAGCGGAGACCACCTTGTCGTCGTGTGCTGCATAGCCTTCGGCGAGGTAACTATCGAGGGTCCACTCGGCGACATTTCCGTAGAGATCGTGGACTCCCCAGCGATTTGCCTTCAGGGTTCCCACCTTGCGATAGCCAGAACCGAGACCTGGGTATCCAGAATCGGGATCGTCATACTCGCTGTTGTCGAAGAACCAGGCGTATTCCGCCAGTCGGGTCGAATCTTCACCGAAAGAAAATGCCGTTTGTTGGCCGCATCGAGCGGCGTATTCCCATTCGGCTTCGGTGGGCAGACGCAGAAACTGGCCCGTCTTCTTCGACAGCCACTTGGAGAATTGCATCGCTGCGAACTGGGTCACATCGGCGACCGGATAGCCTCCAGAAGTTCCTAGTCCTTCGAGGATGGGTCGGGAATCCTGTTCCCACAGAGGAGTGGGAATGCTCACCGCATCGGCCCACTCCGGTTGATCCGCCTGGTCACCCGAAATCCTGGTGTCCTGAAGGATGGCGTACTCCTGGCGGAACAGATCGTAGATATCCCAGGTCAACTCGTGCTTCATGATGGAGAAGGGGCTCACCTTGACGGTCCAGGTCGGCCCTTCGTCGGCAGACCTGCCCTTCTCGGTGGCGGGTGAACCGATGGTGATGGTCTCTGGATAGCCTTCACTGCCGACCGGTATCGAGACCCAGTAGATCGGATGCTTCGATCCCGGAATCTCCTGGCTCTGGACCTCCGGTTCATCCGCGTTCGCAGTCATTCCGGCGAACAGTAGGATGACGCCGAGCCCGATGGCTGTCGGTGGTCTTTGCGTCAGAGGTTTGTGCGTCAGAGATCTGTGCGTCAGAGGTCTCTTCAAGGGTGTCCTTCCAGGCTCTGCCTTGCTGGGTTCCAGCAGTTTTCGGCAGGGTGGTGCCCCCGGTAGCCGCGGGCGGGTACAAGGCAGTCATGATGTCGTACTTCCTCCCTCCAGTCCAGATGTCCCACCTTGCTCCCCAGGTCATCTCGGCTCCCCAGGTCATCTCTGCACCTCAGGCTATCTCGGTGGATTCTCTGAGGAAACGGGCTCGGTGGGCCCCGTTGCTACTGTTCGCACTTCTCCTGCTGATGTGTGGCTGTCAATCGCCACTTCACAGGCTTCATCTCGATCATTCCTCGATGGGGACTCGATTTCAGATCACCGTATTCCACTCCGATCGAGATCATGCGCAGGCGTGGGTCCGTACCGCGTGGGACCGAATCGATCAGATCGACCAGGTCTGTTCTGACTGGAAGGAATCGAGTGAGTTGCGTCAACTGTGCCGCTCTGCGCCGCATCCGAAACCCGTGGTGGTGAGCGCTGACCTTCTTCAGGTGATGAATAAGGCACTGGAAATTGCGCGGGCCAGCGAAGGAGCGTTTGATCCGACAGTCGGTGGATTGGTACGGTTGTGGCGACGATGTCATCGTGCCGGTCGACTGCCTCGAGATCACGAGGTGGAAAAAGCTCGCAAGGGAATGGGAATCGATGGAATCATCATCGATGAGGCCGCCAGTACCATTCAACTCTTGCGAGAAGGTGTATCCATCGACCTGGGTGGGATTGCCAAGGGTCACGCCGTGCAGGAAGTCTTTCAATTACTGGAGCGGCAGGGAATCCGCCATCTGATCATCGATGGAGGGGGCGACCTGGTGCTGGGGGATCCTCCTCCAGGACGTCGAGAATGGCGCATAGCCATCGGGGCATCGAGCCAGCAGGTCTCGTCAAACGGCACTCCCCTGAAACTACTGATCCCCGGGCGGGCAGCGGTGGCGACCAGCGGAGATGCCACTCGATTCACCGAGATCGGAGGGCGCAGATACAGTCATATTCTCGATCCGAGCAGCGGATTGGGAATCGAAGGACCCCATCAGGTCACCGTCATTTCGACCGACGGTGCCATCGCAGACGCCCTCGCCACCGCAATCTCGGTACTGGAACCGCAGGCTGCGTCCGATCTTCTACAACGATTTCCCGGAAGTGCTGCACTGCTGGTCGATCCCCGCGATGGATCACATCAGGTGCTCGGGGAGATGTCTCTGGCCACTGAACAGTGATGGATCGGTTCTGGAGAAGGGCGCTTCTGCTCTGTATTATAAAAGCGTCCGCCGGGCTCGGTCGGCCAATGAACATGAAATGAGGATTCGATGGATCAGCAGCATGAAGATCAAACCAGTTCAACATCCAGCGGGATCGATCGGCGTGTATTTCTCAGCGCATCTGGCGGCGCACTGGCGGCTGCGGCATTGAGTTCGACTGCTCTCCAGGCGTTGCCCTCGATGATGCACAACTCAGTCGATGAGACGATTCGTGTCGGACTGGTCGGTTGTGGGGGACGCGGTACCGGAGCGGTGATCAATGCGCTCAACGTCGAACCGAGGGCGAAACTGGTTGCGATGGGAGACATTTTCAAGGATCGCCTCGATAGTTCACTGAAGAACTTGCTCGACGAAGAGCATGCCGATCGGATCGATGTTTCGGAAGAGATGCAATTCTCTGGCTGGGACAGTTTCGAAAAGGTGATCGAAAACTGTGATCTGGTCATCCTGGCGACCACTCCACACTTTCGACCGGAGCAGATCGAGAAGGCAGTGGCTGCAGGGAAGCACATCTTTGCCGAGAAACCGGTGGCCACCGATGCTCCGGGAGTGGCGAGGGTCAGGGCAGCGGCACGGATCGCCGACCAGAAGGGACTCACCCTGGTCAGTGGCCTCTGCTATCGCTACCAGGATGCGAAGCAACAGACTATCGATCGCGTCCACGACGGATCGATCGGAGACATCATCACCCTTCAATGTACCTACAACACTGGCGGTCTATGGCACAGGGGTCGCAAGGATGAGTGGAGCGAGATGGAGTACCAGGTGCGAAACTGGTACTACTTCAACTGGCTCAGCGGAGATCACATCACCGAGCAAAGTATCCATAGCATCGACAAGATGATGTGGGCAATGAAGGATGCTCCGCCGGCGAAGTGTAGTGCCAGTGGAGGCCGAACTTGCCGGACCGAAGAGAAGTGGGGAGACATCTACGACCACTTCAATTGTGTGTTCGAATGGGAGAATGGCACCAAGTTGTTCCACTCCTGCCGCCAGTGGAGTGGCGCAGATGGTGACGTGAGTGATTATGTTCATGGAACCCGAGGAACCGCCGCAATCCAGCGTCATCGCGTCGATGGAGAGGTCAAATGGAATTTCTCCGGATCCCCCAACGACATGTACGACGCCGAATGGGTCGAATTGTTTCGATCGGTCAAGGGTGAACGCGACCGGATCAACAATGGCGAGTACATGTGCAACAGTACACTGGCGGCGATCCTCGGAAGGACTGCAGCCTATACCGGAAAGACCATCACCTGGGATGAGATGACCAGCAGTGAACTGGATCTGAGCCCGGTGGCCTATGAATTTGGTCCAGCTCCGGTGGTAGAAATCGCCAGGCCTGGAACCACCAAGTTCAGTTAACTAATTTTCAGGCATCAGGCGGTGTGCCTTCGGGCGCACCGTGACCCGCGTAGCCCTCGTGACCTTGGTTGCGAGGGCTATTTTCATCCGCTGTAGGGTGAAACCAATCAGCGGCATCTGGCACGACCGGAGTCGCCATCGATCAGGAGAAGTGGATGAAACTGTTATCGATTTTGATCTTGCTCGGCTTCAGTGTCTTCTTTCCTCTTCATGATGAACCGGAGACTGCGCAGGATCCCATCGAGAAATCGCAGCTCCCCAGAGTTCTGATCATCGGGGACTCCATCTCCATCGGATACACGCCATTTGTACAGAAGGCCCTGCGTGACAGGGCGACAGTGATTCACAATCCAGGCAATGCTCAACACACCGGTACCGGATTGAAACGGATCGATGACTGGTTGGGAGATGGGAACTGGGACGTGATTCACTTCAACTGGGGTCTATGGGATCTCTGTTATCGTGATCCTCCCGGGAGCCGCAAGCAGGGTAAGGAGAAGGGCAAGGTCACCCTGTCCTCTCAGCAATACGGGATCAATCTCGAGAAGTTGATCTTGCGTCTCCAGAAGACCAGGGCTCATTTGATCTGGGCCAGCACCACACTGGTTCCAGAGGGGGAGAAGGGGAGATTTGTCGGTGACGACATCCGCTATAACAAGGTCGCCCAGAAATTGATGAAGAAGTACAAGATCCCCATCAACGATCTTCATGCAGTCAGTAGCCAATTGGACCCGAAATTATTCAGAGCCCCGGGTGATGTTCATTTCAAACCTGAGGGACGCATGGAACTGGCAAAGAAGGTCACCGCAGCGATCGACAAGGCCTTGTCGATGTCCAGGTCGGGCGACTAGGAAGAGGCGCTCGAGTAGTGGCGTAAGGCCAGGTTCCAGAAGGCTCGCATTCCCAGGAATGAGCAGGCGGTCACGCCGAGAACCCATGAGATCAATAACGGGTCGGGTCCTTCGAATAGTATTCTCGAGGGCAAGGCGATGACCAGTAGCGCAGGAAATACCGTCATCAAGATTCTTCGAGTCCAGATGGAATAGATCATATCGGGACGCTCCATCAATTTTGTTGCAGAGAAGAATGCGGTCACCAGTCCACGGTTGGTGTGAGTCCAGAAGACTGGAATCTGGAAGAACATCTGCAAGATGTAATGAAGGAATGCTCCATTGATGATCAGGAACAGGAACCAGATCAGGTTTATAGTTTCCAGTTCGCCGGGATAGCGAAGGATCGACCAGCAGAGGATTCCCGAGGCGATGAGCAGATTCAGGAAAGAGTTGGCGGCAAAGTCTCGCAAGCTGAGGAAGAAGAGGGATGAGACCGGCCTCACCACGTAGTAGTCGAGATCGCCCTTGTTCACCAGGATCGGCATCCACCACATGTTGTTGCTGAATACTGTCATGTGAATCGCATCGATGACCAGGAATCCAGAGACGAAGATGAGGATCTGATCGTAATTCCAGCCGCCGAGCATATCGGTGTGCTGGTAGAGGATCGTGAAGAAGATCAACTCCACCACGTAGAACATGCAATCCATGACGATGCGGAACCAGAAATCCATCCTGTATTCGAGCGAGCGGCTGAATGAGAACTTGAGGAACTGGAGATAGAGACGCAAGTATCGATTCATCAGATACCCACCCCTGTGTATCGAAGATCACCTCTGCGCCACACGGGTATCGACAGCAAACCGATCAGCAAACTCCAGAGCAAGCAGTAACAGATTCCCTCGAACCATGTGATGAGGTCGATCTTTCCCAGGGCTACCAGGGTCGGAAATTCGAACAGATATGAAAACGGCAACCAGTGGAGGCCGACCTGGATCGATTCCGGAAACAGAGTCAGTGGTAGCATTGCTCCTCCCAGAAGCATCGTCACGAAACGCAACATCACTGACAGGCTCCAGACATTGTCGGCCCAGAAAGCGATGTACTGGGGAGTGAGGCTCATCAGGAAGAACAGCAGGTGAGCCACAAGGATCGATGGTATCGCCATCAGCAGGCTCATCGGTGTGACATCTGCGGTGGTGGAGATTCCCAGCAGTGGAATGGCGACCAGTCCCATCATCAGTGACTGAAACAGATCTGGCAGGATGTTGCCGACCTGTTGTGCGTACTTGATGAAGGGATAGTGTCGAGGATAGAGCAGGTAACGACTCAACGCCCCGTCATAGATGTCGGTCGCAACAGTCATCTGCAGGTCGCCACCGCGAACGATGCGCCCGGTCAAGAAAACCATCACTCCGTAGGCAAGGATCCCATTCAGATCCCAGCCACCGATCAGTTCCTTGCCCGATTCGGCAAAGATGGCTTCCCACAGTGCCCAGAGAATCACCAGATTCACCACCAGGGCTACCACCATGGTGATCCAGAAATCGACTCGATAACTCATCAACTTCTTCGCTTCGACGAGAACCAGGTGGAAGAAGAGAGAGGGACTCATAGAGCTTCATTCGCCTTGCCAGCCATGATTCTCTCGATGGTGTCACCGATCTCTGGATCCTCGATAGAAAGGTCGATGACCGAGTATTTTCGAAGTAATTCGGCAGCGACTTCCGGGACCTTATCTCGGTCTACACGCAAGCATAACGAGCCAGGGTCACATTCGACCACCTTGCCCATCATTTCCAGTGATGCGGCATCCAGAGGATTCGCCGAATCGCGATGTACATTCAATCGGAGTTGTTTGTAGGGGGCGTACTCTCGCATCACCCGGTCCAGGCTTCCGTCATAGACGATCTCTCCCTCGCGAATGATGATGATTCGCTCGCAGAGCCGTTCGATGTCCTCCATGTAATGGCTCGTCAAGATCATTGCCGGTGCATTTTTTTGCCGGTAGTCGAGCAGGAAATCCCGCACAGCTCTTTGGGTGGTGATGTCGAGGCCAATCGTCGGTTCATCGAGATACACCACCCTTGGAGAGTGGAGCAGGGCGGCGATCAACTCCATCTTCATCCGTTCACCCAGCGATAGCCGGCGGAGCTGGATGTTCATCTCCTCGCCGATCTGGAGCATTTCTGTCAGTTTATCGAGTGTCTTGCGGTACTGCTCTGGCGGAATCTGGTAGATCTCCCTCAGCAACTCGAAGCAATCCGCACCGGGCAGATCCCACCACAACTGGGCTTTTTGACCCATGATCAGCGCGATCTGACGCCGGAATGCGTCTTCACGCTTCCACGGAACATGACCGAGTACTTCGGCTTTCCCGGAAGTGGGATGGATGATGCCAGATAGCATCTTCACCAGGGTGGTCTTGCCCGCTCCGTTGGCGCCGATGAGCCCGACGATTTCGCCCTCATTGACCTCGAAGGTCGATCCTGTGACCGCCACCTTGTCGATCCAGTCACGCCGGATCAATGACTTCACCGACGCGGCGAATCCGGGCTTCTTACGGTGAACTTTGAAGATTTTTCTGAGATCCTGAACCTTGATCACTGTTTCCTCCTCGGTTCTGGCACTGTTTTACAGCACATCCACCCGAACCGGATTTTTTTTCAAAAACAGTGGTCCGACTTTCCATCCGATCCGGATCAATAGGGAAGCGAACGCTTGGTTGCCGTCTGGAACCCGTGTCCAGATGGGGCGTTCTAAGGCTCTTGAGCGATGGGATGGCAGGGTCACGGATCCGGTCCGTATTCTGCGAATTGGTCATGAGGATACGATTTATCACCAATGAGGCTTTGTGCTGGAACCCTGTTCCGCAATGGATCGGGCAGATGACATCTGTCTCGACACCGCCTCTTTCTCCGCTGACTCCTCGTTCACTTCCAGTTCTCATCCCACTGGGTTTCCGCTCCAGCGTGAGTGGTGCAATATCCCCGCGCCAGAAGTGCCTGGCCAGCCAGCCATAAATTATAAAAATATCGTACCCGATAGGTTTGGGTACTTCGTTACTTCCCATTCGAGCAGAAATGAATCTGGTCGTCTCGGGAAATCAGAAAGGGGACACCATGTCCTTGCCCAGGTTCCTGGCGGCAGTTGCCGCATGTTTCCTCCTGGGAGCATCCTCTCTGGCTCAAGTCATCGAGGATCGCCAACCAGGAGTTGTTGAACTCCAGATCGAAAGTTCCCGGATCACCGGGCTCGCTAGCCTCATCACGGGGCCATATGGAGCCCCGATTCCAGGTATTGAAGATCGGCTCGACCCGATCTCCATTTTCTCGATTCATGGGCGGCTCTTTGGAATTACCGATGCTTCTTCAGAACTCCGTCGGATGAGCACATCGTTGTGCGATCTGGGCAATGTTCATCATCGGTATCAACAGATTTACCGAGGCATCGAGGTACTCACCGGTCAGGTGATCGTCCATCAGGATCCTCAAGGTCGCTTCCTTGCGGTCAACGGAGACTTCTACCCGATCCGCAGCCAGGTCCCGACCCAGCCCGATTTCTCTCTCGAAGATGCGATCTTTCTCGCTGCTGGAGAGATGAAGATTGAAAATCCACAAACCCTCGAAGAGAAGCTGGTGATCGTCGATCCCCGCTGGTACGGAGATCCTTCCGATGGCCAGGTGCACCTCGCATGGCACATGGTGATCGGCTCGGAGCGAGTCCTGCCTCAGCATGTATTGATCGATGCCATCGATGGAGAGCTGGTCGATTCCTGGCCTGCAGTGCATTCGGCAATCAATCGCCAGGTCTACGATGGCTCCGGCGGTGGACTGCCGGGGGTCCTCGCCAGAAACGAGGGAGGAGCGGTGACCGGTGACTCCAATGTCGATGCCATTTACGACTTCATCGGAGACTTCTACCAGTTGTTGAATGCCGGACTGAATCGAGACAGCCTCGATGGAGCGGGCAATGCTCTGGTGGCCACGGCCAACTGGAATGATGGGATCTGTCCCAATGCGATCTGGAATGGCTCTGGCACTGCGTTCTGCAATGGTCTCGGAACCGACGATATCGTCGGCCACGAATTTGGCCATGGACTGACCGATTACACCGCGGACCTGATCTATCAGAACCAGTCGGGGCAACTCAACGAGTCCTTTTCCGACGTGTTCGGTGAACTGATCGATCTGTGGAATGGAAATGCTTCCGAAGCGGGCACTCCCGGTGGCGCCCCATGGCCCCCCAGTCCGACAGGAGGAGGTACCGATACACCCAACTCCGGTCGTACCGGCTGCGGAGATGCCTCAGTTCGGTGGTTGATGGGAGAGGACAGTTCACTCGGGGCGATCCGCGACATGTGGTCTCCTCAATGCATGGGGGACCCGCCCAGTGCTCTCGATCCGATCTACGAATCCACCAGCTGTGACCCCGGATTTGATGGTGGTGGCGTACACTTCGGTTCTGGAGTTCCCAATCATGCATTTGCCATGGTCACCGACGGCAAGAGTTTTAACGGACAAACCGTCACGGGAATCGGAGCCATCAAGTCGGCCGCAGTGTGGTTCAGAACATTGACCGTGTACCTGACACCAGGATCCGATTTCAATCAGGCGTACACGCTGTTCAATCAAGCGGCCAGTGATCTGATCGGAACTACGCCCAATGATCCACGAACTGGTGGGCCATCCGTCTCCGCCTTTACCTCTGACGATGCATTGCAGATTCAAAATGCACTGATCGCGGTAGAGATGAATGCCGCAGGTATTTGCTCACCGCCTCCTCCTCCCGACAATGACGATTGTGTCACTGCAACGGTGGTCGCAGCGGGGATCATTCCCATCGACAACAGCGGTGGAACCAATAGCGGAGTTTTGGCCGATGATAGCCAGTGCTCCGGATCATTCCTCGGACAGGTGGCCAAGGATATCTGGTTCAGTTACACCCCCGCACAGGATGGCACGGTGACCCTTTCAACCTGCAACATCGCCAGCTGGGATACTGATGCAGTGGTCTACACCGGCAGTTGCTCTTCGTTAACCCAGGTCGCCTGCAACGGCGACGCCACAGGATGTAGCAACTGGACCTCCATCATCGAGAACATGGCGGTGACTGGCGGAACCAATTACAAGATTCGCATCGGTAGCTACGGCTCCAGTGGTGGATCTGGTGAGATGGATCTCACCTTCACACCCGGTGGTGGATCTCCAGTAGAGGTCTGTAACAACGGAGTGGACGACGACGGCGACGGTTTCATCGACTGTTCCGACTCCGATTGTGCTCTCGATCCTGCCTGTAGCACCACTCCGCCAGAAGATTGCACCAACGGTGTCGATGACGATGGCGATGGCGCGACCGATTGCGCCGATCCCGATTGTGTCGGCGATCCTGCCTGTGTGGCCACCGCGGATGGAGATGAGTGCGTCGATGCGATTCTCGCCACCCTCGGAAGTAACGGTGTAAATTCGGTGGGTGCGACCGATTCGATCGATCTTTCCGACCCTGCGCAGTGCCCCAGCACCTTCCTCGGGGGCTTCTTTCAGGACATCTGGTACAGCTTCACTCCCACCACTGATGGGTTATTCACCGTGAGCCTGTGCGGCACGGTCACCTTCGACTCCGATGTGTCGATCTACGTCGGTACCTGTGGTGCCCTCGATCAGATCGCCTGTAATGGAGACGGAGCCGGATGCCCGGGCTTCAGTTCGTTACTCTCCGATGTCCCTGTGACTGCTGGAGTCGAGTACAAGATCAGAGTTGGTGGCTGGAATGATGGAGCCAATGGTACCGGAACGATGGAACTCACGTTGGCCGGAGGCACCACCGAGAATTGCACCAACGGTATCGACGACGATCTGGACAGTTTGATCGATTGTGAGGATCCCGATTGCTCTGGTGATCCCTCCTGTATCCCGTTCCCTGCCGATGAGTGCGGCACGTCGATCATTGCGATCATCGGTTCGAATCCGATCGACACATCGGGCGCTACCGATAGTGGAGATCTTGTCGCTCCCTGTGGCGGTTCATTCATCGGATTGATGAGCCAGGACATCTGGTACAACTTCCAGCCGTCCTCCAACGGTAATCTGATCATCTCTACCTGTGGAACAGTTGGATTCGATTCGAGTTTGATCGTTTACCAGGGGAGTTGCGGAGCTCTGGTTCAGGTCGCTTGCGACGGGGATTTCTGCGGATTAGCGTCCGAGGTGATGTTGCCAGTCAACGGTGGTGAGCAGCTCATGATACGCCTCGGTTCTGCGATCGCTGGAGTGGGTGGCATCGGTTCGTTGCAAATCGACATGGTGGTACCTCAGCCCGAAGATTGCGGCAATGGTATCGATGACGATCTCGATAGCCTGGTCGATTGCCTCGATCCGGACTGTGCCGCCGATCCTGTTTGTACCTGCGATTCGATCTCTGGCCTCACTTGTAATCAGGGTGCAGGTCTCGAGGTGCTCCTCGGATGGTCCAATGGCGAGAGCTATGACCAGATCCAGGTGGTTCGTGATGGCTCCTTGCTGGCGAATCTGCCAGGTACCGCGACCAATTACCTGGACGCCTCCACTCCGATCGGGGTGCGGACCTACATGGTGACCGGGTACTGCGGAGGATCTCAGGCGACCGCCATCTGCGATGTTCTGGTCGAGATTCCAGCGGGTTATCGCTTTGTCGCACCCCAGGTGTCCGGTGAGTTCGACGAACTCAGTGGAGTCGGGGCGGTGACGGCGGCCATCTCCATCGGGGAAGAAACTGACAACCCAGGATTCCCCAATGAAACACAAGGGTTCTCGATGTCGCTGGCTCATGATCCGGGTGTACTGGCGGCCGTCGCCTTGCAGTCGGCTCCGATACTGGCCGTGATGAACGGCGGCAGTGGTCCCGACTTCATGTCAGAGGCGCTCCTGCCAGGCGGCTTCACCGTCGGCGTCGTGTACAGTTTTCCCGGTACCGATACCCTTGCATTCGCCAGTGACACCGAGGTTCTGGTCGTCTATTACGACACCAATGCGGCGGCCATTGCCGGATCTTCTGTAGCCGTTTCTTCGTCACTCCAGTGGGTGAGCACCATCGGAACCAGCACCGTCGAGAATATTGTGGTCGTGAATGGGGCCGGCTACCTGGCAGATCTGATCGATGGAACGGTGACGCTCGATCCTGTGGCTCCCGGTGGATTCAACCGTGGAGACTGCAATGTCGATGCGGGATTCGATATCGCAGACATCATCCATCTGCTCGATGGCCTCTTCGGCGGGGGAAGTTTCTCCTGTGCTTCAGCCTGCGATTACAACGATGATGCCCTGGTCAATGTTGCGGATCCGATTTACGGCCTGACCAGTCTGTTCAGCGGTGGCACTCCTCCGGCAGCGCCGCACGGTTTCTGTGGCCCGGATCCGACGGCAGACGCCCTCGATTGCGTCCTCTACGACGCCTGTAACTGATTCTCAGCAGCGGAAGAGTACGGTTTTATTGGGCCCCGGGGCAAACTGCCCCGGGGCTTCTCTTTTGATCGGAATCTGCTCGATGGTGGTCCGATATTGATCGGGGTGATCGGTTGGACCGTCAGCGGTCCGCTTGCCCACCGCTGCGCTGGCTCCTACGATCTACCTGCTGACTTTTTCTCGCTTCGAGATCGATGTCACTCTCAGTCTTCAAGATTCGGAAGGTGGAACCAGTCTCATGTCCTCACAAGTCTCTGAAGCCGCTCAACAACTGGTCAACTCGGTCGAACGGGTAGCGGTGGTCGGTGCCGGAACGATGGGCAATGGTATCGCCCAGGTGTTCGCACAGGCGGGTTATACCGTCTTGATCATCGATCCCTTCGAGGGAGCTCTGGATCGAGCACGTGGAACCATCGAAAACAGTCTTGGCAGGATGGTCAAGAAGGAAAAGATCACCGCTGAAGCGGCGGAGACGATCCTTTCCCGGATCACCTTCGAAGCGGGAATCGAAGCCGCTGCCGGTGCCAATTGGGGGATCGAAGCGGTTCCCGAAAGTGAAGAACTGAAGGAAAAGGTGATCTCGGCCCTCGATGCGCAGATCGTAGATGGTGGAGTGATCGCATCGAATACATCTTCCATCTCCATCACTCGCCTGGCCAATTACACCGGGCGACCGGAGTCCTTTGTCGGCATGCATTTCATGAATCCGGTGCCGATGATGAAGTTGGTCGAGGTGATTCGAGGACATAAGAGTTCCGATACGGTGGTGGAAGCGACACTGGAACTCTCCCGTCGTCTCGGCAAGGAGCCGTGGGAAGCTCAGGATTACCCTGGATTCGTCGCCAATCGAATCCTCGCACCGATGCTCAACGAGGCGGTCTACGCCTTGATGGAAGGTGTGGCGACCCGGGAGGCGATCGACGAGGTGATGAAGCTGGGGATGGGGCATCCGATGGGACCGTTGGCGCTGGCCGATTTCATCGGACTCGATGTTTGTCTCAACATCCTCGAACTACTGCAGACTGAACTGGGAGATCCGAAGTACCGTCCCTGCCCATTGCTCCGGAGAATGGTCGCCGCTGGTGATCTGGGGCGAAAGACTGGACGCGGATTTTACGATTATTCGTGAGCGAAAGGTGTGATCGATGCGCGATGACGAGATCTCTGCTGGAATCGATGGAAGCCTGGGGGCCATGCTCGGCACTACGCTCTCTCCTGAGCACTCGAAATTGCAGCAAACATGCCGGGAGTTTGCCGAGGAGGTGCTGATTCCTGCGGCTGATCTGCACGATCGGGAGGAATCCTATCCGGCCATGAATGTCGATCGGCTGGCGAAGTTAGGAATGATGGGAATCCTCGCCCCTGCCCGCTTCGGCGGCCTCGGCATGGACAATCTCGGACTTTGCCTGGCACTCGAGGAGATCAATCGTGGATGCGCATCCACAGGGGTCACTCTTTCGGTTCATAACTCACTCCTCTCCAGTCCATTGCTCCACTTCGGAACAGAAGCACAGCAGGAGAAGTTCTTTCCACGTCTTGCCAGTGGTGAATCGCTAGGTGCCTATGCCATCACAGAACCGGATCATGGATCGGACGCGGTGAGTATCGAGACCACCTGTCGTCGCGAGGGAAATGAATGGATCCTCAACGGAACCAAGGCCTGGATCACCAATGGGTCCCACGCCTCGATCATCATCACCTTTGCCACCATCGATCCCTCGATGCGTTCGCGTGGCATTAATGCCTTCGTGATCGAGAACACCATGCCTGGCTTCTCGGTGGGAAAGAAGGAGAAGAAACTGGGAATCCGCGGCTCGGATACGGTGCAACTGGTATTTGACGAGATGAGAGTTCCGGCAGAAAACCTGCTAGGAGAAGAGGGGCAGGGCTTCAAGATTGCCATGCATACCCTCGACGGAGGTCGGATCGGAATCGCCACACAGGGAGTCGGAATCGCTCAGGCGTGTCTCGATGCCACCATTTCATTTGCCGAGGGCCATCAGATGTTTGGTCGGAAACTGGCGGACAATCAACTCGCCTCACACAAGATTGCCGACATGGCGACCCGCATCGAGGCGGCTCGATTGTTGACGGTCCGTGCCGCACTGCTCAAGGATGCAGGTCTACCTCATTCTCGACAGGCTTCGATGGCGAAGTTGAGTGCTTCCGAGATCGCCAACGATGCCGCTCGCATGGCTCTCGAAATTCACGGAGGAGCGGGGCTGGGACGACAGAATCCAGTCGAAAGACTCTTTCGCGATGCCAAGATCACCGAAATTTACGAGGGAACCAGCCAGATTCAGCGCCTGGTCATCGCTCGTCATGTTCGACCGGGCCGGGGGTGAGAGTTGGACGACTCTGAAATCAATGATCTGGTCGATGGCATCTCGAGAGGTTCGCGCCGAGAACTTGCTCGTGCGATCACTGTGGTCGAAGAAGATGAATCGGTCGCGGATGTACTGCTGGCCCGATTACCCGAAACGACATCCGCGTTTCGCCTTGGCTTGACCGGCGCTCCAGGGGTGGGGAAATCGTCGCTGATCGCTAAACTGGTTCCGCGATTGATCGAAAATGGCGAACGAGTGGCGGTTCTCGCCATCGATCCGAGTAGCCCCATCACCGGAGGGGCGTTGCTGGGAGATCGGGCACGGATCGACGCTGATCTAGGGGATGAGAGCTGGTTTCGAAGCATGGCTTCCCGGGGAGCGACCAGTGGAGTGGCGGGTTGCACCGATCTCGCCGCTGAAATACTGGCGCGTGCCGGATTTGGACTGATCCTCATCGAAACGGTCGGAGTCGGGCAACTCGAGGTCGAGATCACCGATGAAACTGATCAAGCATGGCTGCTATTGTCACCAGAATCTGGTGACGGAATACAACTCCTCAAGGCGGGCGTGTTGGAGGTGGTTGACCGGGTGCTGGTGAACAAATGCGATCGGCCAGGGGCGGATGAATTACTTCGCAGGGCTGAAGAGATGGCCCATGACCAGAATGGCCTCGAGCCGATGGCCGTCAGCAGTCTCCAGGGAGATGGAATCGACGAGATCGTTGCCGTGATCCTCGAGTCCGCCAGGAAACATCGAGAATCGCCCGACCTCGGTGCCGTTCGGTCACGTCTGGTGCGTCGGATTCGTCGCAGAGCCGAGCAGGAATGGATCCGGCAAGGCCTCGACCTGGCCGGAGGGTCGAAGGCGATCGAACAACTCGCAGATCGAGTTTCTCGCCAGGAGATCTCGATTCAGCAGGCCATCAAATCGATCGTGTCAGCCGGTTAAGAACAATATCGAGTAGTGGTCCAGGCCCACCTGGATAAACGGAAGGTTCATGTCGTGATCCGCTTCGAAGAACATCATCAAGAAATTCGGCAGATGATTGCCGATTTCGCCGACAACGAGATCGCTCCAAAAGCTCAGCACATCGATGAATCCCAGGAGACTCCCACCGATGCCATCGCACAACTGGCAGAGCTGGGGATGCTCGGACTCACCATCGATGAGCAGTTTGGTGGAGCCGAACTCGATCTCCTTACCGCCTGTTTGGTGGTGGAAGAGATTTCACGCTGTTGTGGTTCGACTGGAGTGGTGGTGGCATCGCACCTGTTCGAGGGGACCGCGGCGATCAAAAACCTGGCGGATGATGCTGGCCGTGCACGCTGGTTGCCCGATTTGGCCAGCGGTAAGACGATGGCGACCTTTGCTCTGGCGGAAGTCGAGGCGGAGTCGGATGCATCGGGAATCACCTGTTCGGTCGGGGCGGAACCTGACGGGTTCTCCCTTCATGGCCGGAAAAGCTGGGTGATCGGCGGGTTGATGGCAAATCTGGTGACCGTGGTGGCCAGAAATGGTGAGGATCAATTGCAGGATCTCGGAGCTTATGTGGTCGATCCCACCTCTGAAGGATGCACGAGGAAGCCGCTGCGAGATGTTCTTGGCCTGCGTGGATCGGGCTTCTGCGATCTTCATCTCGATGGTGTTCAAATCGAATCGAATTCTGCGCTCTCGGGAGCGTCATCCGGTTGGCCCGCCATCTCGCGTGTGGTGGAGATGTCTCGTCTCGGTGCGGCATCGGTGATTCTCGGAGTCGCCCGGGGAGCGATCAGCCATGCGCTCCAATATGCTTCGCAACGAAAAGCGTTCGGCAGGAGTATCGATCGTTTCGGATCGATCCGAGCGATGCTGGCAGAAGCGGCGACCGGCGTCGAGAGTGCCAGATTATTGCTGTGGCGAGCGGCAGGCCTTTACGACCGTGGGAAATCGGCAACTCGAGAGGGTTCGATGGCAAACCTGGCAGCGAAGCAGGCCTCCTATCGAGCGACTCGTGATGCGGTACAGGTGCTGGGGGGGAACGGATACAGTCGTGAGTATCCGGTCGAGCGGGCGTACAGAGATGTTCAGACTGCGGTACCCTTTGGCGGAGGAGAGGATCTGCAAAAGATCATCGTTTCCCGATCCTTGACAGGAGCTCGTTCATGAAAAGTGCCGTGATCTGTTCTGCGGTCCGAACCCCCATCGGAAAGTTCCTTGGCGGGTTGTCATCTCTTTCTCCGGCAGACCTCGGTGTGGCGGCAGTGGTTCCTGCACTAGAAAGTGCCGGAATCTCCCCGGACCGGGTCGACGAATTACGATTTGGTTGCGGTCGCCAGGCGGGCGGAGGCCCCAATGTGGCGCGCCAGATCGCCGTCAGATCGGGGATTCCCGTATCCTCCACTGCCGTCACCATCAACATGGCCTGTGGATCTGGATTGCTCTCCATCATCGAGGCTCGCGATGCCATCGAGCGTTCGGATGCTCAGGTGATGGTGGCCGGAGGGACCGAGAGCATGTCGCAACTTCCCTTCTACCTGCTCGGTGCCCGTAAGGGATATCGCCTCGGTCAGGGTGAAATGGTCGATGGAATGTACCGCGATGGTTTTCACTGTCCGATGGCCGATCAACTGATGGGTGCGACTGCGGAAAACCTCGCTGATGAGTTTTCCATCGATCGCCAAGAACAGGACGCTTACGCCGTCGAGAGTCAGCAGCGTTGCCAGAGGGCCAGGCAAGAGGGTCGTTTTCGCGAGGAGATCGCCGCGGTGGAAATCCCTGGACGAAAGGGTGTGACGGTGGTGGACACCGATGAGCATCCGCGGGACGGCGCAACCATCGAGGGATTGGCGCGGTTGAAGCCGGTGTTCAAGAGTGGTGGATCGGTCCATGCCGGTAATTCATCGGGGATCACCGATGGAGCTTGCGCGCTGGTCATCGCAGATGAAGAACTGGCTCGCAGCGAGGGGTGGCCGATTCTTGCGACTCTCGGAGCATCGGCACGTGCTGGAGTCGAGCCGCAGAGAATGGGCATCGGCCCTGTGCCGGCGATTCGCAAGTTGCTGGAAAAGACCGGACAAAAGATCGAGGACTTTGACCTGGTCGAGTTGAACGAGGCGTTTGCCGCCCAGGTGATCGCCTGCCTCAGAGAACTCCCGATCGATTCTCAACGACTCAATGTCAACGGTGGATCCATCGCACTCGGTCACCCCATCGGGGCGACCGGGGCCAGGATCACCACCACCTTGTTGCATGAGTTGAGGCGAAGAGGAGGGGGCAAGGGACTCGCGACACTGTGCATCAGTGGAGGCATGGGCCTGGCACTGGAGATTGATGTTCACGGCAGTTAGATTCTGATGTGTTCCGTTTCTGAAAGGTTGAAACGATGTTGGTAGTGGATGGCAAACTATTGCTGGGAATCTTCCTGCTCTTTGCGGGACTGTTGATCTTCAAGTTTCCCGACATCATTCAGTACGCCCTGGCCGCTGTGTTGGTGGTTTCAGGAGCCGCAGCGATCATCTCTTCGATGAAGAAAAGTACTTCAAGTACCGAGGGGGCTGGAGCACAATTTCGTCGAGTGGATGAGAAAGACAAATAAGACGATTCGGATGCACTTCTAGTTGCGTTGATGGTCGATGAGGATCAATCGGCGAACCGCCTCGTCGCCTGGAATTTGATACGCTTCATCGAGGGCAACGAACAGACGCCGCTTCCACATCAACCCCTCGACCGCCTTCAATTCTCCATCGGCAGCAGGGCCTTTCCACAGTAGCATCGGGCCAAAGTAACTGTTGGTGCACCAGCCCAGCAGTCGTTCGACAGGCCCCACTGCTCGGGCGGTGACCAGGTCGACCTCCTTGCGGTGATCGCGGATCCACTCCTCGAATCTACCCCAGACACAGGTGACGCGATCTTGCAGTCCCAGTTCATTCACCACCGTCTGGAGGAAATCGATCTTTTTCCGTGTCGAATCGAGCAGCGTCACCTTCAGGTGAGGGCAGGCGATGGCGATGGAGAGGCCGGGCCAGCCGGCGCCGGTTCCCACATCGAGCACGTGACGGAACAGTTGCTCTCCGCCTTCTGCCAGTAATGGCAGCGCGGCCAACGAATCGGCAGTGTGACGGATCGCCATCGATTCCGGATCGGTGACCCGGGTCAGATTCATCACCTGGTTTTTTTCACGGACCAGCCAGGCATGGCGGGCCAGGGTTTCCCTGGCGAATCCGGGTGCAAAGGGACCGAGGGCGGGGATGAAACGATCTCGAAACATCTCCCACGTCAGCGTATCTGGCGGAGAGGCATCCGGCTGTGGAGTATCGGGCGTAGATGCCTCGGGAGGTGGAGTTTCGGATCCTTGAATCTCTTCCAATTTACACCTCCCAGGAGCGCGCCGCTGAGTGCACCGCTGAGTGCACCGCTGAGCGGTACAATTCACTGGTTGGGAACTCCTGGCTGCGAGGGTACCATCCTTGAAGCCCTTCGTTGAGGGGATCGGTATCAGGACCAATGCAAGTTTCTGAGTGCAAGTTTTGTAAGCAGGCTGCGAATGCGAGCCGTGGAGAGGAACATCATCATGAGCGATTCCCCAGCCGAGATCTCTGGCAGCGGATTCCCCCTCACTGCCCCCAGTTCTTCCCAGTTGCAACAACTGGTCGAAAAGCTGACCCCAGAACAACACCATGTCACTCAGAAGTCGGGTACAGAGGCGCCCTTTTGTGGTGGTCATCTGGCGGAGAAGAGTGCCGGAGTCTATGGCTGTGTGGTGTGTCGATTGCCATTGTTTCGATCGAGCGACAAGTTCGACTCTGGCACCGGTTGGCCCTCCTTCTTCGATACCTATGATGCCCAGCATGTGACCAGGAAAAGCGATGCCAGCGGCGGCATGGTTCGCACCGAGATCACTTGTGGAAGATGTGATGCCCACCTCGGTCATGAATTTTCAGATGGGCCGCCTCCCACCGGGATTCGCCACTGCCTCAATTCTCTCGCGCTCCACTTCTGGGCCGAAGGGGAGGCGATTCCACTAGAGATTCCACTAGAGATTCCGCGAGAGATTCCGCGAGAGATTCCGCGAGAGATTCCGCGAGAGATTCCGCGAGCGATTTCCGATGCGACCGATGCGCCGGCTACCCCCGATGCCGATCTGGCCATCGCATGGTTTGGTGGCGGCTGATTCTGGGGGATGGAGGACCGCTTTGCGGCCCTCGATGGCGTCGTCGATGTCATCACCGGATACATGGGAGGGCATCTGGATCACCCCTCCTACGAGCAGGTTTGTAGCGGCCAGACCGATCATGCCGAGACGGTGGAGATCCACTATCACCCGCAGCAGGTGACCTACACTGATCTGGTGAAACTGTTCTTCGAACTACACGATCCCACCACCCAGGATCGGCAAGGCCCCAATGTCGGGAGTCAGTATCGCTCGGTGGTCTTTTGCAACCACCCGGATGAAGAGCAACAGGTGCAGCAACAGATCGAACGACGGGTAGAAGAAGGTGTGTGGCGCGGTCGAAGCTGCTGCACTCAGGTCATCTCACCGGCGCCAACTTTCTGGCGAGCGGAGGAGCATCACCAGGACTACTACAAGAAGCATCGAGGCTTCTGCTCCCACTGAGATCAGGAGTGAACCACTCCGAGTGGGTCGACAGTCGGATCCTGATCACATTCTTTTGAGCGGCGAATGCACAGCAAGCCCTCCAGTAGCATCCACAACTGCAGCAGCATGCCGAAGCCGAGCACGATCACCTGTGGCCATGCGATCGATTCTGCGTTCAAGAGGCGATCCATCTGGGAGATGGCTGCCCAGCCGACGGTAATGGTGAGGAAACACAGAGGGATCAGCGTCGGCAAGATCGGTCGTCTTCGACGCGCTTGCCAGGTGGTGAGGACCACCAGCGTCAGGCTGGCGAGTAACTGGTTGGTGACTCCGAAGATGGGCCACAGCACCAGCCCACCCTTGCCATCTTTGCCTGCCAGCAGTGCCAGGGCCGCCGCAGAGAGTACTGCGACGGCGGTGGCGACATGCCGCCGGGCAAGGAATTTCCATCCGATCGATTCCGCCAGTTCCTGGATGACATAGCGCTGAATGCGGGTGGCGCTGTCCATCGTGGTGGCGGCAAAGGAAATGATGACCACCGTGATCACGGTGGCGAGGAACTGCGGAGAGAAGAAAGGAAGTGCCGCTCCGATGAAGGCCGCTCCTCCATGAATGAAGCCTGACAGCCTGGCCAGGAGGGATCCCTTGCCCACCCATTCAGCAGAGTATTGAGCGGCCCACTCCTCGCTATTGGCGAAACCTGCCGCAGAGATGCAGCACAAGATGACGACCACGGCCAGGCCACCCTCCAGCACCATCGCTCCGAATCCGATGCTCTTGGCATCCTGTTCGCTGGCCAGTTGTTTGGATGTGGTACCGCTGGCGACCATGCAATGGAAACCACTGACGGCA
>Ga0209667_1000403_pt1 | contig 38666 bp, 37 predicted proteins | sample SaaInlV_165m_DNA_2_FD_184682 | JGI IMG/M metagenome (GOLD analysis project Ga0209667, IMG submission 184682) | Marine microbial communities from expanding oxygen minimum zones in the Saanich Inlet - Saanich Inlet SI037_S3LV_125m_DNA (SPAdes)... | ecosystem: Environmental > Aquatic > Marine >... | reverse complement strand
GCAACCTCAATAAAAAATACAATTACATTTGCAATGATTAAAGCATATGTTACCTTTGGTTTGAATCCTGGAGGATGTGGATTTTCATCACGTAATGGAAACATAGTTGATTAGCTGTTGATAAAAATCGTATAATAACATTATTCAGTTTTCAATTTGTAAAATTCCTTGTTTTATTAGGAATTGAGTTCCTTGAATGAATGAATCATCATCAATAGAGCCATCTGCCCACCAGCCTGCGTTGTTTTTAATCCATGCAGGAATTTCATTTGTAGAACTAGAACCTTGTGTGGTTTGTGGAATCTTTAGAACATCCTCTTTAATTAAAAACTGAATTCCTTGAATGAATGAATCATCATCAATAGAGCCATCTGCCCACCAGCCTGCGTTGTTTTTAATCCATGCAGGAATTTTATTTGATTGCGGATTATCATTCTGATTTATCACTAAAATGAAATTTCCTTTTGATAAAGAATTTTCACCAATATTTGATAATACAAAATTTGCAGTTCCTGCTTGATTGTATTCAAATTTTATTTTATGTGAATTTGGTTTTTCAGAGTTTACATTTCCAATCAAATGCTTTGAAAATATTTCAGAATTATTTTGAACCAATGATAAATCATATTCAACTAGTTTTTTGGTTTGATCTGAAAAAATCTCCTCTAAACTTACAAAAAATGTAATTTCTTCGCTTGTATGAATAATTTCAGGCTCCCAAGATAGGAATACTTTGTATCTCAAATCAGGAGTAGCAAACTCTAATGGGAATTTCACTTTATCACTAGGGTTTAGTTTGAAATTCATCTGAGTGTTTGATATTTTTGATGCGTCATTACGAATTTGTTTTAATAATTCTTGATTGAGAACAACGTGAATTGTTCTATCTTCAAAGGAATAATCATCAATTGTTATTGATTCTGCAGGTAATGAAATATTATTTACAGTTGATTCGTATGTTGTTGAAAGAAAATCTCCAAAGGTGTTAGGGATTCGAAGTTCTTGATGTACTACACTTAGCTGTTCTAAATCTTGATTCCAATCAAAAGGCATTGAAAAAATAATTTCATTTGAATCAAATGAAAAATTTTCTAAACTATCAAAATATGAAATTATTTGAACAGTTTGTTCTTTATTTTGTGAATTAAATACACTAAATGAATTTGTTTCAGCAATACTGATAGCACCTTGTAATTTTATTTCATCAGTTAACACATTAGAATCAGAATTAATGGAAAGTATTTTTACATTAAATTCATAAAGTCCACCACTCATAAAAATTGGTCCTTGAAGAACAAATTGATCAGGACCATTTTTCATCCAACCTCCCAAGACAGGCTCTTTAATTCCATTAATTGTAATTTCTTCTGAATTTTTAGAAATTACTTTGATGTTTAGATTTCCAAATTCATCATGAAAAATTTCTTTGAGAATTTGTTTTCCATTATTTTTTAATTCCAATTCAAATGTAACATGTTCAATTATTGCATCAGTATTAGAATCAAAAAGACGAAGTGAAATATTTTTTTCAGGATTTTCTGGATCATGTACTGATGGGGATACGGAAATTGAAAGGGAAGCTTCTTGGTTTTCAATTGTTATAGGTGGTAAAACTTCTCCACCCAAACCATGTCCAAATGCATCAGAACTAAGTGTAATTGAAAAAAACATTAAAAATACAATTAGTAGAGCAAAAACTTTCACGATTTTTTCGTTATGAATATCCGTTATTAAAATTTCATTAAATTTAAGAAAAAAGATGAGAAACAGGTTTACAAAATGACTCCTCCGTTTCTCACCCAAACTATGGCCTGTATAGAATTACTAGTATCTATTTGATTAAAACAGAATTGGTACATTCGTAGGATGTATTAAAAAATAAAAACTAAATTTTAATAATTCCATTAGAAATCATCCATTCAATTCCCTTTAGAAATTCTGAATCAGATAATAGATCATCTGACCACCATTTGGCGTTATTTCGAAGCCAATCAGGAATAGTACTTTCAGATGAATTTTCAGATGTAATTCCTTGAGGAACATCAATGACATTTTCCTTGATTAAGAATTCCAATCCTGAAGCAAAGTCTTCATCAGATATTGTTCCATCTGACCACCATTTGGCGTTATTTTTTACCCAATCAGGCACAACTGAGTCATTTGTTCCAACAGAAATTGTTCCTATCATCCAAGGATGTAATGTACAAAAATAATCAAAAACTCCTTGATTTTCAAATGTATAAGAAAATTTTTCCCCACCTGCAATAATTTTACTATCAAAAACTGGCAAAACACCAACATCAGGTGTGCCTGAAGTTACAGTGTGTGCGACATTATCTATATTATTCCAAAGTACAACTTGGTTTGTTTGAATATTCAAAGATGATAAAACATAACATGAATTATTATTTTCGCATCCTGGAAAAGATGAACCAGTTGAAATATCAACAACATAATCACCTGTTAAATTATCTTTAGGTTCAGATACTTGAAATGAAAATTCACCTGACGTATCAAAATTATTTACATTTGAAATTCTTGCAATTACAGATCCTACATCATCAAATGTAATTCTAATAGAATCACGACCATCAGGTGTGTTCAATTTTTTTAATGATTCAACACTTTTTCCATTTAGAAATATATCAAAATCATATTCAATTTGAGAAATTAATGAATTAGTAATAGGATCATGAAATTCTACATGTAATGTTATTTCTTTATTTGGATTAATTTTTCCTTCAGGTGTTAATGACAAATGAAACTTCCAATCCTCTTCAGTTGATAATAAAATTATTTTATCACCTTCTTCTAATGATGCATCTTTCTTTTGAATATCTCTTTTTTTACCTGATTCAATTCCAAAAATCATTTTATCGTTTTGATCTGTATTAATTTCATCATATAGTTTTAGTAATTTTTTTGAAGAAAGCAAAAAATGAACCACAATTTCATCGTTACTTGAACGGTCAATTGTACCAAAATAAGTAATGTCATTAATAGTTAAATTGATTTCATAATTTTCAAAAATATCTACAGACTTTGGAATATAGTATTCTGCATGAACAAATGAAATTGATTCAATGAAATCTTTGTCCCAATTAAATGGCATCAGAGCAGTGAGTTTTTTGTTGTCACCATCATAATGAAATTCCTCAATTTTATCAAAATATGTTGCAAACACTAAATCATGCGTAATATCATCAATTTGAATAGAAAATGGGATAAATTCAGCACTTTCTTCACTGCCAGAACCACCAGCAAATACTGTTTGTGTTAAACCAATTACAAGAAAAATTGAAAAAAATACAAGAAAAGACTTTCCATACATGTTAATCATTTAGATGATAATTATTTTAAGGTAACAAAAATTTCTATACTTTGATTAGTCCTGTAGAAACTAAATATTGAATTCCATTTGCAAATTCCACATCAGTTAACTGTCCATTTGACCACCATGCTGCATTATTTTTAACCCATGTTGGAATAGATGTAACAGTTTCATTTTGTTCATCAAAACTTACTTCTGTTGTTGGAACAGTGATAATATTTTGCTGAACTAGATATTCAACTCCTTTTGCAAAGTCATGATCATTTAGTTGACCATCAGACCACCATGCTGCATTTTTCTTTACCCAGCTAGGAATATCAACATCTTCAAAACTAGTATCTAAAATTGGGTAACCATCTTCATCAAGTATTATATCAGGGGAATTATTTATTCGCGGGGTTCCAACAAAAATTTCAGTATCAGAACTGTTTGGTGGTTGCACAAAACCTGTATCAAGTACTACGGCTCTTGCAACTATTTCTAATGTATCACTTGTGTGATAAGGATCAGGTAAAGTAATGTCTTCATATTCTACGTAAATTGTATCACCATCTGAAACTCTTAGCTTGTTTTCACTTTGTGATGAATCATCAGTAGTCATGATAAATGATCCTGGAAGATAATTGATATAGTGAGGATGTTCATAGCCTTCCATAAATTCAGGTACATTTCCTCTCTCAAATGAGTCATGTCTAGGAACAACTTGTTCAATTATTGCTTCAGGTGCTACTTGGAAAGAAAAGTTGACTTCATTACCTCTACCAAAAACATCAGTAAATACAATTTTTGCTGATCCACGTTCATCAAAACGCATGGATTCTATTGCTTGACCATCACCAGCATATCTATCAGTTCTAGATTCAATTAATTCTCCATTAAGATAGACATCCATGTTATAAGATAATCCCATCTCATGAATATCAGTCAAGCCATCATGAACCATCAAATTCAAATTATAATCTTGATTAATTCCAAGTACACCACCTGGTTCAGTCCAAAAGTAAGTTTTCCATTCTCCATTAGGAGTATATTTTGTTAGTGAACTTGCTGCTGGTTCAGTTAAATGAATAGTTGCAGATTCAATTACAGATGAAGCATGTTCCATGGCTTTTGTAAATTGAACGCCAACATGAATTCCTGATCTATCAGAGTCAGAATATACTTTAACATAATTTGTGAAAAATTCTCTATGATGTTTCCATAAATCAGCATCTCTCATAAAGAAAGTTACTTTTTCATTTACATCATAAGCATCTTTATCAAATTCTACTTGGCCAATTTGCCATCCATAATGAGCAGACTTCATTACAACAACATCCTCATTTGATTCCCATGAAACAGTAACTCTACCATCTTGAGGAGTGGTTGCAATCATTACTGCACGATCGTATGAGGAAATTGGACCACCCATCATAGGATTATCCATATCCATTGTCATTCCAGGAGTTTTAACAGTGGTTTTGAAAGTATTATGAACAATGTATTGACTCTCTCCAGTTAATTTTACAACTCCCATAAACACGCCTGTGTCAGGTCCAGTTTCAGAAAATTCGACTTTATCAACTCTAGCAGCATCAGTGTAAACGTTAATTGGATTAAGAGTAGTTCCAATTTGTTCAGTTTTATCAGAATCCTCATTCCAACCTGGTGCATAAATTAAAACATTAATTCTATCAGTCCAACCTATTCCATCATATCTTTGATTACAATCTTGTAAAAGAAATGTTTCATTTGCACAGAACATCATAATTACTCCAGTTGCTTTTTTTACATTTGTAAAACCAGTTTCTGCAAATGAGGATTGTATTGGAATAGAAATTACTAATACTGCTACTAGAACGGAAATTACCATTAATTGTGAATACTTTACCATGTGTAATTTTTTAAAATCAATTTTGAATATAACAAAAATGGTTCATTCGAGAAATGTACCAGTTATTCATCTATTTAATTTCAATTTGACAAGAATAGAAATTTTCATTCCATTTTGAATGGCCTACAAATCTTTTTGATTCAAATTCTTTTAGATCATTTAATGTAGTACTAGTATTTCCAAGAATACTACCTTTATTATCTAAAAATGAAATTATCAGATCTACTTGGGTACGTTTTTTGTTATCATTTTGATATTGACCTGAAATTGTAACTAATCCAAAGTCATCTCGAATACAAGAAAAGTTATTCACTCCTTGAATTACAGATTGTTCTGCTTCAACAGATTTTAGCGCAGTTTTGATACCATTAACAGAATCACCTAAATTTCTATCTTGAATTTCTTTTTGCATTACACTAGATAATTGAGAGTTTATGAATTCATTTTTGTAAAAACTAATTTTTTTCAAAATTTCACTTGTAAATCTACTTGTAGGCTCATTTTCATCTAGAATTAGATCATTTACTTTGTAATTGTAATGCTCATTATTCTTATCAAAAATCATTACATGTACTATCAAATTATCATAAATACAAGAAGTAAGAGCACCTTCTGAAGTATAATTAAACAAACATTCTGAATTTGTATTTGGTTTTCCAGATAGATAAGATGAATCAAAGATTTCTTGTTTGTCTCTATTTTCAAATGAATTCCAATAAGTTACTAAATCATTTTGATTATTAAATTCAGAAATCTGCATTACTAGTGTTGGTACTTTGAATTTGTAAAAAATTGGTTCGTAGACTCTAGTTATATCATTAAAAATAATTTTTACAGAATCTACAACTCCTTCTTTTTCTTCAAACTCATATTCAGTTGAAAAATTTCTCCAAATAGTTTTTTTTGTAATATCAACAATTTCTTTATCATTTAACAGATATTTTTCTAGACTTGATTGGAAAGTTTCATTATTTGAAAAAAGACTTTTTTTAGGATCATATTCTAAATATCCAACTTCTCTCAAATAATGAATAGTTCTAAGAAATTGTAAATCATTTATTTTCCCTTCAATCCACCATTCTGCCCTATCTTTTACCCAATATGGAATTAATTCTGCAGTTTTTTGTTCATGGAGTATTGGAATATCATTGATTACAGCTTTTGCTTTATGTACTAGAATTTCATCAAGTTCAATTTCATCAGGTAAAATATTGTTATCAAGAACATTTTGTATAAGTGCTAAAAATTCAGCATCTGAAATTTGACCATTTATCCAAATAGAAGTGGATTGCTTTACCCATTCAGGAAAGACTTTTTGTGCCTCGTTTTCTCCAAAAGCTTGACTTTGGAAGGAAAATAGAACAAGGAAAATAGTAATTCCCAATAATAAATTTATTTTAATATTCATTTTTGTAAAACCTCTTTTGAGAATTTTGATAACGCATTCTTAAAGTCATCAACACTTGAATCATACTTTGCATATTCTACACTTCCACAAAGTAAAAGCCAATCTTTTACTTGATCATAAACATTTGATTTTGATTCTTTTAGAATACTTAGTAATTCAAGATTGGTCATTTCTTTGTAGACTCTAATGTTTTGAGAGTAATAGTATCTGATTGCTTGACTGAGAACTTCAAAAGCTTCTTTTCTATTATTATTTTCAAACAAACTTTGGGATTTGTTTATCATATCTTGTGTTAATTCTCTAAAATCAATTTGTGGTTTTGATACAAGTAATTGTGGTTCTTGATGTTTTCTTTCCAATCGTTTCTGGTATACAAGATACCCAAATACTGCCAGTGCAATAAATACTGGAAGAATCAAGAGTAGTGGGTTTTCTTCCAAGTTTTGAATAGGTACTACTTGGAATGGGTTACTCTGTAATGAGTCACGTATGTGTATTGTATTTTCAAATTTAGGTTTTTCAAATTTGAAATTATCAAATATGTTCTCAGATCCTCTAGATTGTGAAACACCAGTGTTTGTTAATGCACTTGGTGGAAGTTTTTCTCCTGAAATAATTCCATCAAATAGTTTCGAAGTTTGTTCTGAAAATGCAATAATCATTCTTTCTTGAATCTGTTCTTTAGTAAGTATCAAATAATTTGGAGAATATTCTCTGAGATCTACTCCAACACTTTCTCCATTTCTTACAGATTCTTGCATTAATTGTCGTCCTAGTGTGAATTCTTGAGGAGTAAAGATATCATTAGGAATTGCCTCTAAATTATCCATATTGTAGCCTCGTTCAAGCACAAAAAGCTCCAAATTTGAATTTGGGTTGTAATCTAATGATTGTCCTTTTATCAGATATTTGTTATTCCCTATAGGTTCAAGTAATGCTTCTGCAATCTGAATATAACCATCTGAGAATCTATCATAATATTTTATTTTATGTTTAAAGCTTTCATCTTGAAGATCTATTTGTTCAATTAATACTCCATTAAGAATTTGTCCTTCTTCGGAATCAATTGTAATTTTATAATCACCAATTGAATATTGATTATTAGTAATGAATTTATCATAAATTGGTTTTACAGGTTTTGTATTTTCAGAAACAAGTTCCTCATAACTAGAAACAATTTCAGATTCTTTTGATGTGATATTATTGTCATCTATTTGTCCTTCAATTATCCAATCCATTTGAATTTGAGTATCATCTGCATAAATTGGATTTATAAGAATAATTAATGGAAATAATAAAAATAATTTTTTATGCAACAATTCTATACCTTCCATAAATAATGTATGTGTCTAGTAACAACAATCCAATTGCTGCAGCAATGAACCAATCTCTAATTGTTGAATATTCCATTTCATAATCAAGATTTGAACTAATACTAACAAAAATTTTATTTAATGTTTGTTCATCAAGTGATTTGTAATAATTTCCTCCAGTTTGTTGTGCAATTGTAACAAGTGTTTCTTCATCTAATTCTGCATATTGTGGATCCCCATAGATATCATCTCTAAGAAATACAGGTTCTACTGAACCCAATCCAATGGTGTGAATTTGAATATTATTTATTTTAGCATAATCAATTGCTTCATCTGGAGATACAAATCCTGAATTATGAACTCCATCACTAAGTAAAATTATAATTCCTTTTTTGTCGGGAATTGATGATGCCATATCAATTCCTAATGCAAGTCCATCACCAATAGCTGTAGCACCTTGACCTTGCTGAATTGATGAAATTGCATTTATTGATTTTTCTTTGTCAGGTGTAAGGTAGGATATTGTAGTTGCGCCTGATTCAAAAATTACCACACCTACATTATTCTGAGAATCTATTCTTGAAATTAGGTTAGAAATGGCCTTTTTTGCAGCATCTAGGCGTGTAGGCTCATAATCAGTAGCTGCCATACTTTCTGAACCATCTAAAACTATGCTCAAATTGATTCCTTTTTCAACTGATAATGTTGGAATCTGAGGATTTGCAAGACCAACAATTGCCAATCCAAGAATTCCCATCATCAAAACAAATGGTAAATGTTTTCGAAGGAAATTTTTACCCATTACAGATTTTTTTATAATTTTTAGTGAACTAAATTTTAAAATCGAATCTTTTTTCTCGTTATTATATTTGTGATATAAAAAATATAATCCAGGAATCATCAAAAGTAAAAATAATGCATATAGATATTCAAATTGTATTTCCATTTACTTTTTTCACCTGTTTCTAATGTATCGATTAAATGTAATATCAAATGATTCTTCATTTGAAAGATTCAGAAAATCTATTCCTGATTTTTTCATTTCATATTCATTTTTTTCTCTTGTCTTCTTTAGCAAAATAGAATATTGTTCTTGGAATTTTTTATCAGATGTGTTTACAAGAATTTGTTCTCCTGATTCTGCATCTTCTAAATATACGTGTCCAATTTCTGGAATTTGACTTTCTCGAATGTCAGAAATGTTAACTAAAACAATTTGATGTTTGAATTTTAAATATTTCAATGGTTTTACAAAAGAATCTGAAATAAAATCTGAAACAATGAAAACTACACTTCTACGCTTTAGATTAGATTGTAATTGAGAAAGAGATTTGAAAATATCAGTTTTTGAACTTTTTGGAGAATAATCCAACAAGTTTTGAAGAATTTCTATCATGTGTTTTTTTCCTTTTTTAGCTGGGATGAATTTTTCTAATGTTTCTGTAAATAATCCCATTCCAACTCTGTCGTTATTTTTTATTGCAGAAAACATTAATGAAGCTGCTACTTCAAATCCAAGTTCTTTTTTACTTTTGATGTAACCAAAATCGTTGCTTGCAGATAAATCAATTATGACATAAACATTAAGTTCTTTTTCCTCAACAAACTCTTTTACAAAAAGATCATTGTATCTTGCTGAAACATTCCAATCAATTCTTCTTGCATCATCACCTGCAGTGTATTCACGAACCTCAGAAAATTCAATTCCTCCACCTCTAAATCGTGACCGGTAGGCACCAGATTCCATGCCCTCCACAAGATTTTTGGTCTTTACCTCTAGATTTTTGACCTGTTTTAGTAGTTCTGAGAGTTGAGTCATTTCTAAGGTGTTGTAATTTTTTCTAAGACAAAATCAATTACCTTGTCTGATGTTATTCCATTAGCTTCTGCTTCAAATGTTAGAATTATTCGATGTCGTAAAACTTCATGTGCAACAGCCTTTACATCTTCAGGAATAATGAAACCTCGTCCATTAAGTAATGCATTTGCTTTTGCTGTTCGCATTAACCAAATTGATGCCCTAGGTGATGCTCCAAATTCAATCATGTTCTCTAAATCAAGATCATAATCTTTTGGATTTCTTGTTGCATTTACAATATCTGCAATATATTCAGTAATTACTTTATCAGCATAAATTTTTTCATTAAATTTTTGAATTTCAAGAATTTCATTAGGAGAAATAATTGGTTGTACTGAATTGGATTGTCCAGATGAATTTCTCTCAATAATTTCAAGCTCTTCTTGTTTTGATGGATAATCAATTAAAATTTTCAAAGCAAATCTATCAACTTGTGCTTCAGGAAGTTTGTATGTTCCTTCATTTTCAATTGGGTTTTGTGTAGCTAAAACCAAAAATGGTTTTTCCAATTCAAAAGTATCACCATGAATAGTTACATTTCTTTCTTGCATGACTTCAAGTAATGCTGATTGAACTTTTGGTGGAGCTCGATTAATTTCATCAGCAAGAACAAAATTATGAAATATAGGGCCTTTTTGTGTGACAAATGATCCTGAAGCACTCTTGTAAATTTTTGTTCCAACAATATCTGCAGGAAGTAAATCAGGGGTAAATTGAATTCTTACTTGATTTACATCAAATATTTGCGCCATTGTTTTTACCATTAATGTTTTTGCTAATCCTGGAACACTTTCAAGTAGAATATGACCATCAGCAATTATTGAAATGAGAATTTTTTCTAATGCATCTTGTTGACCAACGATGACTTTATGGCATTCATCAAAAACTAGTGATAATTTTTCAGTATATTTTTGAGCTTGTTCACTTAATTTTTTGATTTCTTCGTTTGAAACAGAATAATTAACATCATTTTCTCTTAGTGCCATATCCAAAAATATTAAATTTTGGATAAATAATTCACTGGTTCATTCGAGAAATGTACCAGTTTTCATGATTTTAGAATTAGGCATACAATGCAATTTTTACATTTCAAACAAGTTTTGAGTAATCAAATCACAATAATTTTTCGTTGAACAAGATTCTCAATTATTTTTAGAAACTCATCATCAGAAATTATTTCATCATGCCACCAGTCTGCAGAAATTTTTACCCATGACGGAATTTTCCATTGTGATTGAACAACAACATCTTTTGATTGAACAAAAATTACTTGTCTTTCAAACAAAAAATTAATCCCTTCAAGAAATTCAGTATCAGAAATTTTATTATCAGACCACAAATTGGCATCAATTCGTAACCATTCAGGAATTAATTCTGGCATGACTGATTCTCCATTTGGATCAAATCCTGTTATCGATAATGTTCCTTCTGATTGAGGTTCAACAAAAAATGCAACATGCCAATTTCCCATTTCATCAATACTTTGAATTGAATCAATAGGAATATCATTTAGAAATACTTGAAATGATTCATCATCAGAATATTTTGGGAATTCTAAATTCACATAATTTTGAAATTCCCAGCCTTGAATTAGAGTAAATGAAAGAATTTCTCCTTGTAAATCAAATTCGGGATATGATAAAAGAATACTTGAATCATATCTAATTTTGAATGTATCATCATTTCTTGGAGCATTTAGTACAATGATACTATCTTGACCAATTGCAAAGCAGCTATAATACCAAACCTGAGATGAAAATTTTGGATCAGGATACATTGTAAATTCTCTTATTTCTCCAGGCTCCATTTGAGAAATAGGTAAAGTATTTTCACCCATATCCAATGTTTCATCATCAAATCCATGAATTACAGCGAATATCTTAAAATCATAAATCGTTTCAGTTCCAGAATTAATTATTCTTCCAGTTAGATGTCCATCATCATGAACAATTAGTGTTTGATCATAAATTACATCTATTGGAATCACATCTGTACTTGTTTTCTCAAAAGTTAGATCTGCAGGTAACAATAATGGAGAATTACCTAAAACTTCAGGAAATTTAATTTTAAATGGGATTTCAGAATTTTTAGGTAAAGGATTCTTTTGAATTATTTTAGAGAATTTTTCAGTGTCATCGATTACAGAAATTGTTAATGTAGGAATAATAGCATAATCAAGATCATTTTTTACATTCCCTACGACAGTATAGATTCCATTTGAATCAAAATATCCAACATATTCATGACTGGGAATAAAAACTTCAGCTGATGCTAGTGGTGTGATAAATAATATTGTAAATAATAAACCAAAAATGAAAGATATTTTTAGAAAATTACTAGAAAGAGTTGAAAATATCTTCAAATCCAGATGTTGGTTTCTCAAGTAATCCTGGTCTATAGTCTTCAATTAATTTGTCTATGAGATCCCTTGCTTTAATATGATATCTTTTTTTAAGTGATACAAATTTGGTTTCAACTAAACCATCTTCAACTAGTTGTGAAAGATAAAGTGAAACAGTTGATGGTGATTTTTTAACTTCTTTTACAAGTTGAGAAAATTCTAATCCATCTTCAATGATTAGTGAAAGTAACAAATCACGTGGAGTCTGTTTTCTTAGTGCTTTGATAACAATTGATTCTTCTTCAGTAATTTGAGGAGGATAAAATCTAGATTGTCTTGGACCACGAATTACTTTGATTACTCCATTTTTTTCTAATTTTCCTAAATAATGACTCAAAACCCCATTTTTTAATCCAGATGAACGCATTATCTCTCGGAATTGAATTCCAGGAGTTTGTTCAATAATTTTTTGAATTTGTGAATCTCTATCAGTCATTTCTAAACACACCTAACGCCAATAGTCCTAATGTAGCAAACGTCAATAAATGTCCTACTTCAGAAAGAGGCATATCTCCAAGATCATAGATCGTAGGCCATGTAGTATCAATTAGTAAAACAAATTCTGCTGCAATAAAATTTGTAAATGCAATTGCACTAAGTAAGAGTCGTTTTGTTCTTAATCTAGAATATGCAAATCCTGCAAGAATTGTGATAAAGACTGCAAGTGTTATTCCTCCAATATGTAAGAAAATATGTGCAATATGATATCCGTGTAATAGATGAGGAACAATTATGGGTAAAGCCAAAATCGCTACAATTCCTGCAACTACTATAGAAAAAAGAGTTGATTTTTTTTCCACTATACTTTCAGGTCTAAACAAAGTATCAAGATTTACATAAATTTAGATTTAAAGAGACTGGTTCAAAGTTCGAATGAACAACGATCAAACTTGAATTATTCCGTTTTGAATTAGAAATTCCAATCCTTGAATGAATGTCTCATCATCAATAGAGCCATCGGCCCACCAGCCTGCGTTGTTTCTAATCCAAGAAGGAATCTTATTTGATTCAGAATTTTCTTGTTGTGTTTGAGGAATTACAATAATATTATTTTTTATTAAATATTCAATGCCTTGAATGAATGTGTTATCATCAATTTGTTCTTCAGCCCACCAGCCTGCGTTGTTTTTAATCCAATCAGGAATTGAAACAGAATCATTTTGAGTAATTCTATTTATCACAATAGGAATCACAGTCTTTGCAAGATTATTATTATCTAAATTATTAAAATTCAGATTAACTATTCCTGAAATATCTTCAGGGATAAAAAACTCTGCAATGTTGTGGATTTCTTTTGAATCAGAACTTGTTCCACTTTGTTGATGAAGGATTCTACCATTTTGAGTAATTGAAAATTCATAGGTTGTAGCAACAGGTCTATTCTTTAAGAAAATATCGGTAACATCAAATAATATTTTTACATTTGAATTAGATTTTAGATCCTCAGGTTCCCAAGAAGTTAAAATTCTAAACTGGCCATTTTCAGTAACAGAACTCAAATGAGAATAATCTAGGTTAGGTTTTATTATAAAATCCATTTTATTTTTACTTGGATTACTTTCAAAAATCTTCAATAATTCTTTTTGATAAATAATGAAATGAACCACTCGTTCATTTGAAAAAAAATCATCAATGTTTACAACATCTTCAGATAACTGAATTCCATTTACATACATTGTAAAACCAGATACTAGTAAGTCACCAAAGTCTTTTGAAATTTGTAGTTCTTCATGGACAACAGATGTTTGATTAATGTTTGATTGACTCCATTCAAAAGGCATGGAAAAACTAATCTCTTTTGAATTTGAGTCATATTCAAAATCAGAAATTTCATCATAATACGTAATGGTGTAAATATTTTGTTCACCAAAATTTGGATCAATAATTATATGATTTGATGTTTGAGCAATTGAAATTCCTGCATTAAAGACTAGAGGCGAGTCTAATTTTTTGGAATATCCATCTGCAGTAAGCACACTGATATCAAATTTGTACAAACCACCCTCACTTAGTTTTGGTCCAATTACATGAACCATCCTACTTTCAAGACCCATTAATGAACCAAAAAAATCATTACTGGTATTATCATCATCAATAATTATTGGATCTGTATCTTCAGATACGAAATTAAAAACAATAAACCCGTTATCTGCTTGAAATTCTTGCTCAAAAAGAAATTGATCTCCACGTTCAGACGTAATTAAAAAAGTAACATCTCTCAAAGTAATTTTTGAATTAAAATCAATTAAGGAAATAGAAATTTGTTGATCATCATTTAATTCAGGATTACTCTGTGAGGAACCAACTTCCAAAGTAACTAATCTTCCATCTAATTCTACTGGAGGGAAAGTTTCACTACCTATTCCATGACCAAATGCATAATCTACTCCAAATATAGAGAGTAACATCAGAGTTGTAAATAATAATAAAATTTTCAATCTATGTCCACTTGTTTGGATCTTTTCTACGAATTTCTTTTCCATCAATAGTGATTTGATCTTTTTCTTCAAAAACAGTATGCCATTTCCCATTATCTGGAAAAATTTCATTCATTTCTTTGACTTTGTCATTTGTTGGTGCTTTGTTCATTAAAGCTCCCCACTTCATGTTTGGAACTTTTGGCATAATGTCATTGATATCTTTCATGATACTATCACTTAACAGAATTTATTTAAAAACCTATGATTGTACACTAAGAATTCCTTCTTTAATTAAAAATTGAATTCCTTGAACAAATGAAGAGTCATCGATTGAGCCGTCTGCCCACCAGCCTGCGTTGTTTTTAATCCATGCAGGAATTTCATTTGTAGAACTAGAACCTTGTGTGGTTTGTGGAATCTTTAGAACATCCTCTTTAATTAAAAATTGAATTCCTTGAACAAATGAAGAGTCATCGATTGAGCCGTCTGCCCACCAGCCTGCGTTGTTTTTAATCCAGCCTGGAATTGCAGTTGGAGTTTGAACTTCAGGTGTATTTGTTACAGTTTTTCCAAGACTTGGTCCAATCTCTATAATTCCAGAACCAATTCCAGCATACTTTGGATTATAATCTAATCCAGTACCATAAGCTAGAATATCAATTCTGTATTGACCTTGAGAAGGAATTAAGATATTTTGAATATCTATTCCTTCAACTGCGACAATACCTGAATTCAATGGATCATCACCAGAAAATCTTGCTAATTCTTGATTACTTTCATTATCAATAAACGAGATTGTATATCTAATGTCTTTGATTAAACTTCTATTTTCATCAAAAAATGTAATTTCAAAAGGCACATCATCACCTGCACCATAATTTCCATCCCATGAAATATTTACAGTGGTTGGAACTTCTTCATAATTTGTAGTGTCAACTAGATAAAATTCAGTTGAGCTCTTTGATACTTCACTAAGTGGAACTAATTTCAAATCCATCTTTTTGTTATCATAATTACTTGAACCTAATGTTTCATTGATTTTTTCTAACTCTTTTTTTGTAATTAGGAAATGAACAATATTGGTATCATCATATGAGTAAGGATCATTTAGTAATGCTCTTTGATCAATTTCTACACCATTAACATATCCTTTGAATTGTTTTCCCTCGGCATATGGTGCAAATGATTTTGGAACTCTAACTTCTTCATGTACTACTTGTACCAAATTAACATAATCTGGACTCCAATCAAATGGCATATCAAATGCAATGGAGTTATCTGATTCATCAAATTTAAAATTATCAACATCATCATAGTATGTTTTTACAATAATTGGAACTTCAGCATATGCAGTTTGAATGAAAAAGTCCTGTTCTTGTGCAACACTAACAAAAGTATCATAACTTAATCTTTCAGCAAGTACAGTTCTTGGACTAGTGGCAGCCTCAATATCGATAGTAATCTTGTACAATCCACCTTTTACAAAAATTGGACCTGTAATTGATGGTCTTGCACAAATATCTAAATTATCATCAGTACAATCTGCACCTTGTACAAATAGAGCACCAGGAGCACTTGCATGTTCAGAACCACCATAAGTTGTACAATCCTTTAGAAGAATTTCATCACAATTGAATTTTGGTTTTAATTTAACGTCTAATCTTCCATCATTATCATAAAATAAATTTCTAGCTAGTAGTTCACCACTTTGCCATAATTCAACTCTGTAAGTTACTTTATCAAGATTTTTGTCAGTTAGTGTATCAAAGAAACGTATCTGCATATTTGCTGAATCAATATCTCCCACTGTAATATCAGAAGGATTTAGTTGTGTTCGAACTGTAACTTCCATATCACCAAATGAAATTGGTTCAGCTTGATCTCCACCAAGTCCATGTCCAAATGCATTTGGAAGAACAGTAGAAATTGAGAAAACCCCAACAACTATTACAAATATTGCAAACTTGGCATTCAATACATGAATTAGGTTAATTCCATATTTAAAGCTGGCATAGTATTTCTATTCATAGAAATTTCATTATTCAAAGTACAACTTTTATTCTTCATACTAAAATCAGAATTATGAAAACTCTTCTAGTATTGTTACTTGTTCCATTTTTAATACTACCAGCTTTTGCTGAATCACAAACAGTACCAACAGAGAAAGGAACACTGGATGTAAAATTAACATATGATGCAATAGAACCAAATATTCAAACAAAAATCAGTATTGATTTTATTAATCCTCAAACACAAAAAATTCAAGAGCATATTGATTATACCATTTCTGTTTCAAAAGATGGTGAAGGTGTCTTTGGACCAATTCCACTTACACATACATCTGTAGGTTCTGTAAAAATTCCAATTGAATTCAATCTCGGTGAAGGGATTTATTCAATGGATTTTCAAGTAGAGGGAATTTTATTTCAGCCAATTCCACCAGAAACAGTTTCATTTGATATTTCAGTAGGCGAAGTTTTTGCACAACCAGATCCTGAAGATGAAATTCCAAAGAGTGATGAAAATGGAGGTTGTCTTATTGCAACTGCAACATATGGTTCAGAACTAGCACCACAAGTTCAACAATTACGAGAACTTAGAGATAATACAATTCTACAAACAGAATCTGGTGTATCATTTATGACAGGATTCAATCAATTCTATTATTCATTTTCACCAGGTATAGCTGATTTGGAACGTCAGAGTCCAATATTCAAAGAAGCAGTAAAACTAACACTAATTCCAATGTTATCATCATTATCTTTACTGAATTATGTGGATATTGATTCAGAACAAGAGATGTTAGGGTATGGAATTAGTTTGATTATACTAAATGCAGGAATGTATGTTGGAATTCCATTGATAGGAATTCTAAAGTTGTACCAGATTAGAAAAAACTAATTTAATTTCTGGTAATTCCAGAGAGGTTTTTATGTATCCAAGCAAAATATTGGTTTAATGAAGACAAAAGCAATTAGCTCTTTCTTCGTACTATTTGCTATAGCAGCAGGTATGGTCGCAATGACACCAGCTGCTTTTGCAGATCACGCAGAAGTCACAGTAGTACCAGATTTAGGTTCTGGTAGTTCAACTGATGATTGTGTAGATGTTGAATACGGATGTTTTATTCCAGGAACAGCAACAGTTGATCTTGGTGGTAAAGTAATATTCTCTAATACAGATTCAGCAGCTCATACATTTTCAGCAGGAAGTGCCGCAGACGGACCAACTGGTGAATTTGATACATCAATGGTCATGGCAGGAAATTCTTATGAATGGACTGCAGACGTTGTAGGTGAAATTCCTTATTTCTGTATGGTTCATCCTTGGATGGATGGAGTGATTATAGTACAAGAAGCAGGAGCTGACGAAGCAATGGAAGAAGTACATGACGAAGCACATGACGAAGAAGCTGAAGAAGTACATGACGAAGCTGAAGGATTAGTAGTAACAATTGCTGATTCTCAAGTTTTAGATGGAACTCAAGTAGAACTTACATTCAGTGAATTACACGTCAATTATGACATCACCGCAACACAAGGTGGTGAAATAGTTCTACAAGAAACAGGACAACATTCAATGGAACTTACAGCAACTCATCAAATAGATGCAGTTGGTTCTGATGAAAACCCAATTGATGTTGAAATAGTTTCTCTAGGAATTGGTGCACCAGGTGCTGAAGCAGATTGGACTGGACCAACAGGTACAGTAGCTACATCACAAGTTGTCCCAGAATTTGGAACAATTGCAATGATGATACTAGCTGTTGCAATCATAAGTGTTGTCGCAGTAACTGCAAAATCTAGAGTCGTTCCAAGATTTTAGGAATCCTCTTTTTCTATTTTCTTTTTATTAAAGCAATTATCGCCAAGATAATAGCTGCTGCTGCAATTGATAATCCAAATATTGCAAAGTCATATGCTGCACCACCATTTGATTCTAAAGAAGTTTCACCGGATTTTAGTTTAGAAACATCTTGTTGTAAAGATGAAATTGCATTTTTTAGAGCAGCAATATCTGCAGTTCCTTCACTAGCTGTAGGAGGAAAATCTAATACTGCTGTAGGCTCTACATCTTCAACTGGAATTTTTACATCAATTGTAGTTCCTTGAAATTCACCTTTGAGTTCTACCATGTATGTTCCAGTTTTAGTAGGAATAATTGGTGAAAAATAATATCCAGGTTTTACATCAGAATTAACATCAATTTTTTTAGATGCACCTCCAAAAAAGACAGTTACATCAACATCTTTGAAAACACTAGTAATTCCTTTGTATGAGCCTTCATTTTCTCCACGTTCTATAATTTTTAAGACAATGTCATTTCGAATTCCTACAACTGGAGGTTCTATACCCCATCCTGCTTCAATTTCGTATTGTTCAACATGAACCGTTGTATGAGCAAATGAAGGGATTATCATTCCAATTGAAAATAATAATCCAATAAAGACAAAAAGTGTAATTTTCATTGTATCCAGTTTAGAATTACACATTATTATCTTTACGTGATATGGTACAAATCTCGAATTTTTTGTAAACTGTTTAAATTATCAAAGATGATCTTAAGAGTAAATGAGGGGTTTACTAATACTATTACTTGTATTTTCATCAATATCGATTCCAATTGTATCTGCACATCCATTTACAGAAGAAACCATTCCAAGTTTAGCATCAAATGCTCCAACCGGTACTTCAGAAGTAATTGTATTTTTTTCAGAACCAGTTGACATTAATTTTAGTGAAGTAAAAGTACTGGATAATAATGGGAATCAAATAGATAACAAAGATACCAATTATTATGAAGATGAGTTATCACTTATCGTTACAACTCCACCATTAGAAGATGGAGTTTATACTGTAACAACTAAGGTTCTCTCAAAAGTTGATGGACATCTAGTTCCAAATGCATTCTTGTTTGCAGTAGGAAATATTGTAATTGATCCAGCTTTATTAGAATTAGAAAATACATCAGAACTTGTATTTTTACCAGAAGCTGGTGCAAGATTTCCAGGTATTGTTGGACAAACTATTGTTTTAGGAGTAGTAATTGCATCTCTAATAATTTGGGGTACACAAAACAAACAATCCATTAGAGAAGAATTAGAAAAAATTGAGAATATTCATCATGGAAAATTTATGTCAATTACAGGAATTGGTCTTGGGTTAATTTTCATTTCAGATATTTTGATGATTGTAGTTCAAACTATTAGATTAGAGACATCCCCACTTGATGCAATTCAGACTGATTTTGGCAATATTTGGGCGATTAGAATGGTCATTACTATAATTTTACTTGGAATTTGGTTTGGGTTAGATAGGAAAAAAATTCTTTCAAAGAAAAATCAAATTCCGTTGTTAATAGCATCACTTGCATTAATTGCAACCTCAAGTTTAATTGGACATGGTGCAGCTAGTGGAGAAACACCAGCACTAATTTTAGATTATATTCATAATTTGGTTGCAGCTGTATGGATTGGTGGAATATTTTATTTTGTTTTCACATTATTACCAACATTTTCACAATTAAAAGAATCAAATAGAGAAAAGATGAGCCTAGTACTCATTCCAAGATTCTCAATTGCATTTATCATTGCAATAGGAATTGTAATCATTACAGGACCAACCCTCATGTGGTTTTTAGAAAGTGATGTGGGATTAATCACTGAATCAGTTTATGGTCAGTTGATACTAATTAAAATTGCAATTGCTGCAATTATGGTTGTATTGGGAGGATTTTTCCAATTCAGATTACAAAGAAATGCTGAAAAGAATTTTTCATCAGGAAAAATTTCAGTTCATAAAAAACTAAAAAGAACACTCAAAATTGATGCAGTATTAGGAATTATTCTTCTTGGAATTGTGGCATTACTAACTAATGGAACATTACCTGCAGGTGAAATTCAACAAGTTGATGCACAAGAAATTGTTTATGGTTTTAAAACTATAGAATTTACTGAAAATGTAAAATTCGATATTGATATCACACCATTTTCAAGTGGAACAAATACAATTCTTATCAAAACAAGTGATTTTGAAGGGAATCCATTAAACGATTCAAATCAAGTTAAAGTAAAAATTTCAAATCCATCAAAAAATATTTCTCCAATTGAAATTCCAATGGAAATTATTAAACAAAGTGAAAATAGACCAGTTGAATTTCAAGGTGAAGTAACATTTGGATTTTCTGGAGAATGGTTAGTAGAAGTTGAAGCACAAAGAACTGAAAATGCAAATGAATCAAAAATTTTGGATTTACTTGTAAAACCACGCCTAGCAAACATCCAAACTCAAATTATTGAATTTAAATTACCTGAAGATGCAAAACCTCTATTCCCTTTGTATGATGGAGGAAATTCTATTTGGTTAAGTGATGCATCATCACCACGATTGTGGCAATTCTCATTAGATGCACAAGAATTTACCTCATATTCATTTGATGGTCTAGCTACAATGTTTCTAACACAAGATAATAGTGGAAAAATATGGTTTGTAGATACGCCAAGAAATCAAATTGGTTTCTTTGATCCAGAAAATAAACAAATCACAACTAAAACAATTCCAAAATTAGATCCAACCATATCAGCTAATACTCCAATTTTCATTCAAGCAGATTTTGATGGAAATATTTGGGTTAGCATCATAAACAAAGACAGTATTGTGAAATATTTACCAGAACTTGATTCATTTGAAGTGATAAAACTTCCAGAAAGAGAATCATTTCCATTTGCTTTAACATTAGATAGTGATGGAAATATTTGGTATTCCACATCAGGCTCAGGTAAAATTGGATTCATTAATCCAAAAGATAACCAGATAACTCAATTTTCAAGTAAAACACCGCTCCAATCACCTGAATCATTGGTGTTTGATAAAAATGGAAATCTATGGATTGCAGAGCATACGGGCTTGGCCATAACCAAATTTAATCCAGTTTTAGAAACATTTGAAAAAATTTCAGTACCAGATAAGGATGCATTACCATTTGGAATGACATTTGACAAGTATGGAAATATTTGGTTTGCACAACATACAGTTGATAATCTTGGAGTATATGATCCAGATAACAATGACTTGATTGAAGTTCCAATTCCAACTGAAACATCATTTGTGCAATTCATGACATCAGATGGAAACAACAACGTATGGTTTGTAGAACAACAATCAAACAAGCTTGCAACAATAAAGATGACAGAAATTCCAGTAATAGCATCACAAATTCAAACTAATAACTTTGAATTAAAATATACAGAGATTGCATCACCGCTAGTTGCATTAGGAATTATTGCAACATCATTATTTTATGTGAAAAGTATTCAAGATAAAAGAAGATTAAATTCTTTAATTAATTCTTAGATAATAGTCCAGCTGATTTTATTCCCATTGTTCCTCCAAGCAAACCAATTGATAACAAAACAATAGTTCCTGCAGGAGTAATATCAAAAATATATGAAACTAAAATTCCTGCTACTACAGAAAATACAGAAAAACTAATAGAAATTATTGCTGTTTGTTTGAAACCTTTTCCATACATAATTGCAGTAACGTTAGGAATTACAAATAATGCTGAAATTAACAAAACACCTACTAGTTGAACAGATGTAACTACAGTTATTCCTGCAATAAACACTATCAAATAATTTATTTTTTCTACAGGAATTCCACTAACTTTAGCTTGTTCTTCATTAAATGTGGAATAAAGAAGTGGTCTATACAATAACAAAATTACAATTAAAATAATTCCAGTTAATGATAAAATTAGAATTGTGTCATCTACACTTACTAAAAGAATACTTCCAAATAGAAAACTAAAGATATCAATCGTAAATCCTCCTGAAAAACCAATAATTACGAGCCCAACGGCAATTCCTGAGGATAAAAGTACAGCAATTGATGCATCACCTGAAATATTGTATTTGTCTTTAATTCTTGTAATAATTAATGCACTAACTATTGAAACACCATAAGCAGTCCATAATGGATATACACCTGCAAGCAAACCTAATGCAATTCCACCAAATGATGAATGAGCTATTGCATCACCAAATAACGAATAACGTCTCAATACCAAAAACAAACCAACAACTGAACAAAGAATTGCAATTGCAATACCAGAAATTAATGCTCTATGCATAAAACTAAAAGTTAGAATTTCAAACGACATGGTTAATGATGATGCATGTGTTCCTGCATTGATGCCTCTGAATATTGCTTTACAAGTTTATCATCAGAAAAGAACTTTTCAGATACACCATGGAAAAATAATGTTCTATTCAAACATGCTACATGATTTGCAAGTTTGTTTACTGCATCAAGATCATGAGAAGACCAAATTATTGTAATTTTTTGCTTGGAGTTTAATTCACGTAAAATACTATAAAATAATTCAATACTTTGTTGATCAATTCCAGTTACTGGTTCATCTAGAATCAAAACTTTTGGATTATTTACTAGTGCTTTTGCAATAAATACTCGTTGGAGTTGTCCTCCAGACAACTCACCAATTCGTCTATTACTTAATTCATGTATCCATAATTGTTGTAATATTTCATCAATTTTTTCGTTATCTGATTCATTTCTCAATCCCATTCTTACAACATCATTAACTGTGGCTGGAAAATTTTTTTCAAAGATTGGTTTTTGTGGTACATATCCAATTCCTTTAAGATAATTTTTGGAACCTCTAATATCTTCTCCAAAAAATTTGATTGTTCCTTCATACTTTGAATTTAGACCCAACATACAATCAAAGAGAGTGGATTTTCCTGCTCCATTAGGCCCAATTATGCCTAAAAAGTCACCTTCATTTACCACAAAGCTCACATTATCAAGGGCCTTTACATCAGGATACTTTACAGTGAGATTATTAATTTCAACTATTGACATAATGCCACCTTTAGATTTTCAAGATTTTCTGTCATTTTAGAAATATACGTTCCCGGAGATGCAATTTCAATTGGAGATAAAACTAATACTTTCCCATTTATTTCATTTGCAATTATTTGTGATGTTCTAGTATCTACAGTTTCTTCACTAAAAATTACATCGATGTTAAGTTTCTTTGCTGTTGAAATTACATTTTCTAATGTTCTAGCAGTAGTTTCACCATGAGGATCATTTGATGAAATAATTGTATGTTGAACTAAATCATATTCATCAGCAAAATAAGAAAATGCATCATGAAAAGCTATAAAATTATTATTACATTGAGATAATTCATTTTGAATTTTTAAATCAAGCGAATCTAATTCTTTGATATATTTTGCAGCATTTGATTGGTAGGATTGTTTATTTTCAGGATCTGAATTTGAAAAAGCTGTAGCAATATTTTGAACTTGAATTTTTGCATAAACTGGATTTAACCAAATATGTGGATCACCATTACTATGATTATGTTCATCATGTTCTTCTGTTGGAGATTTTATCGAAATACCATTACTTGTATCAACTATTACTCCCTGAAAATTATTTTCTTCCAAACTTTCTACCCAATTCTCAAATCCGATTCCATTAACAACAATTAGATCAGATTGTTGCATTCTTTGAACATCTTTTATTGTTGGTTCCCAATCATGGGGTTCAACTCCAATTGGAACAAGTAAAGTAACATCAACTTTGTCTCCACCTACATTTTGTGAGAATTCATGTAGAGGGTAAAATGAAGAAATTACCTGTAACTTTGGATTATCATTTATTGTGATTTGTTGATTTGAATTAGTTCCATAAACTGCAATTGAGCTTAATGGAATTACAATTACTATAGCAATTATTGCAGCTTTTACCTGAATATTCACAAACCAAGTCAATACAAATTATTAATAAATCTATAAAATCTTAATAACATTTACTGCTAAACTTATAAGATAATTAATAACATTAGGCATATGCCAATAGTTTCAATTTCATTAAATGATGAAATCCTTTCAGAATTAGATAATTTACAATCATCCATGGGATTCTCAGGAAGGTCTGAGGCAATCAGAGCAGGGATTAGGACCTTTGTTTCTGAAGAAAAACAAAAATCAGATTTATCTGGAAATATTCATGCAATTCTTTTGGTAGTGCATAATGATGAATTTGATCATGCAGTTTCTGGAATAACTCATAATTTTGAGGATCTAATCACAACACATCTTCATAGTAAAATTGACAAAGAGAAATGTATGGAACTATTTGTAATTAATGGAGATGCAGAAAAAGTATCTACAATGACTAAAGATTTTCAGACAAATAAAAACATGGACACTGTAAAACTAGTTGCACTTTAGATACTTAATCTAATTGAGTTTTTTCTAGTAACAAAAATTACACCAACTATTGAAATCACCAAAATAAAAAGTGCAACACTTCCAAATTCAGGTACAACAACAAATCCAAATTCTGTCTCTTGGCCTGTGTTTCTAATGTTTTCAAATTTAATTATAGTTGGACCAGTTTGATCCTCACTAAAAGTGAATTTTTCAAAATCTCCTCCAACTTGTGCTAATCCTGTTGTACGATAAAGTTCATTTCCATTTTGAATTATTACAAATGTATAATCAGAACTTCTTAGAGGTTCATTTGTTCTTCCATCTCTTATAGTGAATATGAAATTTGTATCAACATCAGGTTCTATTTCCAAAGGATCCCATGAAAGATTTACTTTAAAGTCCTCACTTTTTGTATATGCTTCTAATGGAAATGCAATATTTTCACTAGTAGATAATATAAAATTCATTTTATCAGGTATTGGTTCTTCAGATTTTTTCATTTCATTTTTTAAAAATCTAAGATGATCTTGTAATAAAACCATATGAACAATTCTTTCATCTTCTTCTGTATAATCATCAACTGATACTGAAGATTTGAATAATTCAATCCCATTTACATATCCTGAATAACTGGGACTCAAGAATTCAACAAAATCTTTTGGGAAATGTGATTCAACATGTACGACATTCACATGAGACATTTGTTTTTCACTCCAATCAAATGGCATATCAAATGTAATCTGTTTAGCCTCAGAATCATACTCAAAATTTGATACAGCATCAAAATACGATTTTGACTTGAATTCTATATCATTATTTTTAGAGTCTTTTTGGATAAATGAAACAGACTCAACTAAAGTCAAATCAGCATTATACACTCCAGAATTTTCAATTATGTTAGTAGGCTCATCAATAGTTCTTACTTCAATCTCAAAATTGTACAAGCCGCCTGAATCAAACAATGGTCCTGTGATTTCTATGGGATTAGATTCAGTTGGATGCCATGCCCCAAGAAGAGAATCTTGCTCACCATGAATTGTAATTTTTTCTTCTTGTGTCGGTTTTACATTAATTGGTAAAATTCCATCTTCTGCAAAGAAATAGTTTCTAAAAATCATCTCACCGTTATGAAACAAACCAATTAGAAACGTCACATTTTTGGCAGTTTCACCTGTTTTGTCTTCTGTTGCAGTAATTGTGAGTTGTTCTGATTCATTTTCAAAATACATTGGCATCTCAACTGTTACAGTCAAGCTTTTTCCTTGAACATCAATTGAAGAAATTGTTTCAATTCCTAATCCATGACCATATACACTACTTGCAGGAAATAGCAAACAAACAACCATTGCAAAAACACCAAATTTTACTACAGATGACATTATTTTCATTTCAAAGTAGGTCTATTTTATTGTGAGTAATTCTTCAACTTTCTGAATTAAATCATCCATGTTTGTTGCCTCTACAATTGGTTGGAGTTCATTTGGGACTTTAGCACCAAGAGCTGCAAGTGAATAAACATAATCAATTGTAGGTGTATCAGTGATGAGATAGTATTGTTCTAAAACATGACCTAATGCATGGGGTTCAACAATTTTAGGTAGTGCCTGATGAATAATTTTCTTTTTCCATAGTTGTACTAATTCTTGCCATTGCTCTAATGAAATATCCTCATCAATTTCTGGAATCATTTCAACTTCAGCTTGTATGTACATTTTTTTTCCTGTTCCAATTTTTTCATGTATTTCAGATACTTGTTGATGGCCTTCAACTGAAAGTGGATCATAATTTTCAGGTTGAGAAATTATTGGAGAAATAATTTTTTTAATTTTAAATGAACTTCTGCCTATTGTTTCAATGTGTAATTGTAATCCATCAATTTCAACATCTTTACATTCAGTAATTTTAGCTATTGTTCCTATCAATTTAGGTGAATTCCACCCATTAACAGAATTACTTTCATCAATCAAACATACTCCAAACTGACCATCACCTAACATACAATCATCAACTAATTGCTTGTATCGAGGCTCAAAAATTCTAAGGGGTAGAGATTGTCTAGGAAATAAAACCAAATCTAAAGGAAATATCGGGATAGTTTTTGTTTCAGTCAATTAATTTTCTTATAATCTCTTTAGATATATGGGATACGAATTATTCAAAAAAAATTAAAACCCATTTTCATTTAGAATTAAACCCAATAGTGCTGCACGAACGTGTTTTCCATATTCAGCTTGTTCAAAGTATTTTGCATTTTTTGTTTTATCAACATCAGGAGAAATTTCATCAATTCTTGGAAGTGGATGTAAAATTATTGAGTCGTTTTTCATTTGTTTTAACAAATCTAATCCTACAACATAACTTCCTTTGAGTTTGAGATATTCTTCTTCATCAGGGAATCTTTCCTTTTGAATTCTTGTTACATAAAGTACATCAAGTTCATCAATATGTTCTTCAAGATTGGTAGATTCAGTAAAGTCTAATCTCTTTTTGATTTCATAAACTGAATCAGATCTTATTTTTAATGATTCAGGAGAAATTAAACGAACATCAACATCATAATTTCCAAGTCCATACAATAATGAGTAAACAGTTCGTCCATATTTTAGATCACCAACAATTCCAATTTTTAGTCCATCAATGTTTTTCTTTTCTTTTTTAATTGTAAATAGATCTTGAATTGCTTGAGTAGGATGTTCTTCAGTACCACTACCTGCATTAATGACTGGTTTTTCTGAAACCTCAGCTGCAAATCTACTAGAGCCATCCAAAGTATGTCGTAAAACTAGAGCATCTGAATAAATGGACATTATTCGTATAGTGTCAGCAAGACTTTCTCCTTTTTGAGTTGACGAAGATGAAACATTAGAAATTCCCAATGAATTTCCACCAATTGATGCCATTGCAGAATCAAAACTTAGACGAGTTCTAGTACTTGGCTCATAAAACAAATATCCCAAAGTCTTTCCTTTACAAATCTCTCGTCGCTCAGCAAGGCTAAGATTCATGATTTTATCAGTTGCAGTAAAGACTTTTTCGAGTTTTTCTTTGTCAAAGTCCTTAATTGAGATGATATCGTTTTGGTAGAACTCGTTCATTCTTTCAATAATATATACAGGTCACTATACAAAGTATTCTGATGGAACAGTCTGAACTCATGGTTCGACGAATCAAAGAGGGTACTGTTATTGATCATATTGATGAGGGTAAGGGTCTCCAAGTACTAAATGCATTAAGAATTGATGGTGCAGATGGAGGTTTAATCACCATAGCCTTGAATATGCCAAGTGGTAAATTCAAGAAAAAAGATATTATCAAAATTGAAAATAAATTCCTAAAAGATGATGATACAAACAAGCTTGCAGTAATTGCTCCCAAGGCTACAATCAATATGATAAAAAATTACAAATTAGTTGAAAAGAGAAGAGTTTCACTTCCAAATGAGATTGATAGAATTTTTCGATGCTCAAATCCTGAATGTATTACAAACAGTACTGAACATATTGAATCCGTTATGGATGTTATTGACAAAGAAGGAAGAGTTCTCAAATGTAGATATTGTGCAAGAGTTTTAGATGTAAATCAACTAAAATATAATTAGAAAGAAATTCAAAAATTTGAAAAAGTAATTGTGGTTTATTGTCCTAAGATGATAAACATCATAACTATACCATAGATAGCAATTGATTCTACCATACCTACAAAGATGAATACTTTGGACTGTAATGCCGGATTCTCACTAATTACTGCAAGACCTGCTGCACCAACTTGACCTAAACCAATACCAGCACCAAGTGCTGCAACTCCAAATGCTATACCAGCACCAAGGAATTTCATTCCATCACCGCCACTAGATGCAGTACTTTCTTCTGCAGCGTATGCTACATCAGTAAGACCTGCAGCAAATAATGCAACGGCTGCAAATGATAATAATAAAACGATAGGTTTCATCTATCTGAAATCCTCATAATTCCATATTTAAATCATGATGGCATAAAATCACTAAATTTGATCTATTGTTTTCTTTTTGAAAGAAGCAAGATCAGCTTTAATAGATTTTTCAAAATTTTCGGAATCTTTGTCTAATTCTTTTTTAGAATTTTCAATTGATTTTTTAATTTCTTCTTTTGTCATTTCTTTCTATTTTCCATCTTTGCTTTGACTTTTTTTAACTTTGCGAATTCTTCTCTTTCTTTTTCCTCAAGAGCTTGAGCGATAAATCGAATATTATGTTGATATTGCGGAATAATTACATTTTCTAGAGCATTTAGAAGTTTTTGTGTCTTTTCTAATGCTTTTGCAAGACTAAAAATTGAATTTTCATATTCTGCTGCTTTACAAATTTTTGGCATTAATTCTTTGATTTGTTTTGATGCTCTATCAATTGAAGAATTTGTATCTGCAAATCCATAAGGCATTGATTTTGTATCTTTTTCAGTAACGGTTAATGCAGGAATTTTTACATCAACTACTCGTCTAACATTAACATCTACTTGCATAACTGGTGGAGTAGATTCAGCAACAGAATCAACGGTTCCTGTTCCTAATGCAAGATATGATTCATTGACGGAATTGTAAATGTCTTGTAATGGTTCCCAAATTCCACCTCTTGCTTTTGATGCTTGATCAATCATTTCTTCAATATTTTTTAAGAGAACTTTACGTTTATCGTCTAAAATTCCTTGAACCATTGTAGCAATTTGAGTAGATTTTTTAAATTTGAAAAGTTCGATTTTTGTTGCAGTGACATTTTGTCCAAATGACATTTAATTAATCTCCTTGATAGTATTTGTCGACGTGTTTATCTTTGATTTTAGTAATTTCATTCTTTGGAAGTTTTGAAACAATCTTCCACAAAACAGCAAGTGTTTCTTCAATGGTTCTATTTTCATCAGTTGCTTGTGTAAGGAATTCTTTTTCAAAGATATCACCAACATCCATGTATTTCAAGTCAATTGCAGTTAATCCTGCTTTACCCACAATACCTGCTAATGCTCTTACTTCTTGTGCTCTAGAATATGCATCATAAACTTGATTTGCAACTTCACTGTGATCTTCTCGAGTACTTCCTTCACCAATTCCATCTTTCATTAATCTACTAAGACTCATCAAAATATTGATTGGTGGATAAACTCCTTTTCTGAATAAATCTCTACCCAGTACTACCTGTCCTTCTGTAATGTAACCAGTAAGATCAGGGATTGGGTGAGTGATATCATCTGAAGGCATTGATAAAATAGGAACTTGAGTAACACTTCCTTTTCTTCCATTTAGTTTTCCTGCTCTTTCATAAATTGTTGAAAGGTCAGTGTAAAGATAACCAGGATAACCTTTTCTTCCAGGAACTTCTTCTCTTGCTGCACTAATTTCTCTTAATGCTTCTGCATAATTTGTCATGTCAGTCATAATTACTAAAACATGCATTCCTAATTCAAATGCCAAATATTCTGCTACAGTTAATGCTACACGTGGAGTGATAATTCTTTCAATTGCAGGATCATCTGCAGTATTTAGAAATAGAACACTTCTCTTTAGTGCACCAGATTCTTCAAGACTTCTTCTGAAATATTCTGCTTCACTGTATTGTACACCAATTGCTGCAAAGACTACAGCAAAGTCATCATCTGTTCCAACAACACTTGCTTGTCTTGCAATTTGTGCTGCTAAAAGATTGTGAGACATTCCAGAACCAGAAAAGATTGGGAGTTTCTGTCCTCTAACTAAAGTCATCATACCATCAATTACAGATACACCAGTTTGAATGAAATCTTTTGGATATTCACGTTGTTCTGGATTCATTGGTTCACCGTTAATGTCAATAAATTTATCAGCAATTGGATCTGGTAGTCCATCTTTTGGTCTACCTAATCCATCAAATACTCTACCTAGTACCTCTTTTGATACTGGCATTTCCATAACTTTTCCTACAAATTTTGCATTTGTTCCAGCAATAGATAATCCAGATGTTCCTTCAAAAACTTGAACAATTGCTTTACCATTTCCTACTTCTAGAACTTTGCCTAATCTTCTTTCACCTTCGTTAGTTTCAATTTCTACAAGTTCATCAAATGCTGCATTATCAACATCATCTACAACTACTAGAGGACCTTTGATTTCTGCAATCTTACTGTATTGAACTCCACCTTCTGCTGTCAATTTGATACTTTAACTCCTGAAATTGCTTTGAACTCTTCATCCATTTTAGTTGCTAATTGATCTAGTTTTGGCATCTCATCATCTTTGATATCCATTCTGGCTTTAAGAATTAAAGTGATAACAGACATTGCACGGATATCAGATAATGGTGTGCCTTCTTTGATTGCTTGTTGACCTTTGTTGTAAAAGTCAACTAATAATTTCATTAATTTGAATTGTTTTTCTGGACTACAAAATGTATCAACATCATCAAATGAGTTTTGTTGTAATAGACCAATCTTAATCATTCTTGCAACTTCAAGAATTATTTTTTCTTCATCAGGTAATGCTTCTGGACCTAAAAGTCTGACAATTTCTTTTAGTGTGTCTTCTCTTTGTAAAATTCCATAAGTTTGACTTCTAATATCAAACCAATCTTCGCTAATATTTGATGACCACCATTTTGCAATATCTGCAAGATAACCAGAATAACTATTCATCCAGTTAATTGATGGGTAATGTCTAGAGTATGCTAATTTTGCATCTAAAGCCCAGAAAGTTTTGATAAATCTCATGGTGTGAGTTGTAACTGGTTCTGTAAAGTCACCACCAGATGGTGATACAGCTCCAATCAAAGTTACTGAACCATCACGGTCTGGACTTCCAGCTGCTTTTACACGACCTGCTCTTTCATAAAATTCTGCTAATCTTGATGCAAGATATGATGGATAACCTTCTTCTGCAGGCATTTCTTCTAATCTACCACTCATTTCTCTGAGTGCTTCTGCCCATCTACTTGTAGAATCTGCTACAAGTACAACGTCTTTACCCATATCTCTGTAATATTCTGCAATTGTTACACCAGTGTAGATACTTGCTTCTCGTGCTGCTACTGGCATGTTACTAGTATTTGCTACAAGAACGGTTCTATCCATAAGTGGTTTTCCACTACGAGGATCTTTAAGATGTGGGAATTCAACTAAAACTTCTGTCATCTCGTTGCCTCTTTCACCACAACCAATGTAAACAACAACTTGTGAATCAGCCCATTTTGCAATTTGGTGTAATGTAACGGTTTTACCTGTTCCAAATGCTCCAGGAATTGAACCAGTTCCACCCTTTGCAATTGGGAAGAATGTATCAATTACACGTTGTCCAGTAAGTAGAGGTACAGTTGGATCGTATCTACTATTGTATGGACGTGGTTTTCTTACAGGCCACTTGTGATACATTTTTAGATTAATTGTTTGACCATCTTTCTCAGTTGTTGCTAGTACAGTTTCTAAATCATAATCTCCTTCTGCTACCAAGTTTGAAATTTTTCCACCTTTATGATCTGGTGGAATCATTATGGAATGATCGATAAGTTCAGATTCTTTAACAGTTCCAATAATATTTCCTCCTGAAACTTCATCGCCATTACTTACAGTTGGAACAAAGTGCCATTTTTTGGTCATATCAACAGGAGTAGTTGTAATTCCCCTACCAATGAATGAGCCAGATGCTTTAGATAATTCTCTGAGTGGTCTTTGAATTCCATCATAGAGTTGTCCAATAATTCCTGGACCTAACAAAACACTAAGGGGATTTCCAGTACCAACTACAGGTTCACCTGGTTTTAATCCACTTGTTGATTCATAAACTTGAATAAATGCTACATCACCAGTTAATCGAATAACTTCACCTACTAATTTTGAATTACCAACAGTTACAGTCTCATACATTTTTGCTTCAGACATACCATCAGCCCTTACTGCAGGTCCACTTACCCAAACAATTGTTCCTTGAGCTGCCATTCTAATTTCCCACTCCGAATTGGGATGCAATTTCTTTCCTTATTAAAGGCTTCAAGCGATTAATCCGTGCATCTAAAGTATTATCAAAACTCATTGTACCATTTTTAGATTTTATAATTACTCCACCAAGACAGTCAATTGGTTCTGATGATAGTTCAGAACCTGGAAATTGAGACAAGGTAGATTGTACTAGATCTTTATCTTTAGTATTTGTAGAAACTATAACTTCTGTAGTACCCAAAATTTTAGTTGATTCATCTAATAGGGATTTTATCAAATTAGAGTAATCACCACTTCGTGCAGTATTTGTAATTTGATCTAATGCTTTTGTAAAGACCTTGTCAACTCCTTCTTCTAATGTCATTAATTGTTTATTTCTGGCCTCAAGATCAGCACTTCCAATAATCTGTTTTTCAATTTTATCAGCCTCTTTTTTTCCATCTGAAATTATTTTATCAAATTCTCCTTCAAGTTTAGAAAGCGAATTATCAAGGGTTTCTTTTGATTTGGTACTAGAATTTTTAATAATTGAAAGAATATCATTCTCTGTTTTTTGAAGAACGTTGTCAATAGCTTGCTCTAATGAAGGATTAGATGTCAATATCGATTTCTCGATAGATAATAGATTTTAATGTTTGGAAAAATATGGGGAAAATTCAACAAAATATTCAATTTCTAGATCGGGCTTAGAAAGATATTATAATGTACTAGTCTTCGTTGGAAGTGTGACTGTTGCTGAACTGTTAATGGGTAGTGTCATACTTCCAAGAACTGAGACTCCAAAAGCAATATCATCTCTAACTAAATTTGAATGGTTTCACAAAATGGAGATGGAAAATGAAACAGTTACGCCAGAAATCGATGATCTTCTTTTACGAGCCCAAAAATCATTTCAGTTTGTTGAAGATGTGATTAAAGGATTGGATATTCCTCTTCGAGTTGGAATAATGGAGATTCTTTTCAAAGGTACTGTAATTAAAAAGAAAAATTATGAAATAGAAGAAATTGAAGGGTTGGTTAAGGATCTTGAATCAATTCCCGAGTCCATTACTAATGCTGCCAAAGTATTAGAAGAAAGTTCAAAGATTAATCGTTCTCTTGAAGAATATACATCACTAAAAGAAACATTGGAAATTACAAATAAACTCAAAGTCGACATGAGTGGTTTTGGAGCAATGAATTATTTTTATACAAATCTATTTGTCATAAATTCTTCAGATTATGAAGAAATTCAAAGATCATTAGAAGGAATTTCAATTTTCAAATATGATTTAGAATCTAAAGAAAAATCAGCAATAATCATTATTGCTGACATTGATGATTCTGAGAAAATTCTTAAAATCATGAGAACTCTAAATTCTAATCCATTTAGTATTCCAAATGATTTACCCCAAATTCCAAGTGAGGCATATTCTTTGGCAGAATCAAAGATAAAGGAATTAACAGAAATGAAAAAGAAAATTACAAAAGAAATAGCTTCTACAACAAAGAAAATTCGTAGTCAAATTCTCATGATGCACGAAAATGCATATGTTGCAAAAGAAGTACTTGAAACTTTACGAAAACCAGGGGGCACCAAAAATTTTGCAGTTATTCAAGGTTATATTCCAAAAAAGATGGAAAAAAAATTCAAAGAAGTAACTAGTCAATGGACATCAATAACTGAAGAAATTACAGAGGATGATGCTGGAAATATTCCAGTTTATTTAGATAATCCAAGATGGGTTAAAACTTACGAAGTGATTACTGACAGTCAAGGACTTCCTAAAAAAGGTGAATTTGATCCAACGTGGATGATTGCCCTAATGTGGCCAATATTTTATGGATTAATGTTTGCTGATTTAGGTCACGGATTATTATTAATGGGATTAGGATTATTATTCAAATTCAAAGGACAAGGTAATTTGTCAAGATGGGGAATGTTACTTGCAATGTCTGGTGGAGCGGGTGCGTTTGCTGGAATTTTCCAAGGTGAAATATTTGGTTTCCATTTAGAACATTTTGCTGGATTTGAAATGTTGTTACATGAAGGAGGGCCACTTCATTCAGTATCATGGTTAGTTGGTGCAATTAATATTTCAAAATTAACATTTGAACAAGTCATCATGATTCTCAAAGTTTCATTATTCTTGGGAGTTATTCATCTAGGAATGGCTTTCGTTTTACGAATTAGTAATCATATCAAAAAGAAAGAAAAAGATGCAGTAATTTTTGAAGCTATTCCAAATTTGCTCATGTGGTTAGGAGTTTTTGGTGTAATGATGGGAGCAATTGGATCTGGATATGATGTAATGAACATGTATTCTAAAATTCACACAGAGGCTGTTCCTTGGGTTACGGTTCTTGTTGGAGAATGGGCAGTTGTATGGTTAGTAGTTAGAGTTTCAATAGTTCTAATTCTTGCATGTGTTGTAATGATGATAATTGGTGGAATAAAACACAACAAGAAACATCCAGATGATGGTGGAGATATGGTAAGTGTAGTAATGGAAGTATTACTTGGAAAAACAATTGAATGTCTTGCGCATTCTATCAGTTATGCGAGAATAGGAATTATGCTTCTAGTGCATGCAGCATTGTTACTTACAGTTAATCAGGCTTATGAAAACTTGGGAGGCCTAAGTTCCCCAACTGCTCTGGTACTAATTGTTGGTGGACAAATTGGAATTATGATGATTGAGGGATTAATTGTCTATATCCAGTCACTAAGACTTCACCTTTACGAATTCTTTACAAAATGGTATGAAGGTGGTTCTCAACCATTCAAACAATTAGTCCCAGAAATGGTTTACAATAATTATTCTTGGAAGAATAAAAAATAACAAAATTCTTAACGATTAATACCAAGTAGAAATTAGAAATATTATGTCTAAAGAAGCTGTGATTACAATAATTCCTGCAGTCGTCATGCTTGGTTTTGCAATTTTTGGAATAACTGTAGTTAGTCCATAATAATATTATTTCTCAGTTAGTTTTACAGAAATCTTTGTCATAGGTCTTGAAAGTTCATCAGGAATCACAATAAGTAATCCACTGTTTTTATCAACTCCATCACATTGTCCTGAGAATTTTTGGAAGTTATTTGCATAACATCCATCATAATCATAGTATTCAAAATTTCCAGGATTCAAGAAATAGTACCATTGTTGAATATATGATGGTACAAAATACACATCAAATCCTATGGTATCATCATTTACTGATACTGTATACTTGTAATTTGTTGATTCTTTAGATGTACAAATTGGAACAAATTGTGCAAATCCATTTTGCAGTTTTTGTTTTTGGGATTCATCTGAATATACAGTATTTGGAATGGAATTATTGTCTCTAAACATTTCTAGTTGATATCCAAGAAAATCTAGACTAGTTTTTGCATAATGGAACCATTGGGATTCACAGTCTCTGTAATCGTATTGTACTGCAACTACTGGTTTGTTGTTAACATATTGAAGTACGTTTTGTCTTTGCTTTGCACCATGTTTTGAAATATCAGATTCCTCTTCTTCTCCTGAAATAATTTCACGCTCCCATGTTGTTGAGATATCAACAATAAGATTTCTAGGGTAGCTTTTCCATTCAGGTTGAAAATGGACATAATTTGCATATTCATTTGTTTGACTTACTTTTTCAGTGTCTCTTGATTCTCTAAAAGTCCCAAATGCATCATCAAATACAACATTAACTGAAAAAAGAATCATCAGTCCCAGTACTATAGAAATTATTGTAATATTCATTTTCTTGCTTCTCCGGTAATTGCATTAAAGGCATTATCTCTAATTAAAGACATTAGTAGAATTTCATGTTGATGAATTTGATCATTAATGAAAAGATTACAATTACTACAATCAAAGTGCAAAGGCCGTTGACAGTCATTACAGAGTTTTGTTATCTGTAATTCTTCACCACAGTTCCTACAAGAATCGATTCGAATGAGATTCAATTTTTAGAGTCTCCAAAACAGCAAAAAGATAACTTGCATAAATTGCAAGAGAATTTTTCATCTTTACATTCAATATTTCCTGAACCGCATTTTGGGCATTCTTTACTGTTAATCATTTCTTGTCTCCATGTATGGTTTGAATACAATTCCAATCACTGCTCCAAAGATAATATGTCGAAATATCGTCATTGCTGGAACTTCAGGGGCAATATTTAGACCTGCAATACCTGCTCCTAATACAGGTAACATTCCAAGCCAGACAGTTGTTACTGTAACAATAACTCCAAAGATAATTCCATGTAACCAAATTCTTCTTTTCATAATTCTAGTTGAAATTGGTAAAAAGACAAAACCAAAGAAGAAGGTCAAGCCTATTCCATTAGCAATATGAAAGAGGTTACCAATTATTTGAGATGATTCATGTTCTCCTACAACTAACTGTCCCAATACTACTGAAATATCTAAAGAAACTCCAGTAATTGCCATATCAAGAAATGATGCAATGTAAAAAGCAAATGTTCCTGCAAGTCCAGCAATAATTAAACTTGAAAGTTTGTGGTTTTGGTAAATTTGTACTAAACTCAAATTAGTTCACTCCTTTTACTGTAGTAGAGTTCAACCAAGAAGCAAATACTTTGGAGGCCCTTGGGATGATAAATGTCATGTAAGATGGAATTACAATTGCATTAATCATAATTAATCCCCATACCGGTACAAATGTTCCAAAAGTGTTTAGTGGAATATTTAATCCAAAAGCCATTGGAATAGCAACAGTTACAGCTATTAATGCTCGTTTAGTGTAAGGAGGAAGTCCAGATGATTTTGATTTTTTAGAATTTGTTCTAAAAAAGAAAAAAGAAGGGGTTGACATACTCATTGGTCTAACCCCTTAAGATATTCCACAACATTTTGGGTTGTTCTTAATGGTACAATTTTGGTTGCATTAAATTTTGCAACTTTGGTTTCCACCATAAGATCTTGTATTGCGTGTGCTCCAGGAGATTCAACTATCCACTCAAATGTATGCTCTAAACCAGAGTGATACATTGAAATAATTTTGATTCCTTTTGCATTTGCATCTTGTTCAAAAGTTGATGCTACTTGTAGAAGCAATTTTTTGTTTTCTTCATTGAAAAGTGGGCATGCTTCAGTTGTGTGAGTACCATAGATTCCGTAGGTTCCCATTGTTTGATTTTCTGTTTGTGTATTAGACATGCTATAGTATAATCTAAAATGGTACATAGTCTGGCCGGACTTATTTTTAGATAAATTTGTCCTATTTGGACATGGTTTATGGCTTTAAAATATGAATTTCTATTAAAAATGTCCAGATTGGAAATAAATAATACATTGTTTAACTAACTCAAATTATGGTTGATGAAATAGACCGAATAATTTTATCTCAGCTTGGTGAGAATGCAAGAATATCTTCACAAGAATTACAAAAAACACTTGATGCTTTAGGTCATTCCATTACAGATAGAGGAGTCAGACACAGATTACAAAGATTAGAGAAAAATAATACCATACTAGGATATTCTGCAATACTTAATCCAAATTTGGTATCTGAAAAAATTAATCGTACAATAATTTTAAAATTTAAATTTTCTAAAAAAACTCCGGAATTAATTGATAGATTGACAACTTATGTAGTTGATTCACATTTTTGTATATTTTCAAGTAGATTAAGTGGGGATTATGATTGGATATGTCATTTTGTTTTTGATTCAATTGAACAATATGATCTTGAAACAAATAATTTTCTAAACAGATTTGGTGATTTAATTTCAGATTTTCGTTCCTATGAATCAAATACAATCAAATCTTCACCATACATGATTTTTGATGAGCAGGAAGTTAAAGAAAGAAAAAGACGTATTTTTGAAATTCTTGAATCATTAAAAAAATATGATAACATGAATGATAGATTTCAAGAAATTGTTGA
>Ga0209667_1000401_pt1 | contig 38751 bp, 45 predicted proteins | sample SaaInlV_165m_DNA_2_FD_184682 | JGI IMG/M metagenome (GOLD analysis project Ga0209667, IMG submission 184682) | Marine microbial communities from expanding oxygen minimum zones in the Saanich Inlet - Saanich Inlet SI037_S3LV_125m_DNA (SPAdes)... | ecosystem: Environmental > Aquatic > Marine >... | reverse complement strand
AATAGATACAATCTCACTGCATAGAAAGAAACAAACCAATACATTATATACAATTAATGCATTAAATGAAGTGATTCGTTCTAAGAATAATGGGATATTGGATAAAAAGTTTATGGTTGATTGGACAGAATTTCAGAATTCATTGATACTTACTAATGAGACAGGACTGAATATAATACCGACAAAGATTTTTCAAATTATAAATGTGAAAGAACATGGAAAATGATTACACACATAACTTTTGTATATTTCGCTTTAGGGTTCATTTCAGCACTTATAGTTGTTGAATTAACCGATGGTCAACCAGCTAAAAAGGTTGACTACTCAAATATAGAATATACAATATCTAACCCGTATCCAATACAAGATACACCACAACAAGATACTTTTAATAGTCAGAGAAAAAACTGATGAAAATTAATACAGACATATTACCTAAATGGTGGTCTATAGTAGTTTGGATAATTATACTACTTTTCACACAAGGGTGCTATACACAACTCTCTATGTTCCATCCAGAAATCGAAAATGATGATAGTGAAGAATTCTATTCTTATTCTGTTGCAGGGCCAATGAAGTCAGTTGGGATATATGCTCAAGATGGAGCAGGACAATCATTAGGTATGGCATATCAAACGATGTATAATAGGTTTAGTGGTTTTTCAGGATATGGTAACGGATACAATTATTATAATCCATATTATAATTATAATGGTGGATACTATAATAATAGTTATACTTTAGGTGGATATACAATGCACATACCTTATACAGATTTATATAAATCAGGTGAAAAGAAAATAAGAACTTGGACACGAGATACTAAATCACCTGGAACAAATTTAACTGTTACGAGAACGAGAACTAATACTTCTGAATCAAGTAATAACGATAGTGGTCAAACTAACAGTACAAGTTCTTCTTCAACAAGTTCTTCTTCAACAAGTTCTTCTTCAACAAGTTCTTCTTCAACAAGTTCATCAGGTGGACGGAGAGTAACAAGAAGAAACTAAGATGGGTTGGGTTGATTCTTTACCTAAGACACCAGATACGGTATATCGTAGAGTAACTTGGCCTAAAGGACATTGGAAAAAAATATATACAAAAGATTGGCCATTTACTCATTTTGAAACATATGATGAAGATAAGGATATTGTATATAATGATCAATGGTATCCAAAAGTACTTTATTATGAACACACATGGCCTTTGCGTGATTGGAATATGGGATTTAAAATGGTATTGGCTTTATTAGTAAGAATTTATTTTATGGCCCCAATAATAACAGCTGTTTGGTTATTAAAAATATGTATCGTAGTATGGGGTATATTTCCTATTATTAGGTTTTTTTTATAATATTAATATGAGAATTCATTTACACCAACTACACCAAATAGATAATTTTAGAGAATTATTAGAATTAGGACAAAATAAGTAAAAAAGTGCTTGACTTATATAGGCATTTAGTGTTATATTTAGGTATAAATAAAAGGTTATAAATATGGTAAACATAAAAAACAAAATAAGGAAATTAGACAAACTATCAGATTTAAATGAATTATCAAGATTCGTTAATGATTGTAAGACTATGTTGGGTAAAACTTCACTAACTGTTGGAGCTAATGTATTCGTTGTTCAGAAGACAAAGAAAACTCCTGGTGTTATCACTAAGATGAACATCAAGAGAGCTATTGTTGATATGAATGGTAGGTTGTATAATGTTCCTTTTGCTATGTTAGAATTAGCTTAAAAAAGTGAAAATAAAGCTTGACTTTCTCATATATATGTTGTATATTATAGTATAAGAAATGGATGATAAAGATTGAATTAGATAAAGCCCGACTCATTAGATTGAGATAAGATTGAAAAGTGTCTAAGGGCGTAAAGGCACAAGAATTAGGACGGGCTTCGAGTCCTTGAAATCGAAGTGGTGGTTTCGAGATTTCTACCGATTTGAAATCTCAAAGAATTGGAATGTATGTCGTTAAGGTTGAGATGATTAATCAACCAAGATAATGGTGGAGTGAGTAGGGTGTTAGATTTAATCAATCTACTATACCGATTGAAAGCTTCTGTAAGGTTCGAGTCCTTACCTTTCCACAAAATTGGTGTTGACCGAAAGGTAGTCTTTTGACTTGAATCGTTAGAAAACCACGACACCACAAGTTTTTGGTGATTAGGATTAAGAATCACTGCTAGCAGTCCGAAATCAGATCAGACGACTTCTTCTGGAATCACCAAAAGTTTTTTGAAAAAAATAAAAATAAAATGTATTTTGAGGTTTTATATATATATATATTATTGTATCAAGGTTGATGCAAAAGTTTTTTGACAATTTGGGATTTTGAAAAGTACAGGGAGTAATTAACTCTGTATGGAATTGACCGAATAATGGGTAGACTTTAGAAGCCCATAAGGTAATCCAAGATGAGTTCGTGGTGAACCTACAAGGCCGAATGGTTAAGTAGTTGAGGCATCAATCATCTAATGTACTTTCTGAACACATAAAGAAGCAATTCTTTAGACCTTGTTGTAGGTAAGGGTAAGACTGAAATCCTACTTTCATGGCTGAATCAATCTAAACTCAGAGAGATAAGGCAATAACACAGAGGTTGTACTCACTTCGATAGTCTTAACCAGACAGAGAAGAATCACCATAACTGGTGGGTGTTAGGTACAAGGGCAATAAAATCTGAGCAGAAAGTTGTAGGTATGCAAATCCTACATTCCCTAAAATTTCCAAAATTTAAAAAAAAGGTTCTCACCGATTTTTAGTTTCCACTTATAATAGACTTAAAAACGAAATGAACCTTTTTTTTTTGATCTAATTAAAATAGATCACATTTTAAGCTATTGGTATGATACTTATTATTGTATCAAGGTTACACTTGATTAACAAATGAAAAATAACAAATAATAATAATACATAAGGAGTTAAACAATGGACTTAAATGCAATTAAAAAACGCTTAAATCAGTTACAAACCACAAACACTCGAACTTCCAGTCTTTGGAAACCACAACCAGGAAAAACACAAATTAGAATCGTACCTTACGCTTTTAATAAAGATAATCCTTTTATCGAGTTATTCTTTCACTACAATTTGAACAACCGTTCTTATCTTTCACCAATTTCTTTTGGTAGACCAGACCCTATTGAAGAGTTTGCTCAAAAACTAAGAGGAAGTGGTAGTAAAGAAGACTATCAACTTTCTCGAAAGTTGGAAGCTAAAATGAGAACTTTTGCTCCAGTAATAGTTAGAGGTGAAGAATCACAAGGTGTGAAGTTTTGGGGTTTTGGTAAAACGGTTTATCAAGAGTTGCTTTCCATTATTGCTGACCCAGATTATGGTGATATCACAGACCCAGTAAATGGTCGTGATGTCGTGGTAGAATTTCTATCAGCTGAAGAAACAGGTGCAAGTTTCCCTAAAACAAACATTAGGGTTAAACCGAATCAAACACCTATTTCTGATGATCCAACAGTCTTAGAGGTCGTAAAGAAACAACAGGACATTACAGAAATCTATCAAGAATTGTCATATGATGATATGACAGAGATTTTGAATGAATGGTTGAATCCAAAAGAAGATGCAAAAGAAGAGGAATCTACTACTAAAGTAGATACTGTTGTTTCATCCGAATTGGAAAAGTCTAAAGTATCTGATACATCAGATGCTTTCGATGATCTATTTAATTCATAAATAAGAACCCCGTACTTGGGTGGCAGTTCACAGATTGAGAACAAGAGTTGGCTGTTATTGTACGCCTAACCACCCAATTACATTATTGATAGGAGAAAAAAATGTCATCAGTAAATGATGTGTTGGCTAAAACATTAGCCGACTCACTAAATAAAAAGTTCAAAGATACTAAAGTAGCATACTTTCTTGATGGTACGGATACAACACCTACCGATATCAAAGATTTTATTTCTACTGGTAGTTCCATGTTAGATTTGGCTATATCAAATAGACCAGATGGTGGAATTGCAGTTGGTAGAATTACAGAAATCAATGGATTAGAATCAAGTGGTAAATCTCTACTTGGTGCCCACATATTAGCAGAAACTCAAAAGAAAGATGGAATCGCTGTCTATATAGATACAGAGACTTCAGTTTCACAAGAGTTTTTGGAAGTAATAGGTGTTGAAATGGATAAGATGTTATATCTACATTTAGAAACCGTAGAAGATATCTTTGAAGCGATTGAAGAAATCGTAACAAAAGTTCGTGAATCAGATAAAGATAGATTGGTAACAATTATGGTTGATTCACTTGCTGGAGCTACTACAAAAGTAGAGTTAGAAGCGGACTTTAATAAAGATGGTTGGGCAACAGCCAAAGCAATTATCATCTCGAAGGCTATGAGAAAGATTACTCAAATGATTGGTAGAGAGAAAATTGCTCTTGTGTTTACAAATCAACTCAGACAAAAACTTGGTGTTATGTTTGGAGATCCTTGGACTACAAGTGGTGGAAAAGCATTACCATTTCACGCTTCAACTCGTATTCGTTTAAAGAATATGGGGCAAATCAAAGATACTGATAAAAATGTATTGGGAATGAAATGTAGAGCACAGATTGTTAAGAATAGATTAGGGCCACCATTAAGACATGCCGATTATGATATGTACTTCGATAGAGGAATAGATAATTATGGTGCATGGTTAACTGTACTTAAAGAACATAAGTTAGTTAAATCAGGTGGTGCATGGTACACTCTCACAGATGGAAAAGGTAAAGAACATAAATTCTTATCTAAAGATTGGGAAGAGTTAATTACGAGTAACGATGAAATAAAAGAATATGTGTATCAAATCATTTGTGATAAGGTTATATTAAAATATCAAGAAAAACTTGGTATTGATGATGTAGAGTTCACAGATGAGGTCATCGGTGATTAATCAAAAACACTTATCTATACTCGAAGAGATAAAAAAATCTGGCGGAAAGGTTGATAGTGGTGAACCAAATGACTCGGTTTTATTGATTGATGGATTAAACACTTTTATTAGAGTTTTTTCCGCTATACCAACTACTAATGAGGACGGGATCCACATTGGTGGAATAGTTGGTTTTTTAAGGTCAATTGGTTATACTATTAATATGGTAAGACCCACACGAACCATCATAGTTTTTGATGGTAAAGGTGGGTCTAACCGCCGTAGAAAAATCTTTCCAGAATATAAAATGGGCAGGAAGATGTCAGTTCGTTTGAATAGAACTACTGGTGTTTCGCTTACTCGTGAAGATGAACACAAGATGATGATTGCTCAATTAAATAGAGTGATTGAATATCTTGAGTGTTTACCTTTAACCATTACCAATATCGAAAATATAGAAGCAGATGATGTGATTGGATATTGTGCTAAACATTTATTCAAAGATTCAAAATCTACTATAATGTCAACCGATAAAGATTTTCTACAATTAGTTGATGAAAATATCAAAGTCTATTCACCTACAAAAAAATTAATGTATGATGAAGAGAGAATCTTAAATGAATATGGAGTCAATTCTAAAAACTTTTTATTGTATAGAATATTGGATGGTGATAAATCAGATGGTATACCAGGAATAAAAGGGGCAGGATTAAAAACATTATTGAAAGTGTTTCCATTTCTTGAATCACCACATGAGATTACAATAGAAGATATATTGAAAAGTTCTCAAGTAAATAAAGACAAATATAAAGTATGTGAAATAATTAGTGATTCAGAAGAACAATTACATTTGAATAAAAAACTTATGGATTTAACAGATGGTATTATGTCTGGCAGTTCAAAGTTAAGAGTTAAGAATCAATTAGAACAACCAATCCAAAGAATTATTAAACATAAATTTCAAAAAATGTTTTTGGAAGATAAGTTATACACAGCTCTACCTAATTTAAATAGTTGGTTGGCAACAACATTTAATAGATTAAATTTCATGGCGGAGAAAACTCATGGATAAGGAGTATACAGAAAAACAATTAGAACACATATATGGTAAATGGTTATATGAATATGGTGGTTCACAAGATATAAAAACTTTTAGAGAGTATGTAAATGAATACAAAGGTGATCCCGATAAGTATGGGAATTGCCCCTGTTACACTTGTCAATCAGGGGAGTATTAAAAAATGGGTAGAAAAATTAAATATAAAACAAAAAAGGAAAAAAAAGAAGCTCAAAAGAGATGGCAAATGGAGCATTATAGAAGAAATTCAGATACGATAAAATCAAAGGCTCGAGAAAGATATCGTGAAAAGAAAAGAAAAGAATTTTATGATAAAAAGGTACATGATATGTATGAGAACTTGGAATGAGTTCAGTAGACTATAGTGTATTGAGTAAATTTCTTGATGAAGATAAGTTATCTTTAGATTATCATAAGGTATGTAGTAGTTTAGATAAAATAGAAATAGAAGATGCAGTTGAGATTATCTTCAAGTATTATAGAAAGAATGGATTCCCACATTATACAATTCGTGAAGAAGAGAAACACGAACAAATAAGAAAGTTACAGAATTTTAAACACGAACAAATACTTGATGGTGATGAGATAACTCAGACTATGAATGGATTGAGGTTGGCTTGGAGTTATTTTCCACAATTTTGGGAAGTTCCTTGTGGTAATGCAAAAACCACACCAATGGAAAATTTCCACAATGATGACAAGTTGAAAGAGGTTATCAAGAAGACAATTAAATGGCATTACAATCATAGTGATAAACCACATTGGACAGAGAATAGATTCAGACAGAACATAAAGATATATGGTGGAACACAAACCGTATCTAACTTTCGTCCTACTGCTGCAAAATACATTTATGAAACTTATGGTGGAGATGGAGTTGTTTGGGATATGAGTTGTGGTTGGGGTGGACGATTACTTGGTGCACTTTCATCTAAAAGAATTAAAAAGTATATTGGTACAGAACCTTCAACAAAAACATTTGAGGGATTGAATAAGATTAAAGAAGAGTTTAGTTATCTTGGTAAGGAAGTAGAATTACATTGTCTTGGTAGTGAAGTATTTAAACCAAAAGAAAAAGTAGATTTATGTTTTACTTCACCACCATATTTTAATACTGAAAAGTATGCGGATGAACCTACTCAAAGTTATATTAAATTTCCAACAGAACAAGAATGGATAGATGGATTTTTATTTCAAACTTTACAAAATACTTTTGATTCTACGAAAGTAAATGGATATTTATTATTGAATATAGCGAACACTTCGAGTGGGAAAAATATTGAAAACGGTACTTTAGAAATAGCAAAAAAAATAGGTTATAGTCATATCAACACACTTAGATTAAATTTATCTACCATGGCCAGAGATGGTGATGGTTCAGGTTCAAAGTATGAACCTATCTTTGTATTCAAAAAGGAAAAACATATTGAGAGTAATGTTCCAAATCCATACGGAGATGATGGATGGGCAACACCATGAGTGAATCATTAATAAAATACGGAACTTCCTTTCAGAGTAAAATTATTTCAAGTTTATTAACTGATGTAAAGTTTGTAAAACAAATTATTGATATTCTTGAAGTAAGTTATTTTGATACAGATTCAAATAAATTTTTAGTTAAATCAATTAAGGATTATTTTACTAAATATAAATCACAACCAACTATGGAAAGTATTAAAGTTATGGTTGATGATGTAGAGAATGATGTATTAAAGGTAGCAATTGTAGATTCATTGAGAGGTGCTTGGCAACATAGAGAAGATCCAGATTTAGAATTTGTTAAAGAAAAAACATTAGAGTTTTGTAAAAATCAAATAATGAAAAATGCAATTATGCAATCGGTAGAATTGTTGGAAACACAACAATATGACGATATAAAGGGAATTATAGATAAAGCAATGACTGCTGGTATGGAAAGAGATATCGGACACGAATACATTACTGGGTTTGAAGAACGAATGACAAAACAAGCACGAGATACTCAACCTACGGGTTGGGATAGTGTTAATGATTTAATGGATGGTGGACTTGCAGGTGGAGAACTTGGAGTGATAGTTGCTCCAGCAGGGATTGGTAAATCATGGACACTACAGGCAATCGGTACACATGCTATGAAAAAAGGATTAACGGTAATTCATTATACATTGGAGTTAAATGCGGCTTATGTTGGGTTACGATATGATTGTATTATAAGTGGACAACCTACAGGAAATCTTCAGTACTACAAGGATGATGTACAGAGAGCAATTGATAAGTTAAAGGGAAATCTTATTATCAAATATTATCCAACGAGAACAGCAAGTGTAAACACAATATTTGCACATTTACAACAATGTGAATTACAAGGAATAAAACCAGATTTGGTTATTGTGGATTACGCTGATATTATGAAATCAACATCTAACTTCACAGAAAAAAGACATCAGATTGGGCATGTATATGAAGAGTTAAGAGGTATGGCAGGTGAGTTTGATATACCGATATGGACAGCTTCACAAGCAAATCGTTCATCATTAGACGAAGATGTAATTGATGCTAGTAAAGTATCAGAAGATTACTCTAAGGTTATGACAGCAGATTTCGTTATGAGTATGAGTAGAAAAGTAGAAGATAAAATCGCAAATACAGGTCGATTTCATGTGATTAAAAATCGTTTTGGTCCTGATGGAATTACATTCCCAGCAACCATTAATACGAATACAGGTTATATACAAATTTATGAAACTAATACTCAAGGTGGTAAAGAAGTACAAGGAAAGATGAATAATGCTGATGAATATATTAGAAAAACATTAGCACAGAAGAAGAAAGATTTTGACGGAGAAGGGTTTGAATAAAAAGTACACACTTGGTGTTCACTTTTTAAAACTTCAAAGAAAAAGTTTTTTAAACTTCTAAAAAAATGTATATATAGTGTTTAAAATATTATATATATTATAGGTATATTAGGAAGTAGATAAATGTTGTGAACAAGCAGAAATAGGAGTTGTAGTGGAAAAGTTTAAGTTATCGGAAAATTTTATCGACAAATATAAAAGAAAAAAACCACCGTTTGGTTTTAATGGGTTAGGTGAACTGGTTTATATGAGAACCTATTCCCGTATCAAAGAGAATGGAAAAAATGAGAGATGGTGGGAAACCGTCCAAAGAGTTGTAGAGGGAACATATTCAATGCAATGGAATTGGATTAATTCTCATCAATTAGGTTGGAATCCGTGGCAAGCACAGAAATCTGCACAAGATATGTATGATAGAATATTCAATATGAAATTTTTACCACCTGGTCGTGGTTTATGGGCAATGGGAACATCAATCACAGAAGAAAAGAAATTATATGCAGCTCTAAATAATTGTGCATTCGTATCTACTAAAACACTTAAAGAAGATTACTCAAAACCATTCTGTTTTCTAATGGATGCAAGTATGTTAGGTGTTGGTGTTGGATTTGACTGTAAGGGTGCTGGTGAAATACTTGTTAAAGGTATAGATAAAGATAGGGATTCAACAATATTTCAGATTCCAGACACAAGAGAAGGTTGGGTAGATTCGTTAAGGTTATTATTAGAAAGTTATTTTCATGGTTCACACCCAGTAGAGTTTGATTATACAAAGATTAGAGCATTAGGAGAACCAATCAAAGGATTTGGCGGTGTTTCAAGTGGTCCAGACCCATTAGAAGAAGTTCACGAAGATATAAGAAAAGTATTAGAAAAGAATAGTGGAGAACTAATTACCGTAACTACAATTGTGGATATAATGAACCTAATTGGTAAATGTGTCGTAGCAGGGAATGTAAGACGAACAGCAGAGATTGTGTTCGGTGATCCCCATGATGATGAATATTTAGATTTAAAAAATTATAAAGTTAATCCAGACAGAGAACAATATGGGTGGACTTCAAACAATAGTATATTTGCAGAACTTGGTATGGATTATACAGAAGTTTCAAAACGAATCGTAGATAATGGAGAACCTGGTTTAGCTTGGTTAGAAAATATGAGGAAATTTTCTCGTATGCAAAATGGTGGAGATAATAAAGACCATAGAGTTATGGGTGGAAATCCTTGTATTGTTGGTGAAACATTAGTAGCAGTAGCTGATGGTAGAAATACAGTTCCAATTAAAGATTTAGTAGATACTCAATACCCAGTTTATTCAGTTGATGAAAATGGAAAAGTAGTCATCAAACAATCAATTAAAACTTGGAAAACAAAAGAAAATACAGAAGTGTGGAAACTTACTTTGGATGATGGTTCTAATTTATTAGCAACACCTGACCATAAAATTATGTTACGAAGTGGTGAATATAAAGAACTTAGAGATTTACAAAAAGATGAATCAGTATTTCCATTTAATAGTTTTAGTAATAAAGGTTATAGAAACATACGAGGTACCGGGAAAAAAGCAAGTGGATTAAGACAGTATAGATTAATCACAGAATCAGAACTTGGTTATATGCCTACCGCCAAAGAGTATGCTATTCATCATATAGATTTTGATAAGACAAATGATTCATGGGATAATTTAGATGTTATTACTCAATCAGAACATAGTAGATTACATAGATTAGATAAAAATCCAATGCATAACCCTGTAAATGTAGAAAAGATGAAAGAAACTACTCGTATTAATGGTGGTCATTACGGTGAGCGAAATGGTATGTACGGTAAAAATCACAAAGATTCTGCATTAAAATCTATTGGTAAAAAATCAACTAAAAATTGGGAAAATCAACGAGATTTTATGATTGAATCGATTAAAAATGGTATGACCAATGAAGTAAAAAAACATTTATCCGACATAAAAAAATCAAGAACTGCGTGGGTTGATTGGAACTGTCCAGTATGTAATGAACATAAGACACTTACAGAATATCAAGCTTCCAAAAGAAAAACTTGCAGTCATTCTTGTTCTAATGTTAAAAGAAGTATGGAAAATCAAGGTATTTGGAATCATAAAGTTGTATCAGTTGAGTTTTATGGGTATGAAGATGTTTATGATATGACTGTTGAAGATACACATAATTTTGGTGTGATAACATCTACAAAAGACAACAAATATTTAGATTCATCTGGTTTGTTTATCCATAATTGCCTGGAACAAAGTTTGGAAAGTTATGAACTTTGTTGTCTTGTAGAAACATTTCCAAACAATCACGACTCATTAGAGGACTATCAAAGAACACTTAAATATGCTTATCTGTATGCTAAAACGGTAACACTTGGTAGAACTCATTGGAGTGATACAAATAGAGTTATGTTGAGAAATAGAAGAATTGGATGTAGTGTTAGTGGAGTTGCACAATTCATTACTAATCATGGATTAGATAAATTAAAAACTTGGTTAGAAGATGGATATGATGTTATACAAGAATGGGATAAATTATATTCTGATTGGTTCGCCATACCAAAATCAATTAAAACCACAAGTGTTAAACCAAGTGGAACGGTTTCATTATTAGCAGGAGCAACTCCAGGATTACATTATCCCGAAAGTCGTTTCTATATTCGGAGAGTAAGATTATCAAATCAATCTGAATTAATAGAACCATTGAAAAAAGCAGGTTATAAGTTAGAGCCAGCATTTGGTTCGGAGAATACAACTATGGTTGTAGATGTTCCAGTAGATGTTGGAGAAGGTATAAGAACTGCGGCTGAACTTTCGATTTGGGAACAATTCAGTTTAGCCGCGTTCTTACAACGACATTGGGCAGATAACCAAGTTAGTTGTACGGCAACATTCAATCCTGAAACAGAAGCTGAAGAACTACCATATGTATTGAATTATTTTCAATATAGATTAAAAGGAATTTCATTATTACCAAGACATGATTATGGAGCTTACAAACAAATGCCATATGAAGCAATAGATGAGAAAACTTATAATAAACAATTAAAAAAATTAAAACCTCTTTCATTTGGTGTAATTAAAAATGAAGAGGCTGAAATAGATAAATTTTGCAATAATGATTCATGTGAGATTCAACCATTAAGTGGAGATAACGATGATCAAGATTATGCAAACTAAGATTTCACATACCCGAATAGGCAGTTGACGCACCTATGAAAAAATGCGTCTCAAACAAACAAACAGAGGAGATTATAAATGAAAAAAAATAATCTAATATCTGTATTTTTAACAATGATGATGCCAATGTTCTTATATGGGCAGGTAGTCGGAACAGTTACAGATACAGAAAAGAACCCATTGATTGGGGCTGATATTGTAGTACAAGGAACTGATTTAGGTACATCTGCTGATGCAGATGGAGCTTACTCTATTGATTTAGGGGCAGGAACTTATACAATTAAAGCTTCTTCAATTGGATATGCATCCCATACAGTAGAGGTTGAAGTGGTAGAGGGAACGGCTAGTACCGTAGACTTCTCACTTTTAATATCTGCACTTGAGATGTCTGCACTTGAAGTTTTAGCTTCAAGGGCTGATGATAAAACACCTGTTGCTTATACTACAGTTAGTAAAGAAGAAATTGAATTTCGTCTTGGTTCACAAGACTTACCAATGTCTTTAAATACTACACCAAGTGTATATGCTACGCAACAAGGTGGGGGTGCGGGTGATGCCCGTATCAATGTTCGCGGGTTTAATCAGAGGAATGTAGCAGTAATGATAAACGGAGTTCCACAAAACGATATGGAAAACGGTTGGGTCTATTGGTCTAACTGGGATGGAGTTGCAGATGCAGCTCAATCTATCCAGATGCAGCGTGGATTAAGTGCCGTTAACTTGGCTGCCCCCTCAATTGGTGGTACGATGAACATAATCACAAATCCTGCTTCCGCTTCAAAAGGTGGTAAGTTTAAACAGGAAGGTGGTGCAGGGGGTTTTCTGAAAACCACATTGAATTACAATTCAGGACTTATTGGTGATAAATTCGCCCTAAGTGGTACTGTAGTTCGTAAAACAGGTGATGGTGTCATTGACAAGACATGGACAGACGCTTGGGCATATTATTTTGGTTCAAGTTATCAAGTAAATGCTGACCATCGATTGGAATTATATGCAATCGGTGCTCCACAGCGACATGGACAAAATCTATACAAACAGAATATCGGTGCTTATGACGCTGATTTTGCTGCAAGTGTAGATGGATATGATACTGAAGCACTTGGTGAAGATGGTAAGTTCGCAGATGTAGGACATAAGTTTAATCAAAACTGGTCACCAGTTGACCCATCATATAAAGGTAAACAATACTGGTATATGTATGGTGTAGGTGGACTTTTTGATAGTGGACTACAAGATAGACACGCAAGTGATTATCTAAACGAAAGAGAAAACTACTTTCACAAACCATTAGTAAATCTAAATCATTTTTGGACAATAGATGATAAGACAAGTTTAAGTTCAGTCTTTTATTGGTCAGGTGGTTCTGGTGGTGGAACAGGAACTTATGGTAAGATTCCTACATTTGATGCTGATGGTAATCTTGGTGATGATGACTATAAATTTTATTATGGTCGTGGTCCCTGGACTCGTGATTGGAATAGTCTTATAGCATATAATTCTGGAGATGATTCAGTAGTATATGTAGATAAGTCAGCTCTTACACGAACACATGGTGTTGATAATAATCAATCAGTTGGTATTCTTCGTAATAGTATCAATCGTCAAAATACTTATGGTGTAATTTCTAAACTTAATTACGATATTAGTGATGAGTTTAAGTTACAAGTAGGTATTGATTGGAGAACCGCAGGTATAGAACACGCACGAGAAGTTCGTGATTTATTAGGTGGAGATTATTATTTGGATTTTGCTGATGATAACGCACCAGATGGTAAAAGAGTTGGGTTAGGTGATATAATCGCTTATCACAATGAAACTACCGTTGATTGGTTGGGTGGATTTGTACAAGGTAATTATAGTAAAGATAATCTAAATCTATATGGTATGGGTGGATTATCAAGTATTAAGTATTCTTACCAAGACCACTTTTCAGTTGCTGATGAAGTAATAAAAGCTGATGCTATTTATGCTGCTCAGTTCAAAGGTGGAGCAATGTACGACATAGATGATAATGTTAGTCTTTTTGCTAACATTGGATATGTTGAAAAACCACCTATCATGGATAATGTGATTTACTTTGATGGTACGGTTGCTTCTGATCCAAATAATGAAAGTTTCATTAGTTCAGAAGCTGGTGTCAATTTCGAATCTGAAAGATTTGCTGTTAAGGCAAATGTTTACAATACAGATTGGAAAGACAGAAACCTTACTAAAGCAGTAACCACAGGACAAGGTGATTCAGGAGATACTGATGTCATTTTCTTAACAGGTATTCAACAAAAACATCAAGGACTTGAGATTGAAGCTTCTACACAACTACATAAATTGGTTCGTATAGATGCAGCAGTAAGTCTTGGTACTTGGAAGTTTGATGGTGATGCTCATGGAAAGTATCAATCAAATGAATATGATGATGATGGTAATGTAACTGGTTTAACCACTACAGATTATCAATATGCTCTTGACGGGTTGAATGTTGGTGATATGCCACAGACTTCATATGCACTTGGTGCAACCATTTTTCCTGTAAAGGGATTAGTAATTTCAGCACTATGGAATTCTTATGATAAGAACTATAGTGATTGGAGTCCTGATTCTCGTGAATACGATGGTTCAGATGAAGATGCAGACAGAGAACAAGTATGGGAAGCACCATCTTATTCAAAGGTGGACTTACATGCTTCATATTTACTACCAGTTAGTGGATATGACATATCTTTATTTGCTCATGTGTTTAACGCATTAGACGAAACATATGTACAAGATGCAGTAGATCATAGTCAATACAATAGCTATGGGAGTAAAACTCACTCAGCACATAATGCTGAAGTATTTCTTGGTACACCAAGATACTTTAACTTAGGGTTAAGTGTTAATTTCTAAAAAGTAGAGTTTGGGGGGGATTGGAATATATTTCCCCCACTTTATTAAGTTCGGAGAACTTATTGCAAATAAAGCTTGACTTGTATAGGTTTTTATTCGTATATTCAGATATGAAAAATTGGAGAATTACATAGTTGTATCAATCAATATATTTTGAAATGAGAAAGCAGAAAATTCATCTGTGGGATGATAAAAAGGGATATCTCATAATCCCATATAAAAAATACGCTTATATAAAAAATTCAACAGGACAACACTTTACACTTGATGGTGATAAAGTTAAAAAGATTTTCCATTGGGAAGATAACACTCCTGGTTTACACGAAAGTGATGTACCACAAACTACAAGATTTTTAGTTGACCAATATATGGATTCAGATGAACCATCCATTGGAAATAGAAAAATATTTTTTGATATTGAGGTAGAGGTTACAGAGGGATTTCCTGATCCAATGAAAGCTCCAAATAAAATAACTTCAATTTCATTATATGACGAGATAACTAAGACATATTTTGCGTATGTGTTGGATGAGAAAAAACAAATTCAGAATTATACAAAAGATAATCAGATAGTTGAGTTTTATATTACAGAGTATGAAATGTTAACTTCATTTTATAGAAAATATTCGGAAATACAACCAACAATATTAAGTGGGTGGAATAGTGATAGTTTTGATATTCCTTATTTATATAATCGTTCAGTAAGAGTATTGGGTAAAGATGTAGCAAGTATGTTATCACCAATTGGCCAAATTTTTTATAGTGAATACAAGAAAAAGTATACTATTGCTGGAGTTAATCAAATGGACTATTTACATTTATATAGAAAGTTTTCACCCATCCAACAATCAAGTTATCGTTTAGATTACATTGGTGAAGTTGAAGTTGGTATGAAGAAAATTGAGTATGATGGAACACTTAATGATTTGTATGAGAAAGATTTACAGAAGTTTGTAAATTATAATATTCGAGATGTTCAAATACTCGTGGAATTAGATGAAAAATTGGATTTCATTGATATTGCTCGTGGTATAGCTCATATTGGTCATGTACCATATGAAGATGTGTTTATGAGTTCAAGATATCTTGAGGGTGCGATATTAGTTTATTTGAAAAAGATTGGTGTGGTGGCACCCAATAAACCACCAAGACCTAAAAAGAAGCTTGAAGATAAATTTGCAGGTGCTTATGTACAATCACCACAACGAGGTAGACACGAGTGGGTATTTGATTTAGATATTACATCAATGTATCCAAGTGTTATTCGTAGTTTAAACATTTCACCCGAAACCAAGATTGGTAAGGTTGAAAATTGGAATGCAAATGAATATATAAAAAAATCTCATAAACAAACATATCAAGTTAAAAATAGGAATGGAAAAGAGGTTGGTAAATTATCTGAAATAGAATTAAAAGATTATTTAGAAAGTCAAAAAATAAGTATATCAAGTAATGGTATAATGTATCGTACAGATAGACAAGGATTGATTCCAGCACTATTAACAAAGTGGTTTAATGAACGAGTAGAGATGAGAAAACTTGTAAAGAAGTTTCATGAACAAGGTGATACTAAAAAACAAGAATACTTTGATAGACGACAATATCTACAGAAGATTCTATTAAACTCATTATATGGTGTATTGGGTTTACCAGTATTTAGATTTTATGATATTGATAATGCTGAAGCAACCACACTTACAGGTCAATCATTGATTAAGTTCAGTAAGAAGATTACTAACCACTTTTATAATAAAGAGTTAGGTACTGATAAGGATTATGTTATCTATATCGACACAGACTCTATTTTCGCATCCGCAGTACCATTGATTGAACATAGATTTCCAAACGAGAAACTATCAGAAACAATGATGACACAGAGAATTATGGAAGTGTGTGGTGAAGTACAGGACTATTTGAATCAAAGTTATGATTTCTTTTCTAAGAAGTTTCTTAATGTTGATAAACACGAGTTTGATATCAAACAAGAAGTTATTGCGAAAACAGCATTGTTTATTGTGAAAAAACGATATGGTTTACATATTATTAATGATGCTGGTAGAAAAGTAAATAAGATCCAAGTAAAAGGATTAGATACAGTTCGTAGTAATTTTGCAGTAGCTATGAAAGACTTATTAAGTAAAGTTTTAGAAGATATATTGGCAAAAGTACCAAAAGAAAAAATTGATGAGAGAATATCAATATTCAAAAGAAATATGCACAATCTATCTTATGATGTAATGGCAAATCCTATCGGTGTAAAGGGTATTGGTAAGTATATTTCTAAAGATGAAGAGTCATCATTCAGTAAATATAAAAAGGGTGCGCCAGTTCATGTTAAATCAGCCATAAATTATAATTCATTATTGGATTATTGGTATGAGGGTAGAAAATATGAAAAGATATCCAACGGAACAAAGATTAAATGGGTGTATTTAAAAGATAATGAGTTTGGATTTGATACCATAGCTTATAAAGGTTATGAAGACCCAAAAGAAATATTAGAATTAATTAAAAATAAGATAGATAGTAGTAGAATGTTCGAACAGGCTATGAGTAAAAAACTCGGTATGTTCTATGAAAGCATGGGATGGGAAGCAGTAGTTGATAAACAACAAAGTATTGAAAGATTTTTTTGATTTTGAACAATCTTATATATATGTATATATAGGAACAATAACATACATAAGGAACAAACGGTTATGAATAAAACACAACTAATTAGGTATATTAACAAATATGCACTTGGCGGAGAAATAAAATCGGTTAAGTGGGTTAGTGATGGAACAAAACTATCAACAAGGTTTATCTCAGGTGATAAATCAGTAGTTGGTTCGGTAGTAGTAGATAAATTCTCTGGAGTAGATGCATCAGAATTAGGAGTCTATAATACACCACAACTTTTAGCATTATTATCAGTTTTAAGTGATGATGTAGAGTTTAAATTAACATCTTCGGGTGATAAGTTTATTAGTATTGACATGAAAGACACTAAATATAATACTACTTCAAAGTATATGTTAAGTGATTTAAGTGTAATACCAACACCACCAGCGTTGAAAAACTTACCAAGTGAATTTGATTTAGATATTAAAGTAAATTCTTACTTTATAAATACATTCATTATGGGTAAGGGTGCTCTTACAGATAGTGAATCTTTTACAATAATAACAAAAGATGGAAAGGTTAGTGTTGTTATAGGTTATAGTAATGTTGCAAGTAATCGTATTACAATTCCAGTTGAAGTTGAAGAATATACAGAAATTGAACCAATCTCATTTAATGCTAATATGTTTTCAAATATATTGAGTGCAAATAAAGAGTGTACAGGTGCTTCTCTAAAGATTAGTGAATCAGGTTTGAGTAAAATAAACTTTAATGTGGATGAATACAAATCAGAATATTATTTGGTAGCAACACAACAAGTTAGCTAATGTACCTATCTTACTTTGATAAGTTCTATGATATGGAGCCTTATCTTTCAATAGAAGAGAAAGAATGGGAATACATAAAGAACACCTTTGAAAAACAAGATGTACGAGAAAGTCTTGCAAAAGTTGCAATGACATATCCACCACCATACATGAACATTTCAGAAAATGGAGCATACAAAGAGTTACAGAAACTTAAAGGTATGAGACATAATGATTTATTGGTAGATGGTGAGTGGTTTGCACGAGAGGGTACAAAGTATCGTTATGATTTAACATTCGAAGGTAAACAACAATACTTTAAACGAATCAATACAGGTAACGCTTCAAGTAATTACTTTCAACAAGAAAATCGATGGAGTGTGGATGGAACAATAGCACCAGGACCAATTAGAACTTGGGGTAGTTATAAGTTTATGACTACATTAATGGGTGCCGCATATACTTTAAAACTTCCCAAAATAAATAAGGGTGCTCTTAGAGTTATGATAAGTTTGAGAAAGTACATTTGTTCACAGTTTAAACCAAATGTGGCAAAAGTACTATACGATAAGTTAGGTAGTCAAAATATACTTGATTTTAGTGCAGGTTGGGGTGATAGATTAGCAGGATTCTATGGTAGTGAAAGTGGTAAGTATTATCTTGGAATAGATCCAAGAAAAGAAAACCATCCTATCTACAGAGAACAAAAAGAGTTCTATGAAAAACATAGAAATATGTTTTTTGAAGTCGATAAGGATTGTGAATTTATTGAATCCCCCGCAGAGGATGTGGATTTCAAAGAGTATGAAAATATATTTGATACCGTATTCACATCACCACCATATTTTTCAGTTGAACGATATAGTTATGAAGATACTCAAAGTTGGGTACGATATAAAGAAATAGATGATTGGAATAAAAACTTTTTACAGAAAACTATTGAAAATTTATGGGTTTCTATTAAGAGTGGTGGATATTTATTAGTGAATATTGCTGATGTATTTGCTAGAACTGGAACACAAAGAAATATGGTAGAGATTTGTAATCCTATGAATGATTTTTTATCAACATTTAGTGATTCAGAGTATCAAGGTTGTATTGGAATGGAAATGGCTAAACGACCAAATAGTGGTGGAGCAGGAATGGCAAGAGCATCAGATGAAAGGTTTCATGGCTCTACGATTAAGAAGGCAGAAGAAACCAAAGATAAAAGATTTTGTGAACCAATTTGGATTTGGAAAAAATTATAATGGATGAAATTAAAAATTCACTTTGGACGGAAAGATATCGGCCTTCAAACCTTGACACTTACATTGGAAATGAACATCTAAAGAGTAAGGTTAAGGTTTATCTGGAGAGTGGCGACTTACCACATCTTTTACTGTACGGAAGAGCTGGTACAGGTAAGACCACTCTCGCAAAACTACTTGTTAATAATATAGATTGTGATTATCTATATATTAATGCATCAGATGAGAATAGTGTAGAGATAGTTAGAGATAAAGTAAAGAACTTTGCCTCAACACTTGGGTTTGCAGAGATGAAGATTATCATTTTAGATGAGTGTGATTACATCACACCAAATGCACAGGCAGCACTTCGTAACTTGATGGAAACATTTAGTAAACATTGTAGATTCATTCTAACCTGCAATTTCGTAGAGAGAGTTATAGACCCAATTCAATCGAGATGTCAATCTTTTCAAATTATACCACCAGATAGGAAACAAGTTGCACTTCATGTTTCAAATATTTTACAGAATGAAAAGGTGGATGCAACAGTAGATGACATTGTAACGATAGTTAATGGTGGTTATCCAGATATAAGAAGAGTTATAAATTCTATACAACGACAAGTTGTAAATGGTAAACTTGTTATTGATGAGGGAATGGCAATACAGAATGACTACAAGAACCAAGTATTAGATATTTTAAAAACACAAGATAAAAAGAATTCGTTTAAAAACATTAGACAAGTATTGGCAGATTCCAAAATAACAGACTTTAGTGATTTATTTAGATTACTATTTGACACAGTAGATGATTGGGGTAGAGGTCATGTTGCAGAATGTATTTTAACATTAAGTCAATATCAACAAAGTGATGCTATAGTAGTGGATAAAGAGATTAATATTATGGCTATGTTCGTTGAGGTAATTGGAAAAATAAAATGAGAAAAGGATTTTGTGTATCACCATTTAGATATTCTGAAATAAGAGATAATGGAGATGTTTGTGATGGTTGTATAGGCGAAGTGGATAATTTTAATAGAGTTAGTAATTATAAAGATATATTATGTACGACTATTTAAAAGAAATTCCACCAGAGTATAAACAAGAATATAAAAGTTTAGTTAATAACGCTCTACCTGCGCCCTTCGGAACTCAGGAAAGATATGATTTTGTAAAATATCAACTAATTATAATTGCGTATAGAGAAGAGAGTTTTATAGGTGATTGTGTAGAATCACTTATTAATCAAACAACTTCACCTTATGAATTTGAAGTATTAATTGTAAATAATTGTTCAATAGAAGAAGAATTAGATAATACTGAAATAGTAGTTAAAGAAAAATTAGATAAATACAAATATGATAATATACATTTAATAAATGTAAAATTTCCCAATGAAATACAAGGTGCAGCCTTAGCTGCAAAATTTGGAATAGATGTTGCATTACATAGATGGAGTAAGTATGATGATTTTAATGATGGAATAGTTGCATTCTTTGGTGCAGATAATGTATTTGAAAATCATTATGTTGAAGAAGTATTAAAAACTTTCAAAAATCCATCTAAATATGAAAATCCATTTCAATTAAATCCAATAGGTTTGGGTGAAGATAGGTTAGATATATTAGTAACGAACTGTGATACTTATAATTTTACAAGTTTAGAGAGTGTAATTGATATTTCAAAGTTAAAACCTTATATAAATGAAATAGAAACTATGAACGGATTGTTGGGAAAATGGTATTATAATAATTTTGACATAGTGTGGGGAATTAAAAAAGATGAAGGGGTTAGTTTAGATAAAAATTTATTGTACAGGGTAGACGATGGTACTGAATTTTGGCCTAAAACATTTAGAGCTAAAATTTATAATGATTTAGGTGGAATTGGAATTCAACCACAAGAAGAGCAGGCTATAATAGTTAAAGCTGTGAAGAATAATTGTGTTATAAAATATAATGATAAAACAAATTTTACTCATATACATAGATTAGAAAAACCAAGAGTTTTTGATGGTAGTATGACACAAACATTACATGATAGTTCTGAAGCATATATTAATAATTCAGAGTTAACGGCCTATCAACTTGATTATTGGACAATGAGAAATAACATTGAAAAATATTTTTATGAAAGAAAATTCTATGATGATTGGAAACCAAACTTTTTTACAGAACAAGATTTGGATAAAATATTGGTAAAATCTGGTGAATCATATTTATATTATAGAAATAAGTTTATTTATCAGTTTCAGGAAGAGATAAATAAGATTTACAAAAAGATAAGTATCAATAAAGTTATTAATGATATAAAGAAACAAATATAAAGGAGTTAAAATGAGTACAAAACCACAAAGACAGTTCCAACAGCCACGACAAGCACAACCACAGGTAGATTTATCGAAAGCAGATACCGTACGGTGTGATGATCCTGAATGTAATAATGTGTTGTTTATACAATCCACGATAATAAAAAGATTATCAGCAATTGTATCACCAACAGGAAAAGAAGCATTAGTACCGATTGATGTTTATAGTTGTGGAAATTGTGGAAAAGTTCCAAAGACAATGTTACAAGGAACTGGTTTAGATTTAGATAGTGATACATAATTTTGTATTACAAGATAGATTTAAGTAATTACGAACCAAAAGAAGTTCAAAAGTATCAAGAGTTTACAAACTACAATGATATTCATTCAGAACAGATACAAGTAGTATCAGAAGAGTTAGATAACTTCAAAGATTCATTTGGACGGCCTTGGAAACAATGGGATTTAACGGAATTAAAACAAAGATTAAAAGACAATTGGACATTTTATTTAACTGAGTGTGGTTGGTGTTTTATAGATTGGAATAGAAAATATCCTTATTTATGTAATCGTTATATAATGCCAGAATATAGAAACAAAGGATTGGGAAGTGATTTAGTATGGTTGAGATGTAATGAAATCGTTAAACAAGGGTATAATTACGCATCAATTAAATTAGAAGATTGGAATACACCAGCATTATCAGTTATGAAAGAAAATATTTTTACAGAAATAAAAGGAATATGATATTTATAAGTGTATACAAACTTCCAAATTAAGGATATAAATTATGGCAAATTATGATTCAACAATATATAGTGGTTCTTTACGAGACAAAAGTTTAGAAGTTGCTAATCTTTTTACTCAAAGTGAACATTGGATTGGTGAGCAAAACAATGAGGGTATTTTGGGTATGTATGATTGGATGGCACACGATGGTGATATATATTTAGCAGAAATAAATACTCATTTACGAATGAGAAATATAGATACTAATTGGGTAGATTTTGATGCATTAAATACTTTTTTAGGTAGTGGTGGTTATAATAAACTTTGTGTTGTTTGTGATAATACTGAAGTTGGAGCAAAACCACAAGATGGATTTTTAACACATTTGAGTTCAAGTGTATCTTCTGCTGATATAGAATATGAGAAAATATTAGTAGACCCATATCCAGTTGTTATCCCAGAAATTTCTTCATCTGATTCAAATGTTTTTGTGATGAAAATTGCATTTGATACTAATAATTCAATCTGTACTTATTCTGGAAATAAATATTATTTTAATAATTATGTAAGCTCTTCTGGATTGTATAGTTATCAACCAAGAAAATATACAGATTTACCAGCAGATTTTAGTAATGGAGCAGGTGTTCCAGATGTTGTGGTGAAAATACCCAATGCAGATTTAAAAAGGGGTAATTACTTTTTTGATTTGAATGATGCTACTACGGGTTCACTTTCAGATTATGTTGATTTAGGATATGTAGTGGAAGAATATATTGTTCCAGATACACTTGTAGGTTCATTACAAACAGATGTTATTCGAGGGTTGGTTTTACACACAACTGCTTCAAGTGTTTACTTAACTTCAGATTCATCTGATTTAAGAGGATACTCATGTAGAAAAACACCAGTTGTTAGTGGTAGTAATCAGTATAAAATAAGTTATGCACATAACCCTGATACTTTTATAACGGGAACACCAATTAGAATGCATGATGGTAGTAGTAAAGATATTGAAGATATTCAAATTGGAGATATTGTACAATCTTATAATATTCCTGGACAACCAGAAGATACAGCAGGCCCATTTCAATTAAGTAATATGTGGAGTTGGACAACTTCATCTATAGAAAATGCTGAACTTACAAGTTCAGTTGTAACTGGATTTAGTAGTGATGAATTAGATAAATATTATCTTATTAATAGTTCATATAAAATAGGAACTGGGGCATCACTTTTTATAAAATCAGGTTCAGAGTATAGTTTTAAAATGCCTGAATATGTTGAGACTGGAATGAAAATTTTAAGTAGTTCTGAAGAGGAAATTAATATAGATAGTATATCGTTAGTAAATGAAAAAACTACTTTTTATTCCTTAGATGTTGAAGAGATTGATACATACTTTGGTTCAGACATTCTTGTTCATAATTTACCACCATGTTTCGTTGGTGGAACTCAAATTCAAATGCATGAAGGAGTAAAATCTATTGAAGAGGTAGAGATAGGTGATATTGTTAAATCATTTGATGTAGGAACAAGTTCAGTTGTTGATTCTAAAGTAACAAAAACATATGTACATACTGATAGATATTATATGATTTTAAATGGAAATATTAAAACTACTTCTGTTCATCCATTTTATATTGATGGTAAGTGGGTAGAGGCTGGTGATTTATCAATTGGTGATAAAATACTTCATGTAGATGGATTGGAACATACTATTGAAACTATTGAGTTGAGTGATGAACAGGTTACTGTATATAATTTTGAAGTAGATGGAACACATAATTATTATGCTGAGGGTTACTTAGTGCATAATAAATAACTTTAATATAAAGTAATGGTTTTAAATAAAAAAATTCTATATGTGAATGGTTGTAGTTGGGTTGAGGGAGATGAACTTAAATTTAAAAAGAAATCGAGATTTAGTCATTTATTATCAGATGAATTAAATTTAAAAGAAATAAATTTGGCAATATGTGGTTGTAGTAATGAGACAATCATAGTTAATACTATGAAGTGGATTTATAAGAATCAAAAACTTCTTAATGAAACGATATTTATTGTAGGATTTACTGCTGAAAGTCGTTCTAAATATGATTGGGAAATGTATGATATAATTTTATTTCAGGCATTTTTACAATCACTTGGAGTAGAACACATATTATTTTTTTCATTTGGTAAAACACAAAAAGATTTAAATATTAATAATTTTACAGACAAAGCTTTTTATGAGGTTATAACACAAGATAAAAATAGTTTAGATGAGGTTTTTTGTGAAAATGGACATCCAAATGAAAAAGGACATAGAATTTTTGCAGATTATTTAAAAGGATGGATAGATGAATCAGAATAATAATTGGCAGTGGTATATGAGTAAACCAGATTTTCTCACAAATGATGAGTGTGATGAGTTGGTTGAAAGAATAAAGAATACCGAAAAAAGTGAACAAGGTTGTTTAGATGACCACTTTGGTGATGATCACAATACAGATTTTAGAGATGTTACAGAATGGTATTTACACAAAGATATGAGAGATTATGTTGTAGGGGATTATAGTTCATTACAACAGAAATTATTTATTGCGGCTAAGATGTGTAATCATTTATCTTGGAATCTTCATATACAAGAACCAGAAAATAATATAAAATTGATTGAATATAAATCAGATAATTTTTACACATGGCATTCAGATTTTAATAATGGTAAGAGTTCAAGAAGAAAATTAGTTACAATACTTCAATTATCAGCTCCAAGCGAATATGAAGGTGGTTCTACACAATTAGCAATACAAGACCCAAAGACTTTAGAATTTTATGAAATGCCAAAAGAAAAAGGAACATTATTAATATTTTGTCCATTGTTATTTCACAGAGTTACACCAGTTACAAGTGGTGTTAGATATTCATTACAAGAATTTATAATAGGAAATACTTTTGTATAAACCAATAGATATAGATACTCTTAAAAAAAATCCATCATTTAGATGGTGGTTAACAAGAGATAATTTCTTTACTGAAGATGAATGTAATGAAGTACGAAAATATATTGATAATAATGCAAAACCAAAAGTAGGTTCGTATTCTATTGTTGAAGAACAACCAATGATGGACGATGAGATTTGTAAGTTAAACATTGCTGATATTGAAGAACAAAAATATTTAGATAAAATTTGGAGTTTGATTGAAATAGCCAACACGACATCTTTCAAATATAATATTTCAGGTATATATAAAAATAAACTTATGGGGCATAGATATGATGGAGAGGACTGGTATACACCACATTCAGATTTCCATCCCATTGATCCTTTTACTGTAGTTAAGTTAACTATAATTATATTTTTAAGTAATGAGGGAGTGGATTATCAAGGTGGTGAATTTAAGTTTTTCGATGGTACACACATTGAATCAAGAAAGGGCAGGGCTTTAATATTTCCATCATTTTATGGACATGAAGTAAAACCAATTACAAATGGACATAGATATTCTTTAGTTACTTGGGCTGTAGGAGATACTTTTGTGTGATGAAAAAAGAAGATTTAAAAATAGCATTATGTATTTGTCCACAATGGTCTATAGCAACACCTTCATTTGCATTAGGTAGTTTAAATACAGCCTTAACGGAGGCAGGTTTTAATTCAACTCAATATGATATTAATATGATGAGTTCATTGTATTTAAAAAATAATCATAAAGAGTATTTCAAAAAATGGACACAAGATAATCCCTGGAGTACAAAACAAGTTTTTTGGGAAGAAATTGTTCCATTGTTTCAAGAATTTTGGTTTGATATAATAAAAGAATTATCGGAATATGATGTAGTTAGTTTTACTACATATTCATCAAACATCATGACAACAGATTATCTTGCTCGTTATTTAAGACAAATTAATCCCAATATACATATATGGTATGGTGGTCCATTTTGTTGGTATGGTGAAAATGGTGGGTTAGTTGAAAGTTCTAAAAAATTCCAAACACAGGAAGGATATGGAGATATTCCAGGAAAAGGAAAGTATAGAGAATTTATTGACATAGGTTGTGGTACAAATGAAGGAGAGAAAACCATTGTAGATTTAGCAACTGATTTAATAGAAACTGGAAGTTATGAAAATACAAGTGGAATTTGGAAGTGGGATAAGTTAAGACCATCATTTGCAACGGCATTACTACCAGGTCGTAGTGGTAGAACCCCAGTTTATACTGGCAATTTACAGATAATGAATTTGAATACTTTAAGTACACCAACTTGGAGTGAAGAAGTTTTAAAAGGTTATACTGAAATTAGAAAAGAAGATAAAACATCAGATTTTGGCCCAAAGTTGACAGTACCAATTCAAGGTTCGAGAGGATGTACTTTTAAATGTACTTTTTGTAGTGAGACTCGATTGTATAGATACAGAAGTCCTGAAAAGTTAATTGAAGATATAACAAAATTAAATAAAGAATATGGAGTTGAAAATTTTTGGTTTACAGATTCATTGATAAATGGTTCAATAAGTAATTATAAAAAATTTGTTGATGTATTGAATGACTTAATTGACAAGGGAGAATTACCAAAAATAAGATACGGTGGTTATTTTAGAACTCATAAAAAAATGAATGAGAAGTTTTTAGATGAATCAAGAAAATCTGGATTGGTTTATATGAATATTGGAGTAGAGAATGGAGTTCCAAAAACTTTAGCACTAATGGAAAAGAACCAAACTCCTGATGTTATTAAAATGTATTTAGATGCAGTTACAAAAGATGATAAAATTGCATTTGATGCGGGATGGATACCTGGATATCCAAGAGAAACTACTGTTGATTTTATAAGTAGTTTAAAGTTTTTGTTTGATACTAAACATAATTTTAAATGTGATGTTGAAAAATCTGGTAGAATTAATTTAATGAAAGGTACAGATGCCTTAGTGGATACACCACTTGATACAGAAAGAGATGTTTTTGATATCTCAAAGGATGAAAATTTACTTAAAAATTGGATAAGTAATGATTATAGAAATAACATTTTTAGTAGACATTTAAGAGCACATTTAACAGATTTATTCTTGAATATTTTTAAAATAAATCAAAGAGGATTGGTTAAAGATGAAGATATGTCAAAACCAATTGGTGAGGCTCAAGATGAAACTATGCCAAAGGCTCAATCATGGGCAATGGATACATCATTTTATAATTTTCAAAGTGATGGAAGTAACAGTAATGTTTCAGATGATAGTATTTTTAAAAACTCTTTTTTAACACCATCATCAGGAGAATCTTCTTTTAAAGAAATTTTAATAAATTCATTAATTGATGAAGTTAAAGGATTTGTATGGTTGATATATAGTTTACAAAAGAATGTTAATTTAGAATTTGGTATGACAGATAATTTTAAAGTATTTAATTTAAAGGACACTTCGTTTATTATTAATATTAATTTTGAAACCAAACCAAATTCAGATTTTAATTTGAAAGTAGATTTTAAAATTAATGTAGATGAAGAAGATAGAAAGTATTTAAATATTAAAAATGTGAATGAATTAGAATTGGATGAAACATTTGAAATAAGTGGTAATTTTGATAGGGATTATTCTGATAATAAAGTTGTTAACGATTTATATATGGATTCACTTAATGTAGATAAATATAAAATAAATATAGCAAGAACTGCAACGACTGGAAGATATTAATGATTACTAATGATAAATTTCAGTTTGTTATTCATAGAGATAATTTTCTATCAGAAAGTCAATGTATAGAGTTAATTGAATATTTTGAAAGTAAAGAATCAAAAGATTCAGAACTTGCTGGAACTTATGATAAAAATTTACTTAATAAAGAAGTTCGTAATACAAGAGAACTTGTACTTGATGATGAAAAATTAACTAATAAATTAAAAATGGTTTTTGAATTGGCAAATGTTTCCACATACAATTATGATATTAAAGAAATGGAAGAAGTTAAGTTATTAAAATATACACAAGGTGGTAGATACAAATGGCATACTGATAGTGGAGCAAAAGAAATTTCTACACGAAAATTAACTGCTATTGTTCAGTTGAGTGATGGAAATAGTTATGATGGTGGAGATTTAGAATTTGGAATTACTAATGAAACTGGAGAAAGTAATTATACCGCTACAAGAACACGAGGTAGTATAATTATATTTCCTGCATTTCTATCACATAGAATAACACCAATTACAAATGGAATACGATATTCACTAATTACATGGATGAATGGTGATACTTGGAAATAAACACACAGTTTCAATTTATTTTAAACTATTTATATATATCAAAAGGTTATTATGTCTAAATCATTATTCGACCACATAAAACAAATAACAAATGTACAAAACACTTTGTATTGGGATTCACTTGAAGAGGGTGATAAGAAAACTTTCAGCAACTATATGGTTCATAGATTTCTTAGTATGAAATCAGAATGGATACAAGTTGTAAATGAGATTCAAAAATATTGGGAAATAAAACCAAAGAATCTTTATCAGTTTTATATAGATGTATTACCAAGAGGTAGAACTTTCTTGAAGTACACGAAATCAAAGAAGAAATCTAAAGTTGAGAAGTGGGCAATGGAACACTTAGTGGATTACTTTCAATGTAGTACAAGAGAAGTAGAACAGTACTTAGAGATATTAACCAAAGAACAAGTTACATCCATCATAATGAAATATGGTGTAACTGATAAGGAATTGAAAAAAATATGGAGCAAGTAATGGAAAAACAAATAGATATTATGGACTATAAAAAAGAACAATCATTTTATATGAAAGAAATAGAGTGGGGTGTTAATTCAGATACCAATACTACTTGGATGAACCACGAGTTTGAAATTGATAGTGTATATTCAGTACAAATCAAGTTAGATTATTTATTAAGATGTAATCCAGAAAAATCTATCAATATGAATATAACTTCATATGGTGGTGATGTTTATGCAATGTTGGGGTTGGTTGATTTCATAAGAAGTTTACCAGTTAAAGTAAACACACATTGTATTGGAACTTGTATGAGTGCCGCTTCGGTATTGTTAGCTTGTGGTACAGGAGTAAGGTCAATGAGTACGAACTCAACCGTTATGGTACACGAGGGTTCAGCATTTGAGGCAGGTAAAACTACAGATGTGATGAAAGGTGTTGACCATCTAAAAGATTTACAGAAAAATATAAATTCAATTTTAGGAGAAGTATCAAATAAAGATGCATCCTTTTGGAAAAAGATTCAAAGAAATGATACATATCTAACCGCACAAATGTGTTTAGAGTATGGAATAATTGATAAAATAGCTTGACTTATATAGGTTTTGTGTTGTATATTCAAGTATGTAAAATAGGAGTAAAATAGATGAAAGTGATAACAGATTCTAAGACAGTTAGAAAGTATACTAAGGATGATGATAGTCTGTCAATAGTAGAACAAATGGAACTCGAATGGCCTGAAATGACCCAAGAGTTCAAGAAGATTCAAAGAGAACAATATGAATTGTTCTTACATAAGCAACACGATTACGGCCCTGGCAATATTAGTGTTGGTACACAATTACAAACACCTGAAGAAGTAAGATTATCCCTAATCGGTCTTTTTTTCAGGATGAATGACAAAATACAACGAGTTAAAACATTACTGTTGAATAACAGAAAGTCAGCTGTAAAAGACGAACCTGTTGAAGATGCCTATCTCGATGTTAGTAACTATGGTATTATGGCAACTATAGTGGGAAGAGACAAGTGGGGGAAGTAAATATAGGTATTGTAGGACTCGGTTATGTGGAAAACTAATTTAGAAGTAAGACCAGAAAGAGATTGGGAACAATTAGTAGGTAGAGCTGTTGTTAATCCTGATGATGAATAATTTTAGTTTCAGATACTTATTAATATAGGAAAACATTTAACTTGGAAACCAAATGAAAAGAAAAACATATAATAGAACTTGTCCTAAATGTAAAGAAGTGGTAAAACACTTGGATAAATACACATATTTAGATGGTGTTAAGTATGATAAATTATGCAGACCTTGTTCAGCAAGAAAAAATAGACCTTCTTTGGTTGGTAAGAGTAATCCAATGTATGGCCGTTCAGTAAAAGATGTTTGGATTGAAAAGTATGGACAAGAAACAGCAGATAAGATGTGGAGTGACCAATTTAGGAAACTGAGTAAAAAGACAAAAGGTAAAATTAATGTCGGTATGAAAAATGGTATGAAACAACTTGAAGCAAGATTGAAAATGAGTAAGACACGAACAGAAATATTTAAAAATGGTGGTGGTGAAGAACTTCGTAAGAAATATTCAGAAGGAACAAGGAGAGCTTGGAGAGAAGGTAAAATGGACGGTGTAAATGTCGGACAATCTAAATGGTGGGATTATGAAACTAAATCTGGTAGAATTGTAAAATGTCAAGGAACTTGGGAACTAAAATATGTAGAGTATTTAGACAAGAATAATATTCCATTTAAAGCTCATAGGGGAACAATTCCATATACAATGAACGGAAACAAACATAGTTATTTACCAGACTTTTATTTAATTACAGAAGATAGATATGTTGATGTGAAAAATGACTACCATTATTCAATCAGTAAAGATAAGTTTAAAGCGATACGAAAGTGTAATCCAAATATAAAATTAGACATTTTATTAAAAGAAGATTTAAACAGGTTGGGAATTGAAGTATGACTTTCTATATGTTAATGGGTGGAGATACTGAAAAGGACACAATTAACTCAACAAATACATTGGGTGAGATTAGTTTCAACACATTCATTCAGTCATATGTAGTGCTAACTTGTTAAGACGAAGTAATCTTAACATTGAAGAAGTGAGAAGTATTTAATGGAACGAAGTAAGACTTTACCAAGAAAAGAAAAAATATTATCAACGAGAAAAAATTTTAACAGAGGATACGATACAACTCGTAGAGATGATAAAGTAAAACCAATTTCAATTGGGTTAATGGATATTGACGCGGCCGTAATGTATTACTTTAATGAGGTAATTAAACCAGAAGTATTAGAGGCAGTTATAGACACAAATGATAAAGTAAGAAAGAATAGAGATTGGGAAGATATGAAAGGTAGAGCCGTAGTAGATGGGTAGAGTTAGTTATAGTCAATTTTCACAATGGGATAAATGCCCTCATATGTGGAAATCCAATTATATAGATAAACTTGGTACATTTACTGATAATATCTATACTATCTTCGGTACTTCGGTACATGAAGTGATTCAAGCCTATTTAGTTTGTTATTATGGCCGAACAATTAAAGAAGCAGATGCATTACCATTAGAAGATATTTTAAAATATCGCATGGAAGAAAATTACAAAACCGCTAAATCAGATTCAAAAGATGAGTTATCAATAACACTACAAGAAATGAAAGAGTTTTATCAAGATGGTGTTTATATGATAAATGAATTTAAGAAACGAAAGAGTGGTTATTTTCCAAAGAAGAATACCGAGTTAGTTGGGGTTGAAATGAGTGTAGAGTATGATTTACCCAACAATATGAATTTTAATGGGTATATGGATGTGGTTATACACAATAAGGTAACAGGCCGTATAAAGATTATTGATATTAAAACTGCCACAATGGGTTGGAATAAGTATCAGAAGATGGATAAGAATAAAACCAATCAGTTATTATTATATAAACAATTCTTTTCTAAACAGAATGATATTCCGATGGATAAAATAGATATTGAATATTTAATACTGAAGAGAAAATTATATGAAAATATGGATTTCCCACAAAAGAGAATACAGGTTTTTACACCAGCAAATGGTAAACCAAGTATCAATAGGGTTATAGGAAGATTAGATGAGTTTATTAGTGATTGTTTTGATGATGATGGAAATCACTATATAAAAGAATATCGTAAAGAACCATCAACAAAGAATTGTAAGTGGTGTGAGTTTAAAACTAAACCAGATATATGTGATAGGAAACGGATATGATTAATCCAACATTAAGAGTGTATTTAACAGATTTTATAGGTACAGATAAAGAAGATGAGGTTATAGAAAAAATAACCGAATATGGTAATGAAGTTAATAATATGAAATTATATTTTTGGTTCGACCAAACGAGAGATAAAGTTGATGTGGCTGGGTTTGTTAAGAAGTGGGATAGAATACCACATAATAATTTTAAAACTATAGTTCGTCCACAATATTTTGATTTGTTTAGAGATTTTATTTGGTATGATGTTATACCAAAACAAATAGCGATTGCCAACACGGCACAGTATACAAGATTTGCTTACAGATATACAAATGGGGCGGATGGTGTACTCGAAGGATTAGATAGTTTTAAATCAACATGGGATTTCACAGTATCAGAAAAACCGCCAAAACGGAAACAAAAGAGGAATGATTATTAAGATAGCAATAGTCGGTAGTCGAGGTTATACAAATACAAAAAAGATAAAAGATTTTATTTTTAAACTTAAAGAAAAGTTTGGAGATGAATTAGAGATAGTTAGTGGTGGCCAAAAGGATGGAGCTGATGGATTGGCTAAGAAATATGCATTAGAGTTTGATATGAAATATGTAGAATTTCCACCACAACATTATACACACAATATACATTGTGTTAAAGAGAGTTTCAATTATGGTAAACCATATGCAGTATGGAATTACTTTAAAAGAAATAAAGAAATAGCAGAATATAGTGATAAAGTTGTAGCATTTATACCCAATGGTGTTGTCTCTAAAGGAACAATGGATACAATTGGACACGCAAAAAAGTTATTAAAAAAGTACATTATTATTGATTAAGGTTATATTTATTATTATATATACATATATACAAGATGGAGTTAAAATATGAGTGAAATAAAACTAACTTCGGTTAAAGTTATATCGGAGTTATACAAGAAATTTAAAAACGAAACAATTGAGAGTGAATTTTCATTACAAAAATTAGTGAATAGGACTCTTGATTTATTTGTTTATGATGAGGAGTTGAGAAAGAAAATTCTCGAACACGATAATCTTCATCAAAGCGGAAGTAAATTTTAAATAAAAACAATAAAGGTTATAAATGTCAGAACTAAAATTACCAAAATTAAAATCTATAAAAAAATCAAGAAAAAAGAAAAAGATTTTATTACTATCAGATGATCTTCGTATGTCAAGTGGGGTTGGTACGATGTCAAGAGAATTTGTCCTCTCAACAATTGATAAATACGATTGGGTACAAGTTGGTGGAGCAATCAAACATCCTGAAGAAGGTAAAGTATTTGATTTGAATGAATCAATTAGAGAAGAAACAGGAATTTATGATGCATCATTAAAAATATTCCCAACAAGTGGATATGGTAATCCTGATATGATTCGACATTTAATCAAAACAGAAAAACCTGATGCAATCCTACACTATACAGACCCAAGATTTTGGCAATGGTTATATCAAATGGAACACGAAATTAGACAAAATATTCCTATTTTTTATTATAACATTTGGGATGATTGGCCAGCTCCAAAATATAATCAAAATTATTATGAGAGTTCTGATTTGATTATGAATATTTCAAAACAAACTGTTGCTATTGTAAATGATGTTTGTACAAGAAAACCACGAACAGATTGGGATTCCACTTATTCACCACATGGGGCTAATGAAGAAATTTTTTATCCCATTACAGATAACAAAGAATTGTTAGAAATGAAAAAGTTTAAACAGGAATTAGTAGGTAATAGACCAATTGATTTTATTTTATTATATGTGAATAGGAATATACGAAGAAAGATGGTTGGTGATTCTATTTTGGCATTTAAAGAATTTGTAAATACTTTACCAAAAGAGAAACAAAGTAGAGTTGCTTATGTAATGCATACTCAACCAGTTGATGATAATGGAACAGATATTCCAGCACTTGTTGAGGCTTTAGCTCCAGAATGTCAAGTGGTATTTTCGCACCAAAAACTTGATAATAAACAAATGAATTTTTTATATAATATATCAGATGTAACAATGAATCTTGCATCCAATGAAGGATTTGGATTAGGTACTTGTGAATCATTAATGTGTGGAACACCAATTGTAGTAAATGTTACAGGAGGGATGCAAGACCAATGTGGATTTAAAGTAAAGGATAAGTTTCTAACTGCTGAAGATTATAAAGAAATTAAATCACTACACGATTGGAGAAAGTGGGAACACAATGAAGAATTAACTTGGGGAGAATGGGTGAAGCCAGTATGGCCAAAGACTCGTTCACTAATGGGTTCAGTACCAACACCATATATCTTTGATGATAGATGTGATTGGGTAGATGCAGGAAATGCTATAAAAGAATGGTATGAAATGGGTAAAGACCCAAGAAAAAGATGTGGTACTAAAGGACATTATTTTGTAAAGAGTGATGATTCAATGCAGAGTGTTCGTTGGATGAGTAAGAATTTCATAGACCACATGGAAACAGCATGGAAAAACTGGACACCAAGAAAAAGAGTAAATACATACAAGGTATAGGAGAAATAAAATGCCGAAAAAAACAACAAAAACAAAAACAAGAAAATCACTAACAACTACTGTAAAAAGAACCAAAGATGGTAATATTATCGGTAATTTTAGAGGTAAAGAAGATCAATTTTGGACAAGAGTTTCAAGAGGATTTAAAAAACTTTTATCACCAGCATTCCCTAAAAAAAGAGGTAAATAATGACAAGACAACAATTTGTAGAAGCAAGTGGTAATTTTTCACTATATGGTGTAGCAAGATTTGCTACATATATGTTATCTGCTATGGCACTATATATGGAAAATTTCCAAGTAGCCGCAATAGCATTTGGATTCGGAGCCACACTTGGTTTCATTCGTAGATTAGCTAGAATTTGGGAGTAACAAGTGCGAATAACGAAAAGTAATACTAAGAAAAAATTTAAAAAACTTTTACGAAGTAAATTAAGTAATCGTAGGAAGAAACCTACAAACTCATATCTTGCGATGCTCAATAGAGATAAACATAAAAGAATGATGGAAGGTATTTATGAAGTTCCATATCATGAGATAACCAAAGAGATGATTCAGAAACGGAGAAGGAATAAATGAGTAAACCATTAGTTTTAGTTACAGCACCAGTAAAAACTCGTAGTGGATACGGAAATCACTCCCGAGATATTGTCAGTGCTTTACTTGATTTAGATAAATACGAAGTTAAGGTAAATCCAGTTCGTTGGGGGAATACACCAATGAATGCATTAGAAGATGGTAATCCAATACATGATAAAATAAAAGAGTGTATGTTAACTGAACCAAGTTTACCAAAACAACCAGAATTACATATTCATATTGTAGTACCAAATGAATTTCAACCATTAGGTAAAAAGAATATTGGTATGACTGCGGGTATTGAAACAACTATACCGCCCCCAAAGTGGATTGAAGGTATGAATAGAATGGATTTAAATATCCTTACTTCAGAATTTTCTAAACAAGGATTTGATCAAGCAGAATTTGAATCTCAAGATAAACAAGGAAATAAAGGCTCACTTCTTAAAGTAACTAAACCAATGGAAACTTTATTTGAAGGAGTTGATACTAATGTTTATAGACCAACGAATGAAATAAATGAGGTGGTTAAAGAAACATTTGATTCCATTGATAATGATTGGAATTTTTTATCAACAGGACATTGGTTGAGTGGAAATCTTGGAGAAGATAGAAAAGATTTAGGTATGATGGTTAAAGTTTTTTGTGAGACATTCAAGAATCAAAAGAAACCACCAGGACTTATTTTGAAAACAAGTGGTGCTACATTTTCAATTATAGATAGAGAAGAAATTTTAACAAAAATAAAAACTATTAAAAAAGATATTAAAGGAATATTACCTCCAGTATATTTAATACACGGAGATTTAACAGATGAGGAAATGAATGAAATGTATAATCATCCAAAGGTTAAGGCTCATATTTCTTTCACACACGGAGAGGGATTTGGTAGACCATTATTAGAGGCAGCTCAAAGTGGAAAACCTGTTATTGCTCCAGGTTGGAGTGGACAACAAGATTTCTTGAATCCAAATTATTCAGTACTATTGAGTGGTAGTTTAGCTAAAGTACCTAAAAACTCATTTCCTAAAGAAATATATTTTGAAGGTTCACAATGGTTTCAAGTTAATTACCAACATGCTTCACAGATAATGAAAGATGTTGTGAAAAACTATATTAAATATTTAGTTAAGTCTAAACAACTACAAGTTTATACTAAATCACTATTTAGTTATGAGAAGATGAAGGAAAAGTTAGATAAAATAATAACACCATTGATAGAATCAGTTCCAAAACAAGTTGAATTAAAATTACCCAAATTACAAAAGATTGAAGGTACTCCAGTAAAAGGGGAACCAGTAAAGGGTAAATTGAAATTACCAGCTTTAAAGAAGGTAACAAAGTAATATGGAAAAGGTAATAGATTGTCCAGTATGTTTTGATACAGACCATTGTTTCGAAGAGATGCAAAAAGAATTTAGTTCTTTTATGTGTTTTAGGTGTGGATATAATTCTAATACTACATTTAAATATGAAAGTAATGAATTGAAAACGGCACAATTAGGAGCAACACAATTAATGAATGATGTTTGTTTTTATGATGAAGATAGAGAGATAATGTGGTTTCCATCTATAGTTAATATGGGAGAGTTGGGTATGATATATCCAGAGGGAACTCAAACTAATTGGAACTATAAATTAGCTCAAGTTCGTAAGTTAACGAAAGAAGAACAAAAGGATGAAAAGTATAAAGGACATGATAAGATGTTAGATGTAGATAATTCAAAAACATTTGGACAATATGAATTCTTAGAGTGTTGTCAAAAAATGGGAATAGTAAAGGATATAAGTAATGGCTCTTAGAAATACAGCTTGGCATGCAGTTGAACCAGGACAGATTGTAACTTTTGGATATAAAAGTGAGGGGTCAAATAAATCATACAAGAGAACTGTATTGATAATTAATCCTGATATGAGATATAGAAAGAAAACTACAAAAAGAATTAAAAGATTTGTAGTTGGTATTCAATTAGATACACAAATTACAAGACCAATTACTGAGACTAAGTTAGAGATGTTATTCAAAAGAGTTGGTGGATTAGAGTTTGAAGAGGGTGCAGTTGCTGGAGATTTACCAGATAGGTTGAGTAAGGCTGGAACAATTAAATTGACTGGTAGATTAAGACCTTGGTATAAATTTTTTAGAACATATAGTAGACGAGAATGTAGAAAGAGAAGAGTTTATTTAGAAATGGATTATTTGAGAATACCAAAAGATACTGTAGATAAATTTAGTGAAGAGATAATGAAACAATACGAGAAGTTATTTGAATTATGAAAATAAGTTATGGAATAACTGTACATAATGAGGCCGATGAACTCAATAAGTTATTAGAAATATTAATACACAAAACTGATCCTGAAGATGAGATAGTTATATGTGATGATTATTCAGATGAAGAAACTCAATTTGTAATTCAATCATGGGTTCAACAATATGGACACGAAGATATGAAAACTATCAAAGTGTATCAGAGAAAACTTGATGGTGATTTTTCGGCTCAAAAGAATTCGGTTATAGAAAACTCTACGGGAGATTATATATTTCATATCGATGCGGATGAGCAGCCACACGAAGCATTATTACAACAACTTAAACAAATAATAGAAATGAATGATGGAGTTGATTTAATATATGTACCAAGAGTGAATACAGTCGATGGTATAACAGAACATCATATTCAGAAATGGGGATGGAGAGTTAATGCACCATATGAAATCTATAATGAAAAGGTTATGGATACTGAAAGTGAAGAATATAAACTTTTGAAAAAAATGGACTTAATTGTTGATGAAAAGAAAATTTAGTTATTTTATCTTTTACTTAGTGAAAAATACAATCAAATGATACTTATTAATATGAGATGGAATAAAGAAATACCGAATTTATTTAATAGGAAATGTCCTAAGTGTAATGTTACAATTACATATAAAAGTAAATATGCTAGAAATAATTCAGAGAATAAAAAACTGAATTGTAAAAGTTGTAGTGGCAAATTAAAAACGCTGACAAAAGAACATAAAGAAAAGATTGGTAAGGCGCTTAAGGGGCGGAAACTGGTGTGGAATGATAAAATATGGGATAGTCGAAGAAGAAATGGAAATGGTGGAGTTTCAGAGCATCAAAAAGATTGGTT
>Ga0209667_1000392_pt1 | contig 39230 bp, 36 predicted proteins | sample SaaInlV_165m_DNA_2_FD_184682 | JGI IMG/M metagenome (GOLD analysis project Ga0209667, IMG submission 184682) | Marine microbial communities from expanding oxygen minimum zones in the Saanich Inlet - Saanich Inlet SI037_S3LV_125m_DNA (SPAdes)... | ecosystem: Environmental > Aquatic > Marine >... | reverse complement strand
GTTTACCATGGCCCGTTCAGGACTGTTTATGTCAGCCCGTTCAGGACTGTTTACCATGACCCGTTCAGGACTGTTTATGTCAGCCCGTTCAGGACTGTTTACCATGGCCCGTTCAGGACTGTTTATCATGACCCGTTCAGGACTGTTTATGTCAGCCCGTTCAGGACTGTTTACCATGGCCCGTTCAGGACTGTTTATGTCAACCAGTTGACGACGGTCTTCCCGCTTTCGGTGAACCGGTACCAGCCGCCTGAATCTTCACTTTCTGATGTCCAGCCGCTTACGCTGCACCGGATTTCAACCTGGAAATAGTTGTGGGCTTCCTGCGCGCATTCTTCATCGGTTTGCCAGGGCGTACTGCTGGAATCAAACCAGATAGATGTGTAGCCACCCTTGGCGACATTTTCTGCAATGGTGCAGGTCATTGCACTGCCGTCTCTGGTCAGTTTCAATTTGAGTGTTGAACCAGCGGTTTTTTGTTCATCAATTGAAAAGTAGAGCTTGAGCCATTCGATAATATCGCTGATTGGCACTCGTTTTGCGTAGATTTCAACGTCCGGTTGTATCGCAGTGCTCTCAGTGATCTCAGTCATTGGCTTAGTAATGCCCCTAGAATGTCTTCGTAGATCACTGACAACGTGTCGAGGTCTTTGACAGAAACCTGTTCATTGACCTTGTGGATAGTAGTGTTACATGGCCCAAGCTCAACGACTTCAACATTCCTTGGGGCGATGAATCGTCCATCGGAAGTGCCGCCAGCAGTCGATAGTTCCGTGTCCAGTCCAGAGCGGTTCAGTATTGCTGCCTGGACTGCAGGGATCAGGGCGCCGACGGTGGTCAGGAAAGGTGGGCCAGAAAGTCGCCAATCGAGTTGGTATTCCGCGCAGTGTCGGGAGAGAATTTCTTCGGTTTGCTGTCGTAGTGATTGCTCGGTTGATTCAGTTGAAAAACGGAAATTGAATTCGGCCCGGAGTTCTCCAGGAATGACATTATTCGCGCCGGTACCTGCGGTGATGTTCGATATCTGGAACGTCGTTGCGGGGAAAAACTCATTACCTTCATCCCACAGTGTGGTCGTTAGTTCGAGCAGTGCCGGTGCACTTTCATGAATGGGGTTCCTTGCTTCATCAGCATAGGCCACATGCCCCTGAATTCCTTTAATAATAAGAGTGCCACCCAGAGACCCCCTGCGGCCAACTCTGACAACGTCGCCCACGGTTTGTGAGCTTGAGGGTTCACCGATCAGACAATAGTCGATTTTAGTGCCTCGTGATTCAAGCGTATCCATGACTTTCACGGTGCCGTCTGTCGCGGCGTCTTCCTCATCTGAAGTGATGAGAAAGGCGATAGTGCCGTGATAGTCATCTACTTTCGCGACGAAGCGAGAGGTGGCAGTCAACATGGCTGCCAGGGATCCCTTCATGTCCGCAGCACCTCGCCCGTGCAGCGTGTCTCCCGACACTTTGCCCTCGAATGGTGATACCCGCCATTCGCCTTCAGGGCCGGTAGGAACGACATCTGTGTGCCCTGCGAAGCTAAATAAAGGACCGCCAGCGGAACCCTGCCTGGTGGCCCAGAGGTTTTTAACGGGACCAAAAGGCAGATGTTCGACAGTGAACCCCAGATTGGTTAGGTAGCTGGCTATGATCTGTTGACAGCGTCCATCCTCCGGCGAAACGGATGGCTCACGGATCAACTGCTGCGCCAGTGAGATGGTGTCGGAATTTGACATTTACTCGGCCCGTTATCGAATGCTGGGGAATCTCTGATTACGGTCGGTATGCCGCATCACTTTCCCCTCGATGACTGCGTTGAACGCGCACTCAATAAATCGCGAATTTAGAGCACATCCGCAATTTATCTCCGTGCGTGTTCGCCTTGTCCTCACGAAAAAATCCTCATAATCAGAGCTTCCCTTAGTTATGGCTGTGCAGGGTGCTGTTAAGTTCAATGGCACTTCTATTGGTTCTGCACTCGACACTTCCGCTTTGTGAGTTCCGCAGGAACAGGAGATCGGACTGTCCTGCCAGTTCTCTGGCTTTGACGAGCTTCTGCATGTTTCTGTTCTCGTCCATGATCTGGACTACGGTGCCTGGGGTAATATAGAGGCCAGCTTCAATGGTGCATCGGTCTCCCAGTGGAATACCGGTTCCAGCGTTAGCACTAATCAAACAGTCTTTGCCAATACTGATGACGATGTTACCGCCACCTGAAAGCGTACCGGCCGTGCTCGCACTACCGCCCAGGTCAGTGCCACCACTTACGGTCACACCCTGTGACACGCGGCCCTCAATCATGTTCGGTCCCAGTGCGCCGGCGTTGAAATTAATGAATCCCTCATGCATTACAGTTGTCCCTTCACCAACATAGGCGCCAAGGCGCACGCGGGCTGAGTGTGCTATTCGGGTACCAGAAGGGATGACGTAGTTGGTCATTTTGGGAAACTTATCGACCGCTGAGACTTCCAGGACTCTACCTTCAAGGCGCGCCTTAAGTTGCAGTTCCTCAATTTCATTCAGGTCGACCGCGCCCTGTTCCGTCCAGGCGACATTCGGAAGCAGAGGATAGATACCCTCCAGGTTTTGTTCGTTCGGTAATACGCAACGGTGGGAGAGCAAATGAAGCTTCAGGTAAGTCTCCGGCGTTGACTGTAGCGCCTCATCGGATTCCATCATTGTTAGCACAACGGGCCTGGTGGACGAAGCCAGCTGAGTGACAATTGATTTCTGTCTTTCATCGTCAATGGTGTCTGATAATTTCCTGAGTTGATGGGTACTCAGCTCAATATCAGTGTTACCACCCCTGTAGCCCGTAGCGGCAGTTATACCGTCAACAAGAGTTTGGTCAGGACGAAAAGCAGGGCGTGGAAAATAAACCTCGAGCCATTCGTCGTTTCGATTTTTTGTGCCTATGCCAAAAGCCAGCGCGTACATTATTTGAAACACCGATGAGAATAAGGTCGAGCATTATAGTCGGCGCGCACCTGTATTTACAGGCGAGGTTGTTTGACAGAGTTTATTCGATAATTACCGGCAAAGAGGTTCGGTTATAGTTTATGCCAGCAATCCACTATTCGTTCTGCAGCCTCGATACACTCTGATTGTGTTGCGACCAGTGCTATTCGTACCCGGTTAGTCCCCGGGTTGCCTGAATCGGTCGCTCTGGAAAGATAGCTTCCCGGAAGAACCTTAACGTTGGCTAACTGGATAAGGCGAACCGCAAAATCGGGATCGGGGATTGGTGTCTCAGGCCAGAAGTAAAACCCCGCATCCGGCACTTCCATCGGCCATACCGGTTTAAGTATGTCAGAGACAAGAGTGAACTTATCCCTGTAAACCTGTCGATTTTGGATGACATGCGATTCATCGCCCCACGCCAGCGTGCTCAGAACCTGGTGGTGCATGGCCATCGCAGAGCCGTGATAGGTCCGATATAGAAGGAACTTCTGCAGGATCTCTGCATCTCCTGCCACGTACCCCGAGCGGAGACCGGGTAGATTGGAGCGTTTTGACAGAGAATTGAAAGCGATGCAGTTTTTGTAGTCGTTTCGGCCGAGCAAGCTGGCGGCCTCCAACAGACCTGCTGGCGGGTTTTGTTCATCCATGTAGATTTCTGAATAACATTCATCGGAAGCAATGATGAAATTGTATTCGTCAGAAAGCGCAATCAGCGCCTGGAGTTGGGGAATTCCCATTACCGCGCCCGTAGGATTCCCGGGTGAGCAAAGGTACAGAAGCTGGCAGCGTTGCCAGACCTCTTCCGATACAGCATCAAAATCAGGCTGGTACCCGTTGCCGGGTTCACAGTTGATGTAATAGGGTTTGCTACCCGCAAGCAACGCTGCGCCTTCATAGATTTGGTAGAAGGGATTGGGCATTACCGTGACGCAGTCGGGTTGCGGTTCGATGACGGCCTGGGCAAAGGCGAAAAGCGCTTCGCGGGTCCCGGTGACCGGTAAAACGTTTAGTTCAGGGTCCAGTGCCGGCTCAAGCCTGTACCTGCGGTTTACAAAATCGGCGATGGCTATTCTTAATGCCGGCGTTCCCTTGGTCGGAGGATAGGTGCCAAACCCTTCTCGAATTAGCGCTGTGTCAGTGAGGGCATTTACCAGGAAATCCGGGGCTGGGTGTTTAGGTTCTCCCATCGACCAGGCGATCTGTGGCAGGTTAGTCTCGCTGGTGACGCCATCAAGTAGCTGATTGAAACGCTGAAAGGGATAGGGGTGAAGTTTCTCGAGATTATTGTTCATTATAACTGGCCGCTACCTGCTCAACATGATGATCGATAGTTTCACAAATCCGATCAGTAATATGTGCGATGGAAGCAGGGTCCGTGATAGGTGATCCATTCTGGTCGGTAATATAGAACACGTCCTCGACCCTTTCTCCCAGTGTTGTGATCTTTGCCGAAATCAAGGAAATACCCACTTCGACAAATACCTTGGCCAGCAATGCCAGCAGTCCCGGTCGGTCCGGCGTAGTCACCTCAAGAGAAGTCGCGTCGTGATTTGGGGCTGGGCTGAGGGTTACCCGAGTCTTCTGTTTGAATTGCTTCAGCAGGCGCGGTATACGTCGGTTCAGCTTGAAGTTAATCTCGTCCTGGGCAAGAAAGTTAGTAATTGTGCTGCGAATTTTCCGTATTCGAGTCGGTTTTTCACCGACTGGCTGACCGTCATTTTCGAGAACTGTGAACGTATTGAACGTCAGCCCACTAGCTGAAGTCGCAATACGCGCATCGACAATGCTGAGATCGAGCTGGTTGATTGCGGTCACGATGGAAACGAACAGATCCTTGCGGTCATGCGTATGGATGAAAATTTGCGTAAACCCGGCATCGCTTCTGCGAGAGATGTCGTCTCGAATAAGAACGATCGGCTCGTCACTGACTTCCTGCGCCAGAATGGCGTCGGCGTGCCAGACGATGTCTGAGACTCTCTCCCTGACAAAATAGTCCTCATCGACCTGGTTCCACAGGGGGCGGACAAGGCTGCTGTCAATTTTGTGTTCTTTAAGTTTATCAAGTGCCTGTAGTTGGACGTCCTGAACGTATTCGTTGCGATCTATCGGTTTTTCTAATCCATGACGCAACGCTTTCTTGGTTTCCGAGTAGAGTTGCTCCATTAGCGACGCACGCCATCCGTTCCAGAGCGTTGGGTTGGTCGCGTTGATATCCGCGACGGTGAGCGCGTAGAGATAGTCGAGACGTACCTGCTCCCCCACGAAACGCGCAAATTCATGGATGATCTCGGGGTCCTGGATGTCCTTGCGTTGTGCCGTTGTAGACATGACAAGGTGATTCTGGACGAGCCAGCGAACAAGATTGGTGTCCCATGTTGCTAATTTGTGTCGCTTGCAGAATGCAGCAGCGATTTCGATGCCAAGTTCTGAATGGTCTCCGCCCATACCTTTAGCGATATCGTGATAAAGGCCGGCAATGTAGAGTAGTTCAATCCTCGGTAATCGTGGGTGGATGTGTGCCGCGATCGGAAATTTCTGTTCGTTGTTCTTGTAGCGGAACCGGCGCATATTGCGAACAACCTGAAGCGTATGTGCATCAACGGTGTAAATATGAAATAAATCGAACTGCATCTGGCCAATAATCCGGCCAAATTCCGGCAGGTATGCACCGAGTATTCCCCATCTGCCCATTCGCCTTAGCTGGGTGAACAGGTGATTGGTGCTGCCGAGTAGTGTCATGAAGAGTTCCGCGTTTTTGGGGTTCTCGCGAAAATGCGTGTCGATCAGGTAGGCGTGATGCCTTGCTAGCCTGATGGTAGATGCCCGAAAACCCCCGATTGACTCATCAGAACCCACGATAACGAACATCTCCAGTAACGCGGAAGGCTCGTCGGCGAAAACATTCTCGGAAGTCACTTCCAGCAGGTTGTTCACCAGGCGAAACCTGTCGTTAACAGGCTTTACCTGTAGCCGGGTATTAGTCTGGACAAAGACCTCGTCGAAATGCTGCAGCAGCGTTTCGTTGATCGTGTTAACCCGGTGTGCTGTTCGATAGTAGCTTTGCATGAACTGTTCTACGGCCAGCTGATCGTTGTCTGTAAACCCAAACTGGCTGGCCAGGGCTTGTTGATATTCGAACAACAGGCGATTTTCGTCTTTGTTGGTCAGTATGTGCAGCGCAAAACGAATCTTCCAGAGGTTGCTCTGCGCTTTGATCAGCTCTTCGCTCTCCTCCGGTGTGAGGATTTCCTGTTCTGCGAGCTCGGTAATGTTTTGTGTTCCGTAGCGACGTTTTGCAACCCAGGTCAATGTTTGAATGTCGCGAAGGCCTCCAGGGGAAGTTTTTACGTTGGGTTCGAGGCTGTATTCAGTATGGTTGGATTTCTCGTGACGGCCATTTTGTTCCTGTCGTTTGGCGAGATAAAACGACTTTGCAGACCAGGATCTGCCCGGGGCAATCTTTTGTTGCACCTTATCGCAGAGAGCGCCGTCTCCAAGGATCGTTCGTGACTCCATCATTGCGGTCAGTATGGTCACGTCCTGCAGAGCACTCGGTTTGCATTCCGCAATGGATCTGACGCTATGGCCGACCTCCAGTCCTATATCCCACAGCAGGGTGGTGAAACTCTGGATATTGTCTCGATGGGCGCTCTGGTTATTCCGTTCAAGCAGTATTAATAAATCGATATCGGAGTTTGGCAACAGTTCCTGGCGGCCGTAGCCTCCGACCGCAAGAAGTGAAATGCGTGACTTACGCCAGCTGGTGCGGTTTTCAGTCCAGTTAAAACGGTTCCATGCCAATCGCATGACATCGTCCATAAAATCGGAGTTCGCCCTGATCAGCAGGTCAGTACTGACACCTGCCTCAAAATTCGAGGTCATTATGACGCGGGCTTTTGCAAGGGCATCTTTAAAGCTGGCAATGATTCGCTGGTTGTTTTCCAGTGCAGAATCCAGCTCGTGAACAAGGTGATTAAACATCAGGGTTGTGCGCTCGACTTAAGCGCAGCGAGGGATAGTGTCGTCATTACGCAGGGTTAGAATTTCGTATCCTGTCTCAGTCACGGCGATGGTATGCTCCCATTGGGCAGTCAGTTTGTGGTCTTTCGTGACGACCGTCCATTGGTCCGGTAGTAATTTCACCGCAGCCTTTCCGGCATTGATCATGGGTTCTATGGTGAATGTCATACCGGATTTCAGTTCCGGACCTGTTCCTTTCTTCCCGTAGTGCAATACCTGGGGTTCGTCGTGAAATACGGTGCCAATGCCATGACCGCAGTACTCACGAACGATCGAAAAACGGTTTTTTTCTACATAGATCTGGATGGCGGCACCGATATCCCCGAGGTGCGCACCTGGTTTTACTGCCTGGATGCCCAGATACAGGCTTTCTTTGCATACCTGTGTCAGTCGCTCTGCGAGAACACCAGCCGTTCCTACGATAAACGTTTTGCTGGTATCGCCGTGGTACCCGTCCTTGATGAGGGTGACGTCAACATTAACGATGTCACCACTTTTTAACACCTTGTCATCGCTGGGTATGCCATGGCACACGACGTGGTTTACCGATGTGCAGATGGATTTTGGAAAGCCGCGGTAATTCAGTGGGGCAGGTATCGCGTCCTGTTCGTTTATCGTGTATGCATGGCAAATACGGTCCAGTTCACCGGTGCTGATACCTGGCTTGATGTGCTCTTCTATCATTTCGAGCTGTCGGGCGGCCAATGCGCCCACGATGCGCATCTTTTCGAGGGCTTCACTGTCTTTAATTTCTATTGTCATGAATGTTTGCGACTCAAAATAAGCAGCGAACTATACCAGATGACAACTCGTTCTTGCTCGGAATAGGTGATTAGGCGCAGTCAAATGAGTTTATTGATAGGGCTCTGAGTAACTGAGAAATTCCCACTTTGGCTCAATTTATGGTATAAAGCGCCGCGCGACGGGGGCAACCTCGAGCGTAAACTTAAAAATACTCACACACACCGACACGTAATTCGGGTGCTGCTACAAGGCTAAGTCCTTGAAACGGTTGAATTATGGGGAGTGTGGAGGCGTAACCCATACAATTCGGAGAGACTATGTCTAGCGTATCTATGCGGGACCTGCTTGAGGCGGGCGCGCACTTTGGTCACCAGACCAGATATTGGAACCCCAAGATGAATGAATTCATTTTTGGGGCCAGAAACAATATTCACATCATCAACCTTGAAAAGACTGTTCCAGCACTGGATGAGGCCCTGGCCTTTGTTCAGAGCACCGCAGCGAAAAAGAACAAGGTTTTGTTCGTTGGCACGAAGCGAAGTGCCAGTAAGGTGATCAAGGAAAATGCCGAGCGAGCAGGGATGCCATACGTTGACAAGCGTTGGTTGGGTGGCATGTTGACGAACTACAAGACGATTCGTCAATCCATCCGTCGCCTGAGAGACTTGGAAACTCAAGCTGCTAATGGCACATTCGAAAAGCTGACCAAGAAAGAAGCCCTTTCGCGCCAGCGCGACCTGGAAAAGCTTGAGTCAGGTCTTGGTGGTATCAAAGAAATGGGCGGCCTGCCTGATGTCCTGTTCGTCGTTGATGTGGATCACGAGAGTATCGCGGTAACGGAAGCCAGGAAACTGCGTATTCCTATCATCGGTATCGTTGACAGCAACAGTAATCCGGATGGTATTGATTATGTTATTCCTGGCAATGACGATGCGATTCGGTCGATTCGTCTCTTTGTCGCGGCCATCGCTGATGCGGCGCTCGCTGGCAAGGCGGAATTCCAGGGAGAAGTCAGCGCGGACGAGTTCGTTGAGGTGGCAGCTGAACCAGTGGCTGAAGAGACGCAGCCTGAAGTGGCGGCAGAGGTTGCCGCAGCGGAACCTGCCGCGGTGGAACCTGCCGCGGTGGAACCTGCCGCGGTGGAACCTGCCGCGGTGGAACCTGCCGCAGACGAGCCTGAAAAGGCCGAGTAGGCAAGTTCAGTAACAATATTTAACCAGTGGCCAACTTCCGTTGGCCAGATCAACGTTAAGCGTAGTGAGGATCTAGCGATGACTGCTGTTTCAGCATCAATGGTAAAAGAGCTCAGAGAACGAACAGGCCTGGGCATGATGGATTGTAAGAAAGCCCTGGTGGATTCAGATGGGGACATGGAGGTAGCAATCGAAAACCTTCGTAAGTCCAGTGGCATGAAAGCTGCAAAAAAGGCCGGACGAATAGCGTCTGACGGTTTACTCAGTATTAAGGTTGATGGTGGTACTGGCGTTATCGTCGAAGTCAATTGTGAAACAGATTTCGCCGCAAGGGATGACAACTTCGTTGCCTTTGTGAAGACTGTTACTGAGAAGGTCTTTGAGTTAGGGGAAACCAATGTCGAGGCTCTGGGTCTTGAAACTGAGCGGGAAAACCTCGTGCAGAAAATTGGAGAAAACATCTCCATCAGACGCGCTCAGGTATTCAAAGATGAAGGGACTGTGGTTGAATACCTCCATACCAACGGTAGGATCGGCGTCATGCTTTCCATGGAAGGCGGTAGTAAAGACCTTGGGAAAGACGTTGCGATGCACATTGCTGCAATGAACCCAACGGTTGTAAGCTCAGAGGATGCTCCGGCAGACCTCGTGGCGAAAGAGCGGGAAATTTATACGGCTCAGGCCCAGGATTCAGGAAAACCACCCGAAATCGTTGAAAAAATGATCGATGGTCGTATCAGGAAGTACCTGGCGGAAATCAGCCTCCTGGAACAAGCCTTTGTAAAGGATGGTGACACCAAGATTGGCGCCCTGCTTAAAAAGGAAGGTGCTGCAGTTAATCGCTTTGTAAGATACGAAGTCGGTGAAGGCATTGAGAAAGAGGAAGAAGATTTTGCTGCTGAAGTACAAAAGCAGTTAGGTAACTAGGACCAAATAGAAAAGCCCAGGAAAGCCAATGCCACAAAGCAAAGCCACGCCGAAGTACAAGCGGATACTGCTTAAGTTATCCGGAGAAGCATTGGGTGATGGTAGCGTTGGAATAGACCCGAAAATACTGGACAGGACCGCACTTGAAATCGGTCAGCTGGTTGGAATTGGGGTTCAGGTCGGCCTTGTTATCGGTGGTGGAAACTTGTTTCGTGGCGCGGCGCTCCATGCGGCTGGCCTTGATCGAGTCACTGGCGATCACATGGGAATGCTCGCGACGGTGATGAATGCACTGGCAATGCGCGATGCATTGGAGCGTGCCAATATTCATACAGTAGTGATGTCTGCCATTCCCATGAGTGGTGTTGTTGAACACTATGATCGGCGTCGAGCGATTCGTCATCTCGAAGAGAGCAACGTTGTGATTTTCTCTGCGGGTACCGGTAATCCGTTTTTTACGACTGACTCAGCAGCTTGCCTGCGGGGCATCGAAGTGGATGCAGACATTGTTCTGAAAGCAACCAAGGTCGATGGGGTCTATTCTTCTGACCCTGTTCTCGACAAGACAGCAACTCGATATAATAATTTAACTTACGATGAAGTGCTTGAAAAGCAACTCGGGGTTATGGACCTGACCGCTATTTGCCTGGCACGTGATCATGATATGCCACTGCGGGTTTTTGCGATGGAGCAGGCGGGTGCGCTCCTGAATGTTGTTGTCGGTGAGAATGAAGGGACATTGATTGCTAACAACTTTTAGCTAAAGCGATCGCATAGCTGAATGTGTCGTATGAAAAAGGAATAAATATGATCGAGGACATTAAGCAAGATGCTGAAGAGCGCATGGACAAGTCGCTTCTGTCACTTGATGCAGCGTTTGCGAGAATCCGGACCGGTCGGGCACACCCAAGCCTGCTGGATGGGATCTCGGTAAATTATTACGGTTCTGATACGCCACTGAATCAACTGGCCAACATCACCGTTGAAGATGCGCGAACCCTGGTCATTTCGCCCTGGGAAAAGCCCATTATCCCTGAGGTTGAAAGAGCTATTCTCAAATCAAACCTTGGGTTAAACCCGAGTACGTCATCGGACAAAATCAGGCTACCGATGCCGCCGTTAACAGAAGAAAATCGACGTGACCTGACTAAAGTCGCAAAAGCTGAAGCTGAACATGCGCGGGTCGCGATACGAAATATCCGAAGGGACGCAAATAGTGACCTGAAGGATTACCTGAAGGAAAAGGAAATCACCGAGGATGAGCAGCGTCGAGGCGAGGATCTGGTACAGAAGCTCACCGACGCTAAAGTCAAACAAATCGACTCAGCGCTGGACGCAAAAGAAGCTGACTTGATGGAATTCTAGCGGGATCCGATGCTACGCCAGCGCATCATTACTGCCATTATTCTCGCGCCAATCGTATTGGCGTGTGTTTTCCTGCTACACCACTTTGAATTTTCCCTGTTCGTGGGCGCTGTTCTGGCGGTCGCTGCCTGGGAATGGGCCAACTTAGCCAATTTGTCCAACCTGCACAGATACCTCTATGCACTAATGGTTGCTGTCGCCATGTTGGCCGCATACTTTGCACCTGTTACTCCTGTGTTGTTGCTCAGTAGTCTCTGGTGGGTGATTGCGTTTGTGCTGGTGGTTAATTACCCGAAGCTGGATGAACTCTGGGGTAGTTCAGCAGTCATAATGATTATTGGTGTTGTTACCCTGGTCCCCGGGTTCTTAGCGTTAATTGAACTTAAGCGTCACGCGGAAAGCAACTACCTGATCTGCCTGCTGTTTTTCCTGATATGGGGAGCAGATATTGGTGCTTATTTCAGTGGTCGGGCGTTTGGTAAAAGAAAATTGGCCCCTCGGGTTAGCCCTGGGAAATCCTGGGCAGGGTTCTATGGAGGCGTCGTGACTTCATTTGTCATTGCAGTGTTGATGTCGCTGTATCTTGGTCGTCCTCAACTGGCAACCGCGGATGGGGTTGTTTTTCTCGCCGCCTGCATGTTTATTGCCGTGGTTTCTGTATTGGGTGATCTGACCATCAGCATGTTCAAGCGGCATCGGGATATCAAGGATTCCAGCAACTTGCTGCCAGGACATGGCGGGTTTCTTGATAGAATTGATAGCCTGCTGTCCGCGAGTCCTGTGTTTGCGTTGTACCTTGGCATTGCGGTGTGGGCAGGCAACCCATGAGACAGACAATTGAGCTCGGACGCAATACAATAGAGCGCCAAGCAACACCAGATAACAGGACACCCGCGCTAAAGCGCGCTTGATGACGATGATCGATTTTCTACAAACAGTCCTAGCTCTGCTCGTTACCCTTTCGATACTGGTGACTATTCATGAGTTTGGCCATTATTGGGTTGCCCGCCTCTGTAACGTGCACGTCATTCGATTTAGCGTTGGTTTTGGCAAATCAATTTATATGAAAAAGGGTCGTCAGCCGGTTTACGAAGAACAGCCCGTATATGACAAAGAGGGTAATCTTGTACCGGTGCGTACCCGCAGCAATGAGCCCCTGGCACCTACCGAGTTTACTATTGCTGCCATTCCGCTTGGCGGATACGTCAAATTCCTGGATGAAAGGGAAGGCTATGTTCCGGATGATCAGATACACCTGGCCTTCAACCGAAAAACCGTATGGCAACGCATCGCTATTGTCTCGGCAGGACCCATTGCGAATTTTCTGCTTGCGATTGCCGCTTACTGGATGTTGTTTGCGTCCGGCGTCACGGGTGTCATACCGGTATTAGGGGAGCTTGACCCGGAAAGTGCCGCCGCGAGGGCCGGGCTGCAACAAGGTCATGAGATTGTCGCAGTTGATGGCAAGGCTACAAAAACCTGGAGTGAGGTCAACCTGGGGCTGTTTGATCGTCTTGGGGAAACAGGCGAGATTGTGCTCACGGTTGTTGAACCCGGTTCGTACGACGCGCAGTCGAACTACAAGGTACCGGTCACACAATGGCTATCGAACAGTGCCGCGCCGGTTCCAGCCCGTGATCTTGGGCTTGTTGTGCAATTGCCCGAGTTTCCTGCTGTGATAGGCGGCCTCAATGACGATGGGCGAGCAACCGCGAGTGGAGTTGAGGTCGGTGATGAGTTTCTTAGCGTCGATGGTGTGTCAGTGATGGATTGGCCGCATCTGGTTGACGTTATTCAGGGGAGCCCTGAACAAACACTAAATGTCATTGTTCTGCGGTCTGGTCAGACGATGAAGATAGATCTTACTCCCAAGGGTATCGAGCGAGACGGGAGTATCCTTGGTTTTATTGGTGCGTCACCTCAGCCCGTGAACTTCCCGCCAGAGATGCTGCGTGAAACGCGATATCCCATTTATTCAGCATGGATGCCAGCGGCAGTGAAAACCTGGGAGGTAACATTGTTTACCCTCGCGTCGATAAAGAAGATGATTGTTGGTGCTATTTCGCCAAAGAATCTGAGTGGCCCGATTACGATCGCGCAGGTAGCCAGCGCTACGGCCGAAAATGGACTCGAGAGTTTCGTGGGGTTCATTGCGTTGCTTAGTATTTCGTTAGGTGTGATTAACCTTTTACCGATACCGGTACTCGATGGTGGCCACTTGGTTTATTATTTTATTGAATTGATAGCCGGGCGACCGGTTCCGGAAAGAGTTCAGGTGTGGGGGTTCCAGATGGGAACGTTCCTGATCATGGGTATCATGGTGCTGGCTTTTTATAACGACCTTACACGATTGTAGAGACATGTTTGTGGTAAAGCTCAAAGATTCCCTGGGAAAGTATGCCCGCTCACTTATCCTTTTAGTCACGTTGTTTTATTGCACGTCGTCTTTTGGTTTCGTCATATCGGATATACGTGTTGAAGGTCTGCAGCGAGTCTCTGCAGGCACAGTGTTTGGTGCGGTGCCCTATAGCGTGGGTGACAATGTTGGTGCTGAAGAGATCAGAACAATTGCACGTTCCCTGTTCCAGACAGAAACTTTTGATGACGTTCAGATAGGCCGTGATGGCAATGTGCTTGTTATTGTCGTTAAGGAACGTCCGACCATTGATTCCATTGAGTTTGAAGGTAATAAGGCGATCAAGACGGAAGCCTTGATTGAAGGCCTCCAGGGTTCGGGATTATCAGAAGGTCAAATTTTCAAGAAAGTCACCCTGGATCAAATTGCATCGGACCTGGAAAGGCAATATGTGTCCCAGGGTCGATATGATGCAAATATTGAGACCACTATCGAGAATCTGCCACGAAACAGGGTAGCCATTAAGGTCGACGTTTATGAAGGAAATGTTTCAGGTATCAGCCACATTAACATCGTTGGGAATACTGTTTTCGATGATGAGACCCTGATTGAACTGCTTGAGCTGAAGCTTCCCGGGTGGTTGTCGTTTTATACAAAAGACGACCAGTATTCACGTGAGAAGCTGCAAAGTGACATCGAGGTACTGGAATCTCATTACCTCGACCGTGGTTACCTGAATTTCAGGGTCGACTCGACACAGGTTTCGATCGCGCCAAATATGGAAGATGTCTATATCACCGTTAATGTTATCGAGGGTGACCAGTTTAAAATCTCGGCTGTAGAGGTGGCAGGTGAGCTTCGCGATATTCCGGAAGAGAATATCCGCGCGATGCTGCTTACTCGCGAGGGGCAAACCTTTTCAAGACAATACATGACGTTTAGTGAAGAGAGAATTGAATCGGCGCTGGGTAACGCAGGTTACACCTTTGCGAGTGCAACCGGTGAGCCTGCGGCTAATGATGATGGCGAAACGGTCACCGTGAAGTATTTTATTGATGCCGGGAAAAGAGCCTATGTCCGGAGGTTAAATTTTCAGGGCAACACGGTGACTCAGGATCACGTTCTAAGGCGCGAGATGCGCCAGATGGAAGGCGGTTGGGCTTCCACTGCGATGATTGAAGGTTCAAAAATACGGCTCCAGCGGCTTGGCTTTTTCAAGGACGTGAGCGTCGAGACACCTGCGGTGCCAGGTACAGATGACCAGATTGATGTGAACTATACGGTCGAGGAACAACCTTCCGGTTCAATTTCTGCGACCGTAGGCTATGCGCAGCGTATGGGATTGATTCTGGGGTTGGGTTACCAGGAATCGAATGTATTCGGCACAGGTAACAGTATCAATATTGGAGTCAATCGAAGTGATTACCAGCAGGCACTTAACGTATCTTTCTTCGACCCTTATTACACGGTTGATGGCGTTAGCCGAGGCTACGCAGCATTTTTCCGGAAGAGTGATTATGAAGAACGGAACATCGCCAGCTTTTCTACAGATTCCTATGGTTTAAACGTCAGCTTTGGCTACCCCATCTCGGAGATATCTCGTATCGGCCTTACAGTTGGTATTGAACGAACAGAAATCAAGGAAGGGGTTATTCCAGCGCAGGAAATATCTGAATTCCTGGATGAGGAAGGCAATGAGTTTGACCTGGTTTCGCTGACAGCGTCTTACAGTATGTCGGCGCTTAATCGTGGAATGTTACCCAGTGGCGGTCGATCGCAGTCTATGTCATTTGAAATGACGGTCCCGGGAAGCGAGCTTGAATATTACAGGTTGAATTACACCGGCCAGGTTTTCTACCCATTATTCAATCCGTTTGTGTTGAGGCTCAGGGCTAATCTGGGTTATGGCGAAGCTTATGGGGGCACCGAAAACTTTCCATTTTATAAGCACTTTTTCGGTGGTGGTATGGGATCTGTGCGGGGTTATGAGAGCAACTCCCTTGGACCAAGGTCCACACCGTCACCGCAGGACCAATTCAATGATCCCGACCCGATTGGGGGTAATGTATTGGTGGAGTTGAGCGCAGAAGTGTTGTTTCCATTGCCGTTTATAGAAGACCAGAGCCAGCTGAAGTCAGTGTTATTCTTCGATGCGGGTAACGTTTTCAATACAAACTGCCCGGACGTCAGTGTTTACTGTCTGGACCTGGATGAAGGCGAACTCCGGTACAGTGCAGGCATTGCGGTGACGTGGATTACGGGTTTTGCGCCCATTAGCTTTGCCCTGGCATTCCCGCTCAATGATAAGCAGGGTGACGAGTCCGAGTCATTCCAGTTTGAATTGGGCAAAACTTTTTAGAAGATACGCGGTCATAGTATCTGCCCTTTGTGAATCGAGCCGTTGCGGGATAAAAGACGTTGAATCGGATGGGTGAATGTGTAAATATCCGCTTCCGTCGAGTTCCGACGTATACCAACTAAGTTAATGAAGTTCCCCTGAGGAGGAAATTGTGCGAGTAAATCAAAGCATTTTGGCTATTCTGGCCACATTTTTCATGGCGATGGCCTCATCATCTGCCATTGCGGAATCTAAAATCGGCGTCGCTGACCCTCAGAGAGCGATTCTGCAGTCAGAGATAGGAAAACAGGGCGTTCAACAGATCAATGCTCAGTACTCAGAGCAGGACGACATGCTGAAAGAGATGCAGACGGAAATCACTACGCTTCTGGAAAAGCTCAAAAAAGACACTGAGCTTATGAGCGATCAGGAATTCCAGAATCTTCTTCAGGAAATTTCGGTTAAGCGAAACCAGATGTCGCAGCTGCTTCAGGAGCTACAGCGAGTCAAGTTAGAGCAATCTGATCGATTGATCCAGTCTCTTACGCCACGGTATCAGGAAGCTATCGAAGCGCTTGTACTTAGCGACAAGTACGACCTGGTTCTGCCGCGACAGAGCGTCCATTATCGTCATGAGCTGTACGATGTGACGGCTAAAATTACCGAAAAAATGAACGCGCTGGAAAAGTAACAGTTATTACTCGGTGAAACTGAGTGATATAGCAGAGCAGTTTCAGCTTGAAAGCCTTGGCAATACTGATGTCGAAATAACAGGTATTGCGGGGCTTGAAGGTGCATCAGAGCACCAGCTTTCCTTCCTTTTTAGTCCAAACTACTGTGACCTGCTAGTAGACAGTCAGGCTGGTGCGGTTGTTCTGCGTCCTGAAGATGCAGCGCTGACTGACAAACCACGATTGCTATCTGCGAATCCTCGCATGGCCTGGGCACGCATTGCGTCATTATTTGACCCCGCGCCACTTGCTATGCCGGTTATAGCCCCCAGCGCAGTGATCAGCGATACCGCTTCTATAGGTCAGGGCGTCGCAATTGGTGCCGGTGCTGTGATCAGGTCAGGTGCAAGAATAGAAGATGGTGCCCATATTGGTGCTGGCTGTTACATCGGTGAAAGCGCAAAGATTGGCAAAAACTCGCGGATTAAGCCTAACGTCGTTGTGTACCATGATGTTCAGGTCGGGGAGAGCTGCATCGTCCATGCGAACGCCGTTCTTGGCGCAGATGGATTCGGTTTTGAGTTCGACGCTGACACTGGAGACTACATAAAGATACCGCAGGTGTTCTCGGTGATTGTGGGTGACAATGTCGAGATAGGTGCCGGTACCACGATTGATCGTGGCGCATTGAACCACACGACGATCGGCAACGGGTGTAAGCTGGATAATCAGGTGCAGGTGGGTCACGGCACTTCAATTGACCACCACACTGTTATATCCGGATGTACAGCAATAGCAGGCAGCACCAGGATAGGCAGTTATTGTCTAATCGGTGGCGCTGTTGGAATCGTTGATAATATAGAAATTGTTGATCGCGTTGAGATTACTGCGATGACTCTGGTCAGTCAGTCGATCCTCGAGCCGGGACGTTACTCATCGGGAACTGGTTTGATGCCAGGTTATGAATGGAAGCGAAGTGTTGTTGGTTTCAGGAAGCTGGATAACATTCTCAAACGTATAAAACGCCTGGAATCGGATCAGTAGTATCCACCATAAGAGATTCATCATGGACATCATGGAAATACAGAAATACCTACCTCATCGATACCCATTCTTGCTGGTGGATCGTGTTGTTGAGTTCGAGGAAAACAAAAAGATAGTTTGCATAAAGAACGTGACGATCAATGAACCCCAGTTCACTGGCCATTTCCCAAACGCGCCGGTGTTTCCGGGGGTGATGATTGTAGAGGCGCTTGCCCAGGCGTCAGGTATCCTCGCGTTCAAGAGTCGCAACCGAACTCTGGATGATGGTTACATTTATTATCTCGCTGGAACCGACAAGACTAAATTCAAACGATCCGTTGTTCCTGGAGACCAGATCAGACTGGAAGTTGAAATCCTTAACCTTCGTAAGCATTGGATGAAAACAACCGGGAAAGCTTATGTCGATGGCCAGCTTGTTTGTTCGTCCTTACTAACCTGCGCTGAACAACAGGTGGGCTGAGCATGACCTCGATGCCGAGGCGTTCCTTGACGATTGCAATGGTCGCCGGGGAAATCTCAGGCGACAATCTTGGTGCTGCGCTTGTAAAGGAAATTACCAAGGCTTCCCCCGACGTGACATTCGTCGGGGTCGGTGGTCCAGCGATGATCAAGGAAGGCTTCTCCACAGAAATTGATATTGAAACCCTGTCTGTTAATGGTTTCATCGACCCGCTACTCCGTTTGCCTAGCCTTATTCGACTGCTGCTTCATTTACGCGACCGTATAGTTGCGTGTGGGGCAGATTGTTTCGTCGGAATTGATTCGAATTTTTTTAATCTTTTGCTGGCTGGAATGTTGCACAAGCGGGGTATTAAAACTGTCCACTATGTGTCGCCAACCGTCTGGGCATGGCGTCAGCGTAGAATTAAGAAAATAGCGCGTACCGTTGACTTGATGATGACCCTTTATCCGTTTGAAACGGCTGTGTACGAAGCCAACAATATTCCGGTTGTATTTGTGGGTCATCCCAAGGCAGACGAGATTTCGCCTGATGAAGGCAGGCTTAACCAGGTGCCGATAAGAGAGCAACTGGGGATTGCCCAGGATGAAGTTGTTGTCGCGATACTGCCCGGAAGCCGCGCCCGGGAAGTTGACCTGTCAGGCCGGGATTTTCTGGCAACGGCCTTATTGCTCAGAGATTCAGTTACTCGTTTTGTGATACCAGCGGCGAACCGAAAACGATATGAGCAGCTGCAGATAATGCTCGCAGAATTCCCGGAGCTCGATGGCAAGGTAACTCTCCTGGAAGGTCAATCAAGACAGGCGATGACTGCCTCTAATGTCGTGCTGGTTAACTCTGGAACCGCGACCCTGGAGGCTATGCTTCTGCGGAAACCCATGGTGATGTCTTATCGGGTCGGTAAAATAACCTACGGTATTGTATCCAGGCTTGTGACGACCGAGTGGTTCGCGCTGCCGAATATTTTGGCGGGTCGCAGCATTGTGCCGGAGTTTATACAGGACGCTGCAGTTCCATCCGCGATGGCTGGTGCCGTCAGACGATTGCTGGACGAAAAAGAAGCAAGCGATGTAATAGCAACTTTTGATGAAATTCATCGGTTACTGAAGAAAAGCGGTGATCCTGGTGCAGAGGCGGCTAAAGCTGTTCTTGGTTTGTGTGAGAGCTGAATGTATAGAAGAGAGTATTTTGCAGGGGTCGATGAAGTGGGGCGTGGACCACTCGCCGGCGCAGTCTACGCAGCAGCAGTGGTGCTTGATCCGTTTATTCGCCTTGACGGCCTAAGGGATTCCAAGCTGTTATCAGAAAAGCGTCGGAATGAGCTTGATCTGGTCATTCGCGAGAAGGCGCTGGCTTATTGTGTAGCGAGTGCGGACGTTAGTGAGATAGACGAGATCAATATATTGCAGGCGAGTATGTTGGCGATGGAACGCGCCGTTTCCGGGCTAAACGTCCCGGTAGATTTCGTGATTGTCGATGGTAACCGGATACCGGATCTGCCCTGCGAAGCAGAATGGTTGATAAAAGGCGATTCGAAAAGTGACGCCATTAAAGCTGCTTCAATCATCGCCAAGGTTGCCCGAGACAGCGAAATGAAGCGCCTTGATCGAATCTATCCAGAGTATGGGCTTGCTCAGCACAAAGGATACCCAACCCGGGCGCATCTTGAATCCCTGAAGCGACATGGCCCATCACCGATTCATCGTCTCTCTTTTGCGCCCTGCCGTGCGGTGGCTGAGCAGGAACAGGCGAAATAAGCTCGTATCAGTAAACTCAGAAGACTAAGCTCGGGAAAACGCGCTGCAAAAGGAGTCAATATGTCACTACAAGATGAACTAATACTCGAACAAATTCAGGTAGGCCCAATGGAAAATTTCGCCTACCTCATTGGCTCCAAAGCCACCCGTGAAGTCGTGGTGATCGACCCGGCCTGGGATATCCAGGGCCTGCTGGACCTGATTAACGAGCGTGACTATAAACTTACCGGTGCACTGGTCACCCATTACCATCCGGATCATTGCGGTGGGAGTTTTGGGCAGAACACCGTGGACGGGGTTGCTGAACTACTGGAGCTGAATCCAGTAAAAGTCTATGCCCATAAGCTGGAAGCGGATGGCGTTAAGAAAGTTACAGGTATCACTGACTCCGACATAGTCAAAGTCGACTCAGGAGATAAACTCGATGTCGGTGATGTAGAGGTCGAGTTTTTGCATACCCCCGGACACACGCCTGGTTCCCAATGTTTCAGGATCAAACAGACGCTGGTGTCAGGCGACACGCTCTTCATAGATGGATGTGGCCGGGTAGACCTGCCAGGGTCAAACTCTGAGGATATGTATCACAGCATTCAGAAACTGGCTTCATTGCCTGATGATACGATTTTGCTACCGGGCCACAATTATTCGGCTGTCCCGCACGCCACGATGGGAGAGACAAAACAGCACAACACTTATATGCGGATCAATGACCTGGAAACCTGGAAGACGATGATGGGCGGTTGATTTCGCTCTATAATCGCCGCGGAGTCGGTAAAAACTGGAAATCTACCTACATGAATCCGATAAACGGGCGTGTATGTATCTCATGGAGAAGAGCAGGGTGACAATGTTATGAAGACGCTAGAGAACTTCGCTTGTTTTGACCAATTCAAAAAAACAATCCAGGGAATGCGAGCCACCAGGAAAGAGTTTGAAGACGGTCAGCAAGACGAGGTGTTAACTAACCAGAGGGATGGGCGGGTATATAAGAAACTGAAATGGACGGCGCTTCATACATCCAAGTGTATTCAGGAAGCGGTTTTCCTGTTGAAGGAAGAAGAGCCCTCCCTGAGTAAAGAGCAGCTTAAAAAAATGTTGCAGGCCGAAAGCGTAAGCATTTGGTTTCCATACGGAGTTCGCAAAGTAGAAAAGGCGTTATCCGTTAACGGTTCCGCGTTTCATCAACGGGGTTGGGATCGATTGGGAAGGGGCGAGCCTCGTTTTTCAGGCGATAGTTCGACCTGGCCAGCTAACCATATGGCCGCTGTATCTTTGAATAGCAACTGCTTTAAAAAAGAATAAGAACAATCAAAACGATAATCAAAGCAGCAGTATCAGCTGCACCACTCACACTTCTCTATTTCAATCCCGAAGACGACGAAAAGGAAGAAATATCGGATCAGTGATTGCTGGACCGGCTCTTCTAATTTCCAAATCGATAACGTAGCTTAACGACAAACGACTCGACGATAGGATCGTCGAAGGCATCTTCAAACAAGCTTGAAAAGTCATCCTTGTGTTGAGAAGGTAGCTGATTGCCAAGATTGTAGACGACATAAAGGTCAGTGAGCGGGGCAATTTCCCAACGATAACGAAGCTGCGCGGTTAACAGACTCACGGTAAAGTCATAATCAGGCTGGGTTCGCAGCGCCGGTATCAGTTTGGCAGAATCGCTAATCTCGAAAAATCCCTGCTCGCCGGCCTTGACCCCGGCCCACTGCATAGAAAATCGCAGTTGGTGCCTGGGCTTCATGAACCAGTTCATCTCAATAGCTGGCTGCCATTCAATGCCGTTATAGGCACCAAAATTGTTACCGCCTTGATAAACCAGCCAGCCATCGCGCCGCTTGTACTTGATATCGGCCTTAATCATCAGCGAGTTGATGGGCCTTGCCGTAACGCCAATAGAGTACTGACCTGTCCAGTCACCAAGGTCCTCCTGAATACCACCCACACCGAATGACCAGCTGAACATTTTGCTGGCATCGGTCGCCCAGAGCACGTTCCACCAGATACGATCCTCTGTCTGATAAGCGCCGTTACCGCGGGAGTCGATGTCGTCGTAATGTCGCGGCAGCCAGGCAAGTGCGGTTCGAATTGTATTGCGCCCGGGGACTTCCAGTGTATTGCGCCAATAGATTCCGCTATCGACCACCTGACCTTGACTAATGTTGTACTGTTGCTGAACAGTCACCGTGCCACGATTGGCTCGAACGAACCCATCGGCGCTGCTTTTTCCAGTGTAGCGAAAGGCGTACAGTAAGCCCGAATAGTCGTTGCGTCGAAGAAAGCCCAGGTCATTGATTTCAACATTTTCGTCAAAATAGTCAAACTTCAAGAGGTGCTGGAATCTTGAACCTACCGAGTAAGACAGATCAAGGATAGCGCCTTGCCCGCTGATTTCGGCAACGTCACTGTGCATCAACTGCAGATCCAGCGTCCACTTGCCGTCTTCGGCCAGGTAGTGCCAGTCCAGACCGTGAACCTCGGCATCATAAATTGGTCCATTGACGAAGGTGCCGAGATAGCCTAACGCAAAGTTCTGATTGCTTGAATCCTCATAGCTGAAGCGCAGAGCGGCAAAATCACGACCATCTGCATTGATATCAACAGGAACAGCAGATTGATTTGTACCCTGCCATTCGACCTCATCTTCAAAGGCACTCAGCACGCCATACCGAACATTACCAATTCTGCCGTTGAGCCTCACTGCACCGAGAAGGTCTGTTGGCAGGCCCGCGTCGCCTCTGTCAGGCAAAACCCCAGCGGGTAAGGAAACCTGGGTTGCCGTGCCACCAATCCTTCGCGTGTTGATTAGCGAAATGGGTGTCGGCAGATGAGCAGTGACAAAGGCTCGCCTTGACGTTGTCGAAAAATTCTCATTAGTGAGTTCGCGCAGTGGATTGCCGCTATTAGCCCTGGGAGTTGTTTCAAATATTTCATTGCCTTCGAGAAAGAAAAGACGTTTTTCAGGGAAAAAGGTTTCGAATGCAGTCAGATTAAGAACGACATTGTCGGCTTCAACCGCACCAAAATCAGGAATCAGACTCGCCGTCAACTCAGCTTTTGTGGACGGCTTCCAGGTGATATCGACACCGATTCGGGTATCGTCATCATCGCGGGCTTTATCTAGCGTTGTGGACATATACGGAATCACGGAAATCAACCGGCGTGGTTCAATGCCCTCGACGCGCATACTATTGAGCGCGGTAACAAATTGTGGCGAAGAGTAGGTATGCCCGGGCCAGTAGTAGCGCTCGTTAGTATGGGAAACCTGCCGACTCAGCGCAAAACCGACTTCACGTCGGCCTTCAATTTCCGGCAAGTTCATCATCGACCAGGGGAAAAAAATCTCAACGCTCCAGCCCTTATCAAACCTCGCAGCCTTGTAGAGCCAAGTCCCGTCCCAATCACTGGAGTAGCGCCTTTCTGGCAGCACTTTGCCATCCATCACGGTGTCACCCAGACCAACGGCAAACCAATAGGCGAATTCACCCTGACCGGTCGTATCCAGGGTGACTCCAAAGGTATCGCGATCGGTATGGCTATCACGATTGGTCATCCGCATGACGATGGTTTCCGGTGGCTGATACATCACGGCACTCACGTAGAGGCCTTGTTCCGTCGCTAACAAACGATTTTCGGTTAGGTAGTGTCCGGGCTTGCCGGTACCGGGAACCGATACCAGCATATTGTCGAACGCAGGAATTTCCTGCCAGATCGCTTCATTAACTAAACCGTCGAGCTTGATGTCTACGGTGTCATGGCTGCGGGTTTGCACATTGATATAGTGCATTGGAACACCGTCAAGGTAACCTTTGATGGTCTGTTTCGAGAACTTCCCTGTAGGTTCGATCGCGGTAGCCAGTGACATGGCAGAACCGCTCAAAAGTACCAGGAATGTTAAATAGCGCAGTGTCATGTCTCTACTATGCTGCAGTATCGGATCATGGTCTATTAGAATCAGCTACAATGATCGCGCCCAATGACATCAATGCTCGAGCCTAAAAGCCCATTGGGAATAGGCGCTGAATATCGGTTTACTTTTTTTTGGGCAGGAACGGGTGGCAGATGAACTGACCTAAACCCTGGGTGATGATTGCAGGCCAGCAATCGATCCGAAGCGAATATGGGCAAGTGGTAGCTGTTACTATCCGATCAAATGTTATCTGAACGCTTCTAAGAAGCTGAACAACATTGATATATTGCCTACCGACTCTGCTCACGGGTTCGCGAGCAAATTTGACATGAAATAGGGAGCCGCAAATGAAAGTCGGTATGATGTTAGGGTTCGAAGACTCTATTAAGACCATCACTACAATTGCCAGTGAAGCTGAACGCGCTGGAATGCATTCACTCTACACGGTAGATGCCGGGCGAAGTGCAACAGTTACAGCCGCAGCGGTTATCAATGTAACCAGTAAAGCAAAGGTAGGAACCTACATCGTTAATGCTTATGCCCGGGAACCCTGGATGACCGGGATAGAGGCGCGTGATTTAAACGAGCTCAGTGAGGGGCGATTTGTGTTGGGTGTAGGCACCGGCAACCTTCACTTTAACGATCTGTATATGGGTATTGATTCGTCCAAACCTCTGACAAAAATGCGCGATTTTATGACAATTGTTTGCTCGGTCGTTTCCGGTAAAGCAAAGGAACCGGTTCGTTACCAGGGCAAGACTCATCGCATTCGCTGGCGCGCAACCTGGGAGCCAGCCACAGCAAGCGTTCCTGTTTACCTATCCGCGTCGGGTCCAAAAATGGTGCGTTTGGCAGGAGAAGTCTCCGACGGTGTAGGCGTGGGTATCATGTCTTCGGTGGCTTTTGTCCGTGATATTGTCCAACCCAATGCACGACGTGGTGCCGAAGCTGCCGGCAGAGACCCAGACGCTCTCGCGTTTCCTGTGGCCGCTACGGTCAGTATTAATAATGACTCAGAACTCGCCCGGGATGCCTCGCGCGCGTCGATCTGCAAGCTCTTTCACCCTATTCCTCACCCATACTATGATTCTCAGCTTCGACAACTCGGCTACGGCGAATTCGCTGATCAGGCGGCGCTATTGATGCCCCAGGGGCGCTTGCGTGAGGCAATGGGCCTTGTCCCTGAAGAAGTAATAGACACTATGACTATTACCGGGAACCTTGATGAATGCACCGCAAGAATCAGGGAATATGAGGGTGTCGCAGACGAGCTTATTCTTGCCCGCACTGCGCAACGGGGAGAGGCACAAGGTATGGCGGCCTACGAAGATCTGTTGCAACTCGTTGATCGCGTCAGTGGTTGACGATTGTTCACCAGTATGGGCCTTGCCTTGCTATTTCTGGTAATTAGGTGCGAAAGGGTTATCGATTTTAATCTATCGATTTATTGCCGAGCCGCCAATGGCTATTACCGAAGGCTCCAGGATTATGCTCATTGTTAAGACCGTATGAGGTTTGAAATGAAATTCATTGAATTAGCCTGGTGTTTCCGGACACTTTGTAAGCGCATTGTTCGCCTAAGTGCGGAAAACTAAAAGGCAGCGTTTTCTTAAGAGCGGGAAATCAGAAAGCAGCTGACCCGGGTGTTCTTGGGAACGGAATCGTGTCCCGTATGTTTTCCATGCCGGTGACGTAAGTCAGCAGGCGTTCAAACCCCAGACCAAAGCCAGCATGAGGTACGGTTCCATAGCGGCGCAGGTCGCGGTACCACCAGAGTTCCTCGATCATGACTTCGTCTTGCATACGGGCATCCAGTACATCCAGGCGTTCCTCACGCTGGCTGCCACCAATAATTTCGCCAATACCAGGTGCCAGTACGTCCATGGCAGCAACGGTTCTCTCATCGTCATTCAGGCGCATGTAAAACGCTTTGATTTCTGCAGGGTAGTTCATCAATATCACAGGCCTGCCGACATGTTTTTCCGTGAGGTATCTTTCGTGTTCCGACTGCAGATCGAGACCCCAGTCCACTGGAAACTCGAATTTCTCCCCGCTGTTCTTAAGGATATCGATGGCTTCCGAGTATTCCATGCGCTCGAATTTATTGTCGATGATGGATCTCATTCTTTCGATGACTGTTTTGTCGATACGCTGTTGGAAAAATGCCATGTCGTCTTCCCGTTCTTCCATTACGCGGCTTAATACGCTAGTTAGAAGGTCTTCAGCAAGGTCGGCGTTGTCATTCAGGTCAGCGAAGGCGATTTCAGGCTCAACCATCCAAAACTCAGCCAGATGGCGGGAGGTGTGAGAATTCTCGGCTCGGAAGGTCGGCCCGAAGGTATAAACCCTGGACATAGCCAGACAATAAGCTTCAACGTTTAATTGGCCGGACACCGTTAGAAAAGATTCAGCACCAAAAAAGTCCTTGCTGAAGTCCACTTTCCCGTCGGCCACAGGCAGGTTCATCATATCCAGGGTGCTGACCCGGAACAGCTCACCGGCACCTTCACAGTCGCTGGCTGTGATCAGGGGAGTATTGATCCAGTGGAAATCCCGTTCAAAAAAGTAGTTGTGAATCGCATTGGCCAGGGTTGTCCTGACGCGCGTTATTGCGCTAAAGGTGTTTGTTCTTGGCCTCAGGTGCGCGACTGTACGAAGGTATTCAAACGTGTGTCGCTTCTTCGCGATTGGGTAGGACTCAGGGTCGTCAACCCATCCCAGCACCTTAATCTCAGTTGCCTGTATTTCGAACTGTTGCCCCTTGCCCTCAGACTCGACTAGTTGGCCCGTCACCCGGACTGCGCAGCCGGTGGTGATCTGAAGGACCTCCTCGCGATAGTTGGGGAGAGTGTCGGGTACGACCGCCTGGATAGGGTCAAAACTGCTGCCATCATGAACGGCAATAAAGCTGATGCCTGCCTTGGAGTCTCGTTTACTGCGCACCCAACCTTCAACCGTCACATATTCATCGACGGCTATCTTGCCTTTCAAAAGGCGTTCAACTGCAATTGAATTCATCTAAATTTTGGCCTGATATTTTTGCGACGATCAAGCTGTGGATGATACCAATTCCGGGGACAGCTAGGGAGTGCTGGTTGCTTATTCTCGAGGCAGTGTAAAAAGGAGTGTTATATTGCCAGCTCATCAATAAAATTTTGAGACAAGTGTCATGTCAAATGAATGGCTAGAGCCCGTTGCCGGTTTTGAGCTTAATCGGCAAGAATCGATCGTCACAAAGGAATACCAGGCTGAAAAGTTGGCGTCTCAGGGGCTGGATGCCTCGTTGTTTGGTAATCATGTTGACCCATCATTCTACATCGGTATCGGTATCAGGGTTGGGATTGCGAGCGGTATTTCAGCTGAGGGGAACGTCAATATGTTGAGCAGGATTGTCCAGCATCGACCCGTGGTATTGGGTGAAGCGTTGATATCGAAAGGCAGGATTGTCTCTGTTGAAGATGTCCCAAGGGGGTGGCGTATCTCAACCGATGTGTGGTTTGAGGGTAGCGACGGCGAAAGGGCTATTTCTGTGCCTCGGGTTTCGTTAAAACCGGACCCGTCGAAAGCTGGGCGTCGAGGCGCGGGGGAGAGGCCCGCGCCTGTGGTTGAAGATACCGGCATGTTGAAGGTAGTCAGCCAGCACCGCTTAACACCGAAAGGCACGAAAGGTTACAGCAGCGAAGGCAACGCGATTCACTACGAGATGGAAGCAGCAAACACCGCGGGCTTCAGGGCTCCTATTATCGGCGGCGGGCAAGGTGTGCACTTTCTTATGGCCGCTATATGGGGGCGCGGCCTTGAACAGGTGGACCTTGATATCTATTTTCGTCGGCCGGTTTTTTGGGATGACACCATTGCCGTGGGAGTCACTAGCGACATGAGTGCAGTAGCTTCACTTCGGGAGGGTAAGGTGCTGACAGAAATGAAGGTAAACAACAGGCGCGAGCTTTGACCACACGAACAGCGAAACAGGCTGTTGAGTTATTGCTGGCGTCCTATTGCAGCCTCAAGCGTGCTGATCACATGAGGAACCGGCTCCTCGATGTGAGCGAGTTCGTTCCAGATTTGCGGGAATAGTACGCCGACGCCGTTTCTGGCGATGAATGGTTCTATGTTGAATGGCATGTCATCAACCAGATAGGCATTGGGATGTGCGAGCCTGTCTTTGTGGCGGGTAAAGATAAAGTCCGTAAAATCCGACCCAAAGCGGTCGATGAGCCATTCGAGTTTACCGGATACGCACCCGGGTGCGCCGGTTGGTGCGGTCAGAAAAACCACGTGTCCGAGTCGGCCCAACTCCTCGTATAGATGTTCGAACCACGAGTAAGCTATGAGGCCGGACCAGAACTCAGACGCCTGCATATTACTGTGGGTGAAGAACTCCGCAGCGGTTTTGTCCATCAATGGTTCAGGGTAGAGCGATCCAGGATGTTCGTTCCGCCACCCTTTCAACATTTGGTCGGCATCGTAGCCCTGGGTTTTCATCGCTGCTCCGATGAAATCGACACACACCCCGTCCATATCCAGGTAGATCTCGGGAGGAACACTCATGCTAATAAAACCTTTGAAAAGTTACTTGTCGTAGTCTGTCCGGAAAGCTTCCCAGCGATCAAATGCATCGCTGATACCCTGGGCTCTCGCCTGAGTACCCTCTCTGAATTCCGGATGAGAGAGAATCCAAAACTCATTTTCCTGAACGGCATGCAGCACCATATCCCCGATTAACGAGGGCTCAAGCATCCCGTCCAGGCTTTGTTGCATGTTGGCGATTTCTTCTTCCGTCCTGAATTCATCTTTTGAAAGATCAAACACTGAAGCGGCAGCACCACCAAGTTGTTGTGGCCGGTTTCGTTCTGAGGTGTAAATACCCGTTGCGACAAACCCAGGGCACAATACTGAGACACCCACTCCGACGTGCGCAAGATCGCCTGCGATGGCCTCTGACATTCCCACGACGGCAAACTTGGAAGTGTTGTAGATACTTAGTCCCTGCATGCCAATAAGCCCGGCCATCGAAGCAGTGTTGACGAAGTGGCCACCTTCGCCGTGTGAAATCAAGCGATTCGAAAATACCTGCATTCCGTTGATTACGCCGTCAAGGTTAACACCCATGACCCAATCCCAGTCTTTGTAAGTATGATCCTTGATGTTACCGCTAACGGCGACGCCAGCGTTGTTGCAGACGACATGAACCTTCTCAAATGCAGCTTCGGTTTCTTTGGCAGCTTCTTCAAGCGCATCGCGGTCTGTTACATCAACCTTTATGGTGATGACATTGGCATTAGACTCGGAAAACTCTTCTCGAGCGGCCGCCAGCGCATCATCTTGGACGTCGGCGATCGCGACTTTCATGCCAGCGCCGGTGAATGATCGTGCCATGGCTAAACCAAGACCGCTGGCACCACCTGTAATGAAGGCTACTTTCCCTGCGACATCTTTCATGCAACTACCCTTTTGGAATATTGGAATATTTAGCAGTTAGCATGATACGTTAGTCAGAGAGGGAGAAATAGATGATTATCAAGTGTGATTACCGCATAGCCAGTGTCACCGATGGCTATGGCCTATTGCTGCGAAACAAGCATTTAAATGATGCGGAGCACCGGTTGCCAGGCAACAGCGTATTGTTTATCCACGGGGCGACCTACGGGTCTACTTCAACTTTCGACTATGAGATTGAAGGCGAGTCGTGGATGGACAAAATGGCGGCAGAGGGGTTTGATGTCTGGTGCCTGGACCTCCTGGGGTATGGCGAGTCGGACCGGCCCGAGGAAATGTTGGTCGCGGCTGACCTGAATGACCCGATTGTCGATACTGCTCATGCCATAGCAGAGGTAGACCGAGCGGTGGATTTTATTCTGAAAGACAGGGCTATTCATCAGCTCAGCTTGATTGGCTACAGTTGGGGAAGTGCCATATGCGGGCGGTACGCTGGGCAGTTTGAAAGAAAAGTAAGTCGCCTGGTGTTGAGTGGTGCGCTCTGGGTTGAGAAGGGCGCAACGCCGCAGACTATTAGTGCAGATATTGGAGCGTATCGAACGGTGGACGCAGCGTCCATGGCGAAACGCTGGGCGATAGGATTATCCGAGGATGAAATTGATGCCGTAGTGCCCCCGGCACGAGTTACCAAGTGGTGTTCAGATACCGTGCTTGTCGATCCGATTGGCGACAAGTCCGGATTGCTACGTGCGCCAACAGGAGTGGTCAAGGATTTCATGAATTACTCCCGTACAGGTGAGCCCTGGTATAAGCCGACGGCAATCCTGGCGCCGACGCAGGTTGTGGTCGGTGAACTCGATAGGGAAACGACCCCTGAACAGGCAAAAAAGATTTTTGAGCAGCTTGGCAATGCCCGTGAAAAAAGAATGACCGTTATTGGTGGGGGAACGCACTCCCTGTTACTGGAGGATCACAGGGATGCATTGCACAGCGTTGTGTCGGGTTTCCTCGCATGATTTAGCGGTGCGCCTGACATTTCAGGCTACCTGCTGTGTTGACCTTTCTAACCAATGAAGGTCATCAGCTTCAAGTATTGGCGCCAGCTTGGTGTGAACTTTCTCGTGGTAATCGTTCAGCCAGTCAATTTCTGCTTGGCTCATGATAGAAGTATCAACCAGTCTGGTATCGAATGGTGCGAAGGTAATTGTTTCGAATGCGAGCCAGTCATCTTCCCGTGCGATAACAATGACCAGGTTTTCACACCGGATGCCGAAGCAATCTTCCTGGTAGTAACCAGGTTCGTTTGAGACAACCATGCCGGGTAACAGTTCCTGTTGCGGGCCCGATTTGGTGATCCTCTGGGGTCCTTCATGCACGCTCAGGAACGCGCCAACACCGTGCCCCGTGCCGTGGTCGTAGTCCAGACCTTCCTGCCAGAGAAACTGCCTGGCAAGGACATCTAGCTGAACACCCGATGTACCCCTTGGGAATACTGCCCGAGCGAGCGCTATGTGACCTTTCAGGACAAGCGTGTACATTTTCCTGTGCTCGGCCGTGGGTTCCCCAATGATCACAGTGCGAGTGATATCGGTGGTGCCGTCTGAATACTGTCCACCGGAGTCCACGAGATAGAGGTTGTTCATCTCCAGCATGGCCGGTGTGCCATTCATATGATTGTAATGGCAGAGTGCGCCGTTTTTACCTGCAGCTGAGATTGTGTCGAAGGAAAGGTCGTGAATGTCCGTGAGTTCGCGCCTGAATGATTCGAGTTTGTCTGCGAGTTCAGCCTCGTTGTAAAGCGTTCCTGATGTCACCTCTCTATCAATCCATGCCAGATAGCGGCTCACGGCGGAACCGTCGCGTATATGGCAGTTACGAATTCCACCAAGTTCTGTCTCGTTCTTCTGGGCCTTGGGTATGAGTACAGGATCCGTAGCGGCGATCAATCTTGCTCCGGCATTCTGGCATCTGAGTTGGCACCAGGCGTTTGCCATAGTCGGGTCCGCCATCACGCGTTTCCCCTGGTTGCCAAGATTATGAAGGGCTTGCTCCAGTTGGTCTTCTTCCTTAACGGTGACGCCTTTTCCAACGTGAGCGGCGAAATCGTTAGGTAGTTTGCGTGGGTCTGTGTAGATAACCATATCGCCTGTGCTGTCCAGTGTTGCAAATGCAAGCAGTACTGGCAGCCTTGGTACATCTCCTCCCCTGATATTGAGTAGCCAGGCTATGGAATCGAGTTGCGAAATCAAAGCGATGTCGGCACCGGATTTTTGTATCTCGGCGCTGATCATTTGTCTTTTCTTTTCGCTGTTAACGCCTGTGTACTCTTCGCCAAGCAACATGGCTAATTTGAGATCTGGAACGGGCCTATCTTCCCAGTGCAGATCGATCGGATTATGATCCAGCTCAATCAGTTCAATGTTTTTCGTGGCAAGTGCCTTTCTGGTGGCCTGGTACCAGGAAAGCGTATGCATGCGAGAATCGATCCCTATCCTGGCGTTTTCCCCCAACGTTTCGCACAGCCAGCCAGTGGGTGGTTCCTCAATAAGATGATGGAACTCGAATGACGCCTCAGGAACCTGTTGTTTGACCTGTATCGTATAGCGACCATCGACAAACATCGCCGCTCGCGTTTTCAGCACAACGGCGACACCAGCAGATCCGGAAAAACCACTGAGCCACTGGAGTCGTTCGTTTTGTGGCGGTACGTATTCGCCCAGGTATTCATCCGCGCGGGGAATGATGAATGCGTCCAGGTTTGATTTCGCCATTTCCTGGCGCACCAGTTCAAGGCGTTGTTGAATGAAGTCGCTCATAGTTAGTCAGCCAGGTTTTAGTATTGGTATTATATCGTGTTGGCAGGTTCGTTACCCGGTTCGGTATTGAGGAGTTTTCGCCCCCTCTTTTGAGCAGAACGCAACGTCCCGAGTGCCAAGGTCACAAAAACACGCAATCAGCGTTTTACTGAAAATACCCCGATTCTGGCGGTGTGACGATTATATTTCGTATTGCTGACCTGAGCGTTATCCCAGGGATGGGTGCTTGCGCATTGGGTCACCCGCCGCCTCCCGGTTGCCTTATTGCCGGGTTTTTTCAAACCTGACCCCATATAAAAGAAATAACCGTTGTACTTTGTCTATTTTCAATTATGATTTTATCAGGATATTTCATTTACCTATTTCTTAAGGAGGCGAACCAGGTGCAAAAAAACACAGGACACTTCACGGTTAACGATTTGGGTAATTTATTCTATGGCGAAAAGAAACAGAGCACGCTCAGCATCTAGTCGACAAAAACAAGACGGGAGAAAATCCAGGCAACCTAACAGGCAATCTTCAACCAACTTCGGTGGTGCAGATATCTATACTTTGCACCCGATCAATTCTCATCTTGAAACAGCCTACACCCCTACCAGTACGCGGGAGCCCCTCGAAGCCCGCACCAAGTCCCAAAAAAGATATATGTGCGCCATCAAAAGTCATTGTCTGACCTTCGGTATTGGTCCGGCAGGGACCGGCAAAAGCTATTGCGCGACTGCCATGGCGGCGGAAGCATTGGCCAATGGACGTATTGAAAGAATCATTCTTACCAGGCCGGCTGTCGAGGCGGGAGAGCAACTGGGCCACCTTCCCGGAGATCTGGAGGAAAAGTTCAGCGTTTACATCGATCCATTCCGCGACATTCTGAATGAACGGCTTGGTAAAGGGACAGTAGAATATAACCTGCGACATGGTCGTATTGTCGCGGCGCCTTTAGCTTTCATGAGGGGGAAGACTTTCGGGGGTGATACTTTCGTCATTCTTGATGAGGCTCAAAACACATCGATTGCCCAAATGAAGATGTTCCTGACCCGCATTGGTGAGGATTGTAAAGTCGTGGTGAACGGCGATGTGAAGCAGAGCGATATTCGCGGAAGTAACGGACTGGCGGACGCCGTTGGACGGCTCAGGGGGCTTCCAGCCGTCTGTATTCATGAGTTTGAACGTGATGATATTGTTCGTAGCGGCCTGGTACGGTCAGTGATCGACCGTTATGAGGTAGACGAATAGAATCGAGGCTCACTGGCTCAGCTCGTCATCAGGATTAACCACAGTGGTGCTGGGTTTTTCTTTTAGCGCGTTGAGCTGGCCAAGTTTTCTTTTCACACGGGCTGATTCAGGGTTTATTGCAAGCGCGGTTTCCAGTGCGGCAAGAGCATCGTCCCAACGCTTTAATCGAATGAGCGTTAATGATCTGTTGTAGTGGACAATATCAAGCGGAACATTCGCCAGCTCCAGCGCTCTGCCATAGTCCGCAAGTGCTGTGACGTATTCGTGGGTCTGGTGATATACGTTGCCTCGATTGACATAGATCTTGCCCATTCCGGGCGCTAACAAAGCGGCTTTGTTATGGTCCTTCATCGCTCTATCTAATTGACCGTTTGCCGCATATATAATTCCGCGATTAGTATGAGTAGCCGCAAGGTCCCGGAGGAGCAGATCGTCGTTTCTGATTGCGTCGCTACAAAACGTGAGCCCGTGTGTAGAAAACGGCGTATTACTTTCGTGGTAACAACGCGTCGCATTGTCGGAGCCAAAGGTGGTTTTGTTCTGTGCGTATGCGAGTTGACTACCCGATACAAGAATAAGGTAGATGATCCATCTCATGGTGTTTAGCCATCCTTCAGGTCATAAAACGATTCGAGTGTAAATGCGAATTTTACCGCTGATAAACAAAAGTATCTGGTAGAAGCACAGGCAAGTTGCTTTAACCCTATTGCTGTTGGTTTATCAACCGCGAACTTTAAAACAAGCACTTCTAAAATAACCTCACTGGATCCCAGTCACCACAAAATGACTGGGTGTTTGACCAAATTGTGTGTGCTTCCTGAGTCAGGTCATGTGTCTTTACCAGCCTGATCTGGTCATCACAGAATTCGAATGCAGTAATGTGTTCGGCTTCAAAATCGATGACCGAGAAACCAGGCCAATGTTCGCCTCTGAGCGTTCCTGCGTTAATGAGGGTTAGTCCTTCAAAATGAATCAGGGTTCGAAAGTGCATATGACCATTAATGAGATACTGAAATTCCCCTTCGAGGATTATTTTGTCCAGCAGGTGGCTGCGTTCGATGGCCATCCTCTCTGTTCCAGGCCAGACCTTTCTCAGATCATCATCGGCTACGCCATGACAAAGCAGTAACTTCCCTCTAATGGTATCCAGCGTCACCTGACTTGGCAGCGAAGTCAGGTATGAGAGTGATTCTTCCGACAGTTCAGTCACGCTATGTGCGTCCGTGATATGTCTGGCTTTATCTTCGAGTATCCATCGATCATGGTTACCTCGTACGGTGAATACTGAAGCGCTATCGAGTAGTTTGATGCTTTCGTTTGGACAGCCAATGCCATCAACAATGTCACCAGTACAGACTATTGCATCCGTATCCAGACCTTCCAGATGTGCCAGAGTGGCTTCCAGTCGATGATGCTCCGAGTGAACATCGCCAATGACGCCGAGTTTTTTAATCTTGCCTGCAGCGCTCATGCTTCTCCCGAGTGAACAAGTGAAGCAACCATTTTCAGTCGTTCAAGATTGCTGGTGACTTCCAGTATTGATTGCATGGTGTCAGCGTCGAAACGCACGAGCTGAAAAACTTTAAAAGAAAACTCAATTGGGGAAAGCTCAAGCCACTCGTCGCTGTTGAACTCGCTAAGTTTGGCTGGATTATGCTTACCAATCATTCTGACGATTGAATCGGTTATGGACGTCTGGTATTCCATTAACTCGTCATCAGAGGCAAGCTGGCTTACGTCCTCAAGCTCACTACAGGCAACGATCCGGTAGGGTAGCGTCTGAACTTCGTGGACAAGCTGCAGGCGCTTGCTCATCGAGATGTGAATGTAGACCCTGCCGTCAGCGGTCGTATCAATGATTTCGCATATTCCTGCTGAAAACACCTCAACGGGTTGGTAGGTGGCCTGATTGTTTTTGAGGGCATCCTGCATGCTCTGTCCATCTTTGGCAGGACGGATTTCTTTTTTTGTATGGCAGACCGCGATCATGCGGTTCTGCTCCACAGCATCCGTCACCATCTGCCGATATCTGGGCTCGAAAACGTGCAAGGGGACAATGGTGCCAGGAAACGCAACCATGCCGGGGATTGGAAATAGAGCGACTTCGATCAAGAATTTACCCATAAGAGATTGTACGCGTAAGTACGCCGGGAACAAAAGTCTGGATCAGTTACCTGTCCGTTGGGCTTGCAGGCGGCTATACCTGCTAGCGCGCGTCAGCGAATATAGGACAGCAGCTACCAGGATGACCACCAAAACGGGGTCAGGTCCACTGCTGCGTGTCCGGCCGCTAGAATTTATAGGCGGTATCGAGGACCAGTCTCTTGTAGTCTTCCTCTACGCCAATATCCATGTTTCTTTGGCTGTCGAAGAAAGTGAGGCCTATTTTCCACTGTTTGTTTATAGCCCAGGCACCCTTAATCTTATGGCCTTTGGCATCGGTTCCGCCTCCAGCAAAGTCTGAATCGGTGACCAGCCCCAAGACCGCGTCTGCCTCTATGTGTTGATAGATATAGCTTAGCTCCCAGGTTTTCGGTGCACTGGCTTTACCCAGCTTCAAGCCTGCTGCCCAGGCGGTATCAAGGTCACTCGCATCCTGGTTCTGGACGAGGTCAGCGAATAAAGCTATCGGTGTCTCACCAATTGTTGTGCTTAACTGAGCGAACAGTTCCAGCTCTTCGTAGCTATTATTGTATGTGCATCCAGTGAGCGCGTCAGAATCGATGCAGGAAAAGGTGTTGCCGAAGAATTCATCCGAGTCACCAAGGAAGACTTCCCGGTTTTTCGTATCGATCTCAAAGTAACCGACGCCGGCGACCAACTGACTGTTACCAACTGAACCTTTGAAACCTGTCTGGAAACCGTAGGCGGTCTTGTTGTCATTGTTTTTACTATCACTCTCAAGAAAGTTGGCGGCAGTGTTTAGAAAGTAGTTGCCCCGTTCAAAATTGAACCCGAAACCTTCGGGACGATAGTCTCCATCCCAGAGCAACCCATGACCCGCAGGCCTGTAGAAAATATTCTTCATTTTTCCGCCAATGACATTGAAGCCTGGCTTTGCCTGCCATTTAAAGTAGGCAAGGTCTAGATTGATATCCTTGGTAGTGCCGCCGCCACCTAAAGTCTGGTTTGTAGACACGGCGTCTTCACTGCCAGATGCCAGCCCGATACCTACCTCAACGTTGTCTGCCGGTTTAGCTGTCACTGCAAGGCGGGCCCGAATCCGGTTGCGTTCCCGCGTATCACTTCGCCCCGCATCAATATCTTCATACCGATACCGGAAGTCACCCGTGATCTTGACACTTTCTGTCCAGCTCGCAGGCTTACCGGTTGTTGCGAGCTGCTCAACAGTTGAGGCGCTGAAAACGATAGATTCCTTCAACGCTTTGTTCTCTGCCTCCAATGCTTCTACCCGATTTATCAAAGACATTAGTTCGGTTTTGAGATCAGAAAAATCCTGGTCTGACACCGAAGCTTGCCCGACCTGGGCACAGGTCACTATTAGAAGCAGTGCTATATAGCGGATCATGGTTTGGTTCCTCGGAATAGATAGCTAGTCGTATATTTAGTAACGGTCGGAGAAGTTAACCGGCTTTTGTTAAGCCTTTGTTAAGAAGATGTTAAACCAGCTGTGAAATCAGTGTTTACGTTTGGCTGTTCTCTTGAAACATCGATTTCAGATGATTAGGCGCTTATTTTAGGGGGATTGCCTGGGAAAGGGTGGCTAACTTAAAACTATCTTTAATAAACTTTAACCCTGGGTGTCCTTAATGCGCGCCTATTCCTGCTGAAGTTGCAGGATGAATAAATATTTAGCTGCCTTACTTTGTGTATCGACTGTCTGTGGCTGATCACCGTACAACGAGCCGAGACCACCAGTGACGGGTGCTCCGAATATAATGGCCAAAGATTAATCCTTTAACATCTTTGCGCTGTTGAGCGCACTGTTCGCCGTTTTGGGGAAAAAGTCTTCGGGTTTATCGATGCCGCGTTGTGCAACGAGGGACTGCTTGATGGCTTCTGCGGCACCTGTTGGGTAACCCGCAATAGTCGCTGCGATTTCGTTGCAGCGTTCAACAACGCTGTCGTCGCTCACATACTCGCTGATGAGTCCCAGCCGGAGCAACTCTGGCGCCTTTACCCGATCACCCAGGAAGGCCAGGCGTGCTGCCTGGAATTCGGTCGTTTTAATTTTCAGCCACGCTGCATTCATTGGTATGCCAACGCCTTGTTGAATTTCTCCGATTTGAAGAAAAGCGGTTTCACCGGCAACGATCAGATCACAGGCAAAAGCCAGGGACGCGCCTGCGTTGATGGCAAATTTTTCAAGTGCGGCAATGATCGGCTTTTTACAGTAGTAAAGGGCCATGTGCATCGATCTTACATCCCCGACATCTTTGCCTGTCCAGGGTGGCGGGGGGTCTGCCTGCAGAGCCTTGAGGTCGATACCGGAGCAAAAGTATCCTCCTTCTCCCCGTAGGACGATGGCGGAGATATTGTCGTCTTCGTTCGATTGTTCGATGTAGTCGCGAATTTCGCCGGCCAATGGTGGAATCAATGAATTACGCCGATCAGGTCGTTCGATGACTATCTCGGCCCAGCCCTCATGGATATCCAGTCTTGAAAATTCAGGCATTGTCGCTACCCCTATGTCTCTTCTTGTCCACCATAACCTTAATGGCAGGGTTTATCTTGCCATCATGACAGTTTTAGCGGAATGGCTCCCGTTCCTGCACGGACGTTTTTTTCATTCAGGCTCTAGCAGTTACTTTTACAATGCGGATGAGTTGATAAGCCGGGGAGCCCTGATCGTCATTGGTCAGGAATGAAAAAATGCTCGAAGGTCTTCCACCAGAAGCTGTGGTTCTTCCGCTGCGCCAAAGTGACCACCGCTCGGCATCAATGTATAACGTGCCAGGTTGGAATTGTCTTCCAATACGGCGCGCGGCAGATGTACAACATCTTTTGGAAACACGGCGAAAGCGCAAGGAGCTTCCAGGGTCGGTGAACGATTGTGTGCCATTGGCCAGGGTTTACTGAAATGTTCGTGGTACAACCGCAGGGATGAGGTGATGGCTCCGGTGCACCAGTAAAGGGCTGCGGTTGTGCACAGGTGTTCTCTCGAGAACCTTGATTCAATATCTCCGCCACAATCACTCCAGTTCCGCCTTCGCTCCCAGATCCACGCAGCAGTGCCAACGGGCGAATCCATCAACCCATAAGCCAGCGTCTGAGGGTCCAGCCTATGAACGGCGACGTGGCTGGTGATCAGCGGTCCAGCTTCGGTGTTGCGTTTCAGCATCCATGCTTCAGACGCGTCGTAATCTTCTGGTCCCAGGGTTGAACGATCAACGCCGGGAATCAGTGTAAGACTCATGTGGGCACCCAGCAGTTTGTCAGCGTACTCATGTGCAAGGTGCGCGGTGACCAGTGCACCCCAGTCACCGCCATGGGCGGCAAACTTTGTGTGGCCGAGCTCTTCGGTCATCAGCTTCACCCAGAGGCTGGCGATTCGCGATACATCAACACCGGATTGAGTGAGGGGCGTCGAAAAACCAAAACCCGGCAGCGATGGTACGTAAACATTGAATGCGTCTTCTGCCTTGCCACCGAATGACTCGGGATCAGACAGGGGGCCGATCACATCCTTGAAGTCCCAGAAGGTCCAGGGCCAGCCGTGGGTCAATATGATTGGCGGTGCATCGGGGTGTTTGGCGGGTGCATGCAGGTAGTGCAGTTTGATACCATCGACGGACGCTTCATAGTGCTTCCAGCGGTTCATCTCGACTGCCTGTTTGTTCCAGTCCCATTCTTCTACCCAGTACTCGACCATTTCCTTTAACCAGGATTGAGGTACGCCATACCGCCAGTCATCGCGGCCGATCACCGGGGGCCAACGAGTCTGTTTAAGCCTGGAATTCAGCTCATTCAACGAGGCTTCCGACAAGGTTGCGCTGGTTTGTTTGTGCATTCTTTGCTCCCGTGTAGCGT
>Ga0209667_1000385_pt1 | contig 39681 bp, 46 predicted proteins | sample SaaInlV_165m_DNA_2_FD_184682 | JGI IMG/M metagenome (GOLD analysis project Ga0209667, IMG submission 184682) | Marine microbial communities from expanding oxygen minimum zones in the Saanich Inlet - Saanich Inlet SI037_S3LV_125m_DNA (SPAdes)... | ecosystem: Environmental > Aquatic > Marine >... | reverse complement strand
TTATTAACTTTGTTTTTCCCCCTAACCCTCAGTTGAAAAGACTACATCCTAACAGGTGTTAGGCACTCAAGAGGGTACTACAAATAATACTTCACTCAAATAAATCAATTTCCTCTAAAAAAGGGGGCGCAAAATATAATAATTAAAAACTTAATTTACATATTATTATTATTGAAATATACTTGTTCAAATTCTGCCTGATTATTCATATTAAAAAACGTATTATTTGAGTTTTTAAATTTAATAAATGTGCTTTGAATTCCGTCGAGAAACCCCATCAAACTATAGTGCTAATTTTTAATTCTAAAATCCAATTCACCGAATATTCTTTTATGATAAAATGCAAATGGCGAATGAGTATTATTTCTTAATTTAGAAACTAATGCGACTAAATCAGCTTTTTTATAATGGGCCGAAAGAAATTTTGAAACTCTCTAGAGAACATAATAATGCCAATATTTTATCTTTGGGCGCGCGCTTTATGTCAGAACATGAGATTTACGATGTAATTGAAATGTGGCTGAAAGAACCCTTTGAAGGGGGACGGCATCAAAAACGGATTGATAAGTTGGATAGATAAAAAAATAGCCCCCTGAATTCAGGAGGCTATTTAAGATATTTTAAAAATATCAGGGAGAAATAATTTTTCTCCCAAGAGTCTGAAAGACTACTTTGGTGTTACATTAATTGCGATAGGACCTTTTTCGCTAGTCCCATCTTCATAATCAACTTCTTGTCCATCTTTCAATGTTTTGAAGCCTTCCATGACAATATTGCTCATGTGAACGAAAAGATCTTTTCCACCATCTTCAGGAGTAATAAATCCAAATCCTTTAGCATCGTTGAACCACTTTACGGTTCCTGTTTTAATTTCACTCATTTTTTTACCTTTTGTTATTTGAGTTATTAACTTTGTTTTTCCCCCTAACCCTCAGTTGAAAAGACTACATCCTAACAGGTGTTAGGCACTCAAGAGGGTACTACAAATAATACTTCACTCAAATAAATCAATTTCCTCTAAAAAAGGGGGAGCAAAATATAATAATTAAAAACTTAATTTACATATTATTATTATTGAAATAAACTTGTTCAAATTCTGCACCTTCAAATGACTCACCATTAGTCTGAGCATAGGAATGAGAAACTGAAGCCATCCATTTGTGAGCATCGTTAAATCCATGTGCGAATATTTTCCAGATCTGATTTGTGCTGGACTTCACTTTTATTGTTTTCGTAAATTTTACCATAATTATTGGGTTTTGTCTTTCCTAAGTAGCCCGTCATAATCTGCCGCTGTATTCATATTGGTGAATTCTTTCTCATTAAGATCCAAATTGACCGTTTCCGTGTTGATAGAATTTAATAAACCATGAAGACTTAAATCATCTGTTTTAATTTGTTGTAGAATTAGTTTTAAAATTCTCTTGTGATAAAAAGCGCATGTCGGTTGAAATTGATTTTTTACTATTGGCACCAGAGCATCCGTCTTATGATTCCCAGTTATCCATATTGATTGGATAATCTCATTTTTCATGAGTGGTAAATCGCAAGATATTATAAAATTCCAGTCAGATTTTGAATGGTTTAAAGCAGAATAAATTCCATTAATTGGTGACTGAATATCCAACTCATCCTCAATAAATGGATAGGAAATTGCATTGGGTTTTTCTTTCCCAACTACAAATCGATTTTCGAAAATATCACAGAGATTCCACGTCCGATCAATAAGTTTAATTCCATCAATAATCGCTTTCCATTTTGGAGATCCAAACCGTTTGCTTTCTCCACCGATAAGTATGAATGCGTTTGTTTTAAGCATGTGGGAATTTCGATAAAACTTTAGGGTTAAACATAGTATTTGTTTTATATAGTAAAAACACTATATTCTCTACCTTATGGTAAGCAATCAAACAAAGATATCACCGGAATTTATTCAAAATGCAGCACGTGTATTAAAGACACTTGGGCATCCTGACCGTATCAAAATTGTAGAATATTTGGACGATGGCGAAAAAACTGTGGGTCAAATTCATAGAGAATTAGAAATGCTACAACCTATTGTAAGTCAACATTTAAAAGTAATGTTCGACCGTGGTATTGTGATTAATCGACAAGAAGGGACACGGTTTTTTTATGCATTGGCCAATGAATTTATATTCAAAATATTAGATTGCATGGCTGATGCACAAGAAAAAATTAGGAATGGTGCTTGGACGTTTGAATCTCAAGAAAATTAACTAGAAGGAAGAGAAACATGAATAATATCGCATTTAATCAAGAATTGGATTGCCGTGGCTTAAATTGCCCACTTCCTATTCTAAAAACAAAAAAAGCTATAGATGGTATGTCTAGTGGTGATATTTTAAAAATGGTTTCCACCGATCCGGGGTCTAAAAATGATATTTCTGCTTGGGCCAATCGGACTGGAAATGCACTGTTATCTTCCGGCGAACATGGTAGTGATTTTGTTTATTATATACAAAAATCATAGGAGACAGACATGAGTGAAGCAAAACCAAAACGCATGGCCCTTATTGCGTCAAAAGGAACTTTAGATTGGGCATATCCCCCTTTTATTTTGGCATCTACTGCCGTTGCAATGGAAATGGAAGTTGCAGTGTTTTTCACATTTTATGGACTTACGCTTTTGAATAAAAAAATAGAAGCGAAAGTGGCGCCGGCTACCAATCCATCTATGCCGATGAAAATGCCCTTTGGCCCGGAAGGATTTCAAAATATCAATTGGCCAATTCCAAATGCCATCATGGGAAATGTACCCGGATTTGAAACAATGGCAACATCCTTCATGAAAAAAACATTCAAAAATAAAGGCGTGGCCACTGTTGAAGAGCTCCGTGAAATTTGTATTGAATCGGGTGTCAAGATGATTGGCTGTCAAATGACCATGGACGTCTTTGGATTTGAAAAAGAAGATTTTGTGGATGGTGTAGAACTTGGTGGTGCTGCATCCTTTTTAGAATTTGCTGCGGACGCAGATATCACTTTATTTGTATAATTGAAATTCGATCAACAAATTGAATTAGGGTCTTGTGGGATGGGTATGCCCGTCATTCGGTCATGGCAAGCACTTAAAGAACTTCCTATCGGTGGTATTCTAAAAACATCCAGTGGGCATCCATGAGCGGAGCCCGATTTAAAAGCCTGGTGCAGGACTTCAAAACATCAAATCGTAAAAATAGAAATTGATTCAAATACAAAACATTTCTATATCAGAAAAAGTCATTAAATATATCAACCTATGTCATTATTAGAATCCTATTCTGCCAATGATTTATTTGAATTCTTAACCAATCGAGAAGAGATGCTCATTTTGGATGTTCGCAATGAAGAAGATTTCGAACGGTTTAATGTTGAAGGTCCATATCCATTTGAAATGGCCAACGTTCCTTATTTCGATTTTATGGAAGAAGAAGAAGCATCTGTGGCAAAGGTCTCTCGTAGACAACCCATCAAAGTGGTTTGCGCCAAAGAAGGGTCGGCCCAATATGTGGGTGAAATATTGGTGAATCACGGATTTAATGATGTAGGCTATTTAACCGGTGGCATTAAAACATGGGGCAATATGCTGGTCCCGAAAAGACTAAACCCTTTGTCGGATGAATATGCTTTATATCAATTTATTCGTCCCGGTAAAGCATCGTGTAATTATGGACTAATATATCAAGGTGAAATGGTTATTTTTGATCCCAGTCGGAATTATAATTTTTACCAATCTTTCGCCAATAGTCATAATGCGAAAATTGTCCGGACGTTTGAAACTCATCTTCAGGCCGATTATATTAGCGGCAGTAAACAAATTGCAAATGCAACAGGTGCAGAAATCATGGCACATGTTGGCGATTTTAGTAATGCATCTTTTCAATATAGTGAAGTGCATGATGGCGAAACGTTCGCATTGGGTGACAATGGTCCTGTGGTAAAAGTGATGCATTCACCGGGGCATACGCCAGGGAGCACGAGCTACATTATTGATGATAAATTTTTCATTTCCGGGGATACTATTTTTATACTGTCAGTTGGTCGCCCGGACCTTGGCGGCAAAGCGAAAGAATGGTCTGCCATGCTTTATGAAACATTGACGAATAAAGTACAAAATCTTGATAAAAATCTAAATGTATTGCCGGGCCATTTTATGAATTGGACGGAAGCAAACGATCAATTGATATTTTCTGAAAAATTAGAAAATATTGTTGGACATAATTCATCGATATACACTTTAGATTCGTTGGAAAAATTTACTGAATTCATTTTAGATAACATGAGAAACTCACCGCCAGTCTATAATGAAATTCGAAAAGTAAATACAGGATTGCTTGATGTGGATATAAATGAAGCGGATGTTATGGATTTAGGAAAAAATGAATGTGCTGCGGCTATGCATAATGCAATAAAGGGAAAAAATTGAATTACGGATTTGTAATAGATAATAGAATGTGCATTGGCTGTCATGCCTGTACAGTGGCCTGCAAAAGCGAGCACGATGTGCCTATTGGTGTGAATCGAACCCATGTGAAATATATAGAAACGGGTGAATTTCCAAACTCTTCCCGGGAATTTTCTGTCCATAGATGTAACCATTGCGCCGATGCGCCTTGTGTAGAAATTTGCCCAACCACCGCACTTCACACTCGCGCAGATGGTATTGTTGATTTTGATAGTGACCGCTGCATCGGATGTAAATCTTGTATGCAAGCATGTCCTTATGATGCGCTTTACATAGATCCAGAAACCAACACAGCTGCAAAATGTAATTATTGCGCCCATAAAATCGATGGTGGTTATGAGCCTGCCTGTGTAATTGTATGTCCTGTGGAAGCAATTATTTCTGGAGATTTAAGCGATGATAATTCCAAGATTGCGCAACTGGTGGCCAATGAAGAAACCATGACGCGGAAACCGGAAAAAATGACCGATCCCAATTTGTATTATATTAATGGATCAAATGAAATGCTGGACCCCAATGCAACAAAAAGAGATGGGGATTATGTATGGTCGGAACAGGCTACAGGTGTGGGACACTACGCAAAATATGCAGACAAGCGAGTGGCCGATTCGGATACTGAAAATTTACTCATTCAATTGGCTATGGAAAACTCAGTCAAAACGGGCAAGCCACTTGACCATCGTGCCATTGATAATGTGGCCAAAGAAATTCAGGATAATGTGGATACCACCGAAGCCCGTCGAGTATATGATTCTCCCAGCAAAGGTGTTCTTTGGGGATGGGAAGTATCAGGATATGTTTGGACAAAAGCTATTGCAACAGGCACATTTCTCATGATGGCGATTTGGAGTTTATTCATGGGTGAATTGAGCGTGGCATCTGAAATGAATGGACTCATAGTTTCACTCCTTTTTATGGGTCTCACTGGTGGATTACTCGTCAAAGATTTGGATCGCCCAGACAGATTTCTCTATGTATTACTTCGTCCCCAATGGAAATCTTGGTTGGTTCGTGGTGCGTATATCATTACTGTTTTTGGGGGACTGATTACAATGAAATTGATGGGCAATATTTTTGAAATATCCATGGATTTGGTTTGGATGATCGGTGGAGTTTTCGCCATTCTTGGCGCTATTTATACTGCATTTTTGTTTAACCAAGCTCGTGCGAGAGATCTGTGGCAAACGCCCATTCAATCGGCAATTCATATGTTGCTTCATGCCGTCATGGCGGGATCGGTTGTCATGATGTTTATAGCACCGGAATCATTCCAATGGATGACCAATATTCTTTTTTGGGGAATCATTGCGAATGTGATTATTATCGCGAAAGAAATCTTAATGCCCCATGATACACCAGATACGAAGAAAGCAATCCATCTAATGACAAAAGGATATTATTCCAAATATTTCTGGTTTGGCATTACGTTTGGAAATTTAGGATCGGCAGTCATTTTATTTACGTTGACAGGCAATTGGATTTTGCTCGCCGGTGCAATGGCATTGGTGGGGATTTATTTAACAGAATATGTACGCATCCGTGTACCACAAATGATACCGTTGAGTTAATGAATAGTGTTCAGGTGTTGGTGTGTTCTAGTGTTAGGGTACGCAACGGAAATAAAAATATGATATGACTTTAGTACAATAAAAAGCATTAAATTATGTACATAATATAGGACATAGCTAAAGGTATTATCATGAAAATAAATCCTGCACCATACATTACAAATATTTCTAATCTTCGGAAAAATCCCACAAAAATAATCCGTGACTCCCATGGTGAAATGATCGCTATTATGAACCACGGCGATGTCATTTCTTATTTGATATCACCTGAAATGGTTGAAGAATTTTTGGAAGTAAAATCTGACAAAGAAGCTTTGACTCGAATTGATAAAATGGATTTAACCGAAGCTGTCGAAGTCGATTTGGATGAGCTATAGTTTAAAGTTAATGCCAAAAGCATTGAAGGATTTTCAAAAATTAGATGGTTCAGTTAAAAATGAATTTAAAAAAATCCTTCGTAAACGATTGCAAAACCCTGCCATAGAAAAACATAGACTTCATGGCGATTATAAGGGGCATTTTAAAATCAAATTAAAATCCAGTCCTTATCGATTGATATATCGAATGTTAAATGATGAACTTGTGGTGATTGTCGTTGAAGTTGGACGAAGAGATAAAATTTACAAGAAAAAGTAAAAATGAAAACCACTGAAGTCAATTTTTTAAAATTATGAAAGTATCTTATCAAGGAGATATACATGAATAAATTTTTTAGGAATTTCCTTTTAGGGACAGCGACTCTTATGATTGGATTTTCTTATGGTCAGACTAAAGACTTAAAAATAACAATTTTATCCACGATGGTTGCAGACTATGATTATTTAGGAGAATGGGGGTTTTCAGCAATCATAGAATCTGACGGACATAAAATATTATTTGATACAGGGAATAGAGAAAATACGGTATTAGAGAATGCCGATAGTTTGGGAATAGATCTTTCATCTATAAGCAATGTATTTGTAAGTCATAACCATTTTGATCATACGGGTGGGTTAATACGTCTTCGAAAAAAGCTAATGACTGTTAATCCGAATGCATTGAAGTATGTCCACGTCGGGAAGAGTATTTTTTCGGAACGATTATCTAAAGGGAAAAATGTAAATGATTTCATATACCAAAAAGAGATACTCGAATCATTAGGAGTGGAATTTATTTACCATGAAAAGCCTGAAGAAATTTTCCCAAATATTTGGACAACGGGAATAGTTCCACGTATTCATAATGAAAAAAATTGGTCAGGATATAGAGAAATTATAGAAAATGGTTCGGTGGTAGAAGACAATATACCTGAAGATCAATCCATTGTGATTTCTACTGAAAAGGGATTGGTCCTAGTCTCTGGTTGTGGCCATGCCGGAATTGTCAATACGATGGAGCACACTGATAAAATGTTCAATAACACATCTGATATTTCTGTAGCGATTGGCGGTTTCCACCTGTTTACGAAAAGTGATAAAGAAATCATGTGGACGTCAAAACAGATGAAAAAACATGGTGTAAAAGAATTTATTGGTGCTCATTGCACAGGGATAGATGCCGTTTATTCAATCCGAGAGAACAATAGAATGGATCGTGCAAATTGTGTAGTTGGCGCTGTTGGGTCAATTTATGATTATGAAAAGGGAATCGTACCTGGTTATATAACAAAATGAAAATAAATAAAAATCGAAAACGAGTATTAAAGTATCAGAGTGCTCAGGAATTGAATTGCCATAATGCTCGAACATAATAATACCTTAACACTTAAAAAATTATGAAACGAAGTTGGATAGAAACATTTTCAGAATCATTAGGGATTATCTCGAAGATATCTGACCGTCCCGATTGGTCCGAAGAATTTGCAATGGAAGGTCCACGAGAGCTTTATAAATATCCCGACCCCAGCGAATGGGATGATTTTACAGAATTAGATGCATTGGCTTGGCCGGAGAAAAAGGAACGGCATTATTCCATAGTTCCGACCACTTGTTTCAATTGTGAATCGGCCTGTGGTCTCTTGGCTTATGTTGATAAAGATTCCAATGAAGTGCGAAAGTTTGAAGGGAATCCCCACCATCCCGGAAGTCGTGGACGAAATTGTGCCAAAGGTCCCGCCACTATAAATCAAATCAATGATACAGAACGGATTCTCTATCCATTAAAACGAGTCGGTGAGCGTGGCGAAGGGCAGTGGGAGCGCATCACTTGGGATCAAGCGTTGGACGAAATTTCGGAAAAGATTGCCACATCCTTGCGAAAAAGTAAAGAGAAGGTGGTTTATCATGTGGGGCGCCCCGGACACGAAGGATATGCGGACCGTGTTCTCAAAGCTTGGGGTGTGGATGGGCATAATTCCCACACCAATATTTGTTCTGCCGGCGCTCGAACCGGTTATGCTTTATGGCATAAATACGATCGTCCCAGCCCGGATCATACCAATGCGGAAGTGATCTTGTTGGCATCTTCCCATTTGGAAACGGGACATTATTTTAATCCACACGCCCAGCGGATTATGGAAGGCATGATGAAGGGTGCCAAATTAATTGTCATGGATCCACGTTTGTCTAATACGGCTTCTATGGCGGATGAATGGATGCCCACTTATCCTGGCAGTGAATCGGCAGTTTATCTAGCCATGGCAAAAATCATTTTAGACGAAGGTATGTATGATCGCCATTATATGGAAAATTGGGTGAACTGGGATGACTATCTAAAAAATTTACATCCGGATGATCCAATTGAGTTTGATCAATTCATCAAGCGCTTGAGTGAAGAGTGGGCGGAATTCACACCGGAATATGCAGCTAAAGAAGCCCAAATTGAAGCGGATCAAATTATTCGTGTAGCGCGCCTGGTTGGGAAAGCGGGAAGTAAACTCTCTACCCATGTTTGGCGTGGCGCATCCATTGGTAATCTCGGTGGATGGCAAGTATCACGGACACTCCATTTATTGAATGTACTCACCGGTTCGGTTGGGACAGAAGGGGGTACATCTCCCAGTGCATGGAATAAATTTCATCCTGAATTTTTTGATGTTCCACCGGGTCCGGACGCATGGAACGAATTGGCTTGGCCGAAAGAATACACATTGAATCATTATGAAATGAGTCAGATATTGCCCCATTTAATCAAGGATGGTCGCGGATCTATGGATGTGTATTTTACGCGAGTATTCAATCCGGTGTGGACTTTTCCTGACGGATTCTCTTGGATTGAAATGTTGTCCGATGCAGAAAAAGTGGGCTGCCATATTGCCCTAACACCCACCTGGAATGAGACTGCATTTTTTGCCGATTATGTGCTTCCTATGGGACACGCATCCGAGCGGCATGATATTAATTCTTACGAAACACAAGCGGGTATTTGGATTGCTTTTCGCCAACCTGTTTTAAGAGAAAAAGCACGCCGCGATGGAAAAGAAATTGAATTCACTTATGAAGTGAATCCCGGAGAAGTATGGGAAGAAGATGAATTTTGGATTGAACTTTCCTGGCGCATAGACAAAGATGGCGATTTGGGAATCCGAAAACATTTTATGAGTCCCTATCGGGACGGTGAAAAGGTCAATGTTGATGAATATTATCAATACATTTTTGAGCACACGAATGGATTGCCTGAAGCAGCAAAAAAAGAAGGTCTTTCTGCTTTAGAATACATGCGGAAGTTTGGCGCTTTTATGGTGGACGATAATGTGTATCGGAATAATGAAAAAGAATTTGCCGATAGTGATGTAACTGTGATGTCCAATGGGCAGATTGAAAAAGATGGCGATATTGTGGGATTACAGGTTGATGGAAAAAATTATGCGGGATTTCCAACGCCGTCCAAACGGCAGGAAATTTATTCCCAAACTATGGTAGACTTTGGTTATCCGGAACATGCCACGCCGGGATACCGCATTAAAAGTCATGTGCATCCAGACGAGATGGACACAAGTAAAAATGAGTGTGTATTATTACCAAATTTTAGATTGCCAACGCATATTCATTCCCGTTCTGCCAATGCAAAATGGCTTACAGAAATTGCCCATAAAAATCCCATTTGGATTCATACCAAAGATGCGAAACGCCTTGGCGTGAATAATGGAGAATTACTCAAAATCACAACAGAAATTGGTTGGTTTGTAGATAAAGTTTGGGTGACGGAAGCAATCAAACCGGGTGTTGTGGCTTGTTCACATCATATTGGCAGATGGAGACGTCAGCAAGATGCGGGGAATCGATTCATGTCGAATACAGTTGACATTAAAAATATGGGTGATGGAAAATGGCAGATGCGTACGGTGACCGGTGTTGAACCGTGGGAATCGAAGGATCCAGATACGAATCGTGTTTGGTGGCGAGACGGCGGTGTTCACCAAAATATTACCCACGCTACAAATCCTGACCCAATTTCAGGTGCCCATTGCTGGCTGCAGAAAGTAAGCATATCTGTGCCGAAGTCCGGCGAGAAATATGGTGATGTTTTCGTAGATACGAATAAATCATTTGAGCATTTCAAAAAATGGAACAAATGGGCAAAAGATAGAGAGACACACCCCGATGGTTTGCGTCGACCGCTGTGGATGGGACGACCTTTAACACCCCAAAAAGCGCAGTTCTATCTTAAAAAAGAATAGTAACTTTAATAGGCAAAAGGCGAAATAATTAACAAACCAAATGGTGCCAAAATGAGTGAATTTAGTCTAAATATTAACGGTAAACAGCGCATTGTAAATGTGGATGGCGATACACCACTTTTGTGGGTAATACGAGATACGCTGGGATATACAGGTACGAAATTTGGTTGCGGACGTGGACTCTGCGGCGCTTGTACAATTCACTTAGATGGTGACGCAACTCGATCCTGTGTGACGTCCATAGATATGGTTGAAGACGACATTGAAATCATAACTATCGAAGGTCTCACTGAAGATAATCCCCATCCTATTCAAGAAGCATGGCTGGAAGGCGATGTGCCCCAATGTGGTTACTGCCAGTCCGGCCAAATCATGACAGCATCTGCTTTTCTTGATAGAAATCCGAATCCCAATGAATCCGATATTGATACGGCCATGAAAATGAATATTTGCCGTTGCGGTACTTATCCCCAAATAAAAAAAGCGATTTTAAGCGCAGCCGAAAATAAAGCTGCTAGCAATGGGGGTGACCGTGGATAGACGCGATTTTATTAAAGTTATTTCCACCGCAGGATCAGGGCTCGTCCTTGGATTATATTTACCATCAACCAATAAACTAATTGGAAAACCAGTTGCGACAACCCTGTTTGAACCCAATGTTTGGATCACGGTTCAGCCCGATAATTTGGTCAAAATCCTGGTTTCAAAATCTGAAATGGGTCAAGGTGTTTTAACATCTCTGCCAATGATAATCGCTGAAGAAATGGATTTGGACTTTTCAAAAGTTGTCATAGAAAAAGCGCCGGCAAACAGAAAAAAGTATGGCTGGCAAATGACGGGCGGGAGTAATTCAGTTTCTGGTGGATATAAAAAGTTGAGAAAAGCCGGGGCGACAGCACGGGAAATGCTTGTGATGGCTGCATCCGATGAATGGGGCGTTTCCACAAGTGAATGCAAAACCCAAAATGGAATTGTCATCAACAAAAGAACAGGAAAAGAATTATCATATGGTGATTTAGCGGAAAAAGCGAGTCAACAAAAAGTGCCTAAAAAACCAGTTTTGAAGGACAAAAAAGACTTTTCAATCATCGGCCAAAATATAAAAAGAACGGACACGTTTTCTAAAGTAAATGGAACGGCTCAATTTGGCATGGATGTTCAATTGGAAGGAATGGTTTATGCAACAGTGATTCATTCGCCAGTCTTTGGCGGAAAACTGAAATCTTATAACAAAGCCAGCGTCAGTGATATTTCGGATATTATTAAAATCTTTGAAATTGAAAGCGGATTGGCCATTGTAACCAAAAATACTTGGGCTGGTCTTAAAGCGAGCAAACAAATTAAAATTAAATGGGATGAAGGGGAAGCCGCCGGACTGGATGATGAAAAAATCAGGAAAGATTTGATTGAAGCCAGCAAAGAAAAAGGATCAGTCGTCCGCAAAGAAGGGAATGTAAAAAAGGCACTGAAATCTTCTAAAAATATTATTGAAGCGATGTATGAATCGCCACTTCAAGCCCATGCCACCATGGAACCCATGAACTGTACCGCATACGTTCAAAAGGATAAATGCGAAGTTTGGGCCGGAACGCAAGATCCCAATGGCGCTCGGAAAATTGCTTCAAAAATAACAGGTTTATCCAAAAAACAAGTTGAAGTGAATGTTACCTTTTTGGGTGGTGGTTTTGGACGTAGAGCTTTTAACGATTATGTAAGTGAAGCGGTCGAGATTTCAAATGAAATGAAAAAACCGGTTAAGATGATTTGGAGCCGCGAAGAAGATATGCAGCACGATTACTATCGGCCATCCAGTGTTCATGTGATGGTTGGTGCATTCGATCAAAACAATAATATAACGACCTTTAAACATCGTATTGTAGCGCCATCAATTTTATTTACACAAATAGTAAAAATGCCATTCCCTCTTAAAGAGAACGCGGATATTATTGCCGTGGAAGGTGCCAAACATTTACCCTACGAAATACCCAATATGCAGGTGGATTATCAAATGACGGAAACACCAATTCCTTTGGGATGGTGGCGGTCAGTGTATAATTCCCAAAATGCATTTGCCACCGAATGTTTCATGGATGAATTAGCGGAAAAAGCAGGAAAAGATCCAGTCCAATTCAGATTGGATTTATTACCAAATTCATCCCGAGATGTAGGTGTGATTAAAATGGTAGTGGAAAAATCCGGGTGGTATGATTTTCAAAATGGTTCCACGTATCAAGGCATTTCTTGTCATAAATCTTTTGGGACTTGGGTGGCACAGGTTGCCCGTGTTTCAATCGAAAATAAAAAAGTAAAAGTTCACGAAGTATTTGCCGCCGTGGATTGCGGTACCGTTATTAATCCTGCCATTGTGAAAGCGCAAATTTCCAGTGCAATCATTTTTGGTTTATCCGCCACACTGAAATCTAAAATCACCATGAAAAATGGGCGCGTAACCCAAAGCAACTTTGATGACTTTGAAGTGCTTCGAATGAATGAAGCACCAAAAATTCATGTTTATTTGGCGGAAAATGACAAAGCACCCAAGGGTGTTGGTGAGCCTGGATTGCCCCCAATCGCCCCGGCGGTTGTTAATGCGGTTTATGCCGCCACGGGAAATCGAGTTCGGAATTTGCCCATTCAATTGGGCTAATATTTTATCAATACAAGTTAGAGTATATTAGTGAAAATGGCATGATTGCCTTAGGAAATCTTTTAGATAATCATGGTTAAATCATGAAGATTGCAGGACTCATTTTAGCCGCGGGAGAATCATCTCGAATGGGACATGAAAATAAATTAATGATGCGATTTCTAGGTAAACCTATGTTGATTCATGTGGTGGATACCGCCCAATCTTCAAATTTATCTCATGTTGGTGTGGTCGTTGGGCAGCAATCTGAAAATATTAAAAAATTAATTTCAAACCAAGATGTTCAATATATAGAAAACGAACAATGGAAAACTGGGATTGCTTCATCCATTGTTGCAGGGGTTGGTCAAATGCACCAAGTTGATGGATATCTCATACTATTGGGAGACATGCCACTCATCACAGCCGAATTGATTAATCTAATTATTGACCATGGATCTTCGGAAAACATTGTCATCCCGGAGAAAAAGGGTCGCCAAGGAAATCCTGTTTTCTTTGGTTCAAAATTCCGAGATGAATTAATGGTATTGTCCGGTGATTTTGGCGCAAAAAAGGTCATCCATGAAAACCCATCGAGTGTAGTTAAAATTGAAATTGAATCCGATGCGATTTTTCAAGATTATGATACACAGGACAGTTTAAAGGCAGGGATCAATGTCACATAAAAATATATTTAAGGTGATGGAAAATCTAAAAAGTGGAAATGTGTCTTTTGCCATTGCCACAATTATTGCGGTGAAAGGGTCCACATCGGCGAAGCCTGGAGACAAAGCGATTTATGATGAAAAAGGGAAACGGATTGTCGGTTATATCGGCGGTGGTTGTGTGGAAAACCGCGTTGGCCAAACGGTTGTAGAATCCTTGGTGGATAATAAAACTAGGATAATTAATGTAAACTTAGACAGTGATGATATGCAATTAGGCATACCATGTGGAGGTATGATGACAGTTTTTGTTGAACCCCAATATCGCTCCCAAACAATATTGATCCGCGGTATGGGACGCGTAGTAGAAGTGTTGGGCGAATTGGCGGCGACCTTGAATTTCAAAGTATTGATTCAAACCCAGGAAGATGAAAAAGATCGGTATGATTCTGCGGATCTTATCTTTACGGATCCATTGGATCTTGATGAAATCGATGAATCGGTGGATTATTTTATTTTGGCCACCCACCATCGGGATGACCATCATCAATCCCTAAGTGCGCTAAATCATGGAATCCCATTTGTGGCGGTAATTGCCAGCCAAAAGAAGGCGGGAATGATTTTAGATTATTTGAAAGAAAATAATGTAGCGGACGAATTTATGGCGAATTTTCATTCCCCGGCCGGGTTGGATCTCAACGCCCAAACGGCTGAAGAAATTGCATTAAGCATCATGTCCGAAATTGTGATGCACCGGAATTCAGGTTCCGGCGAAGCCATGGGAAAATAAGATGATAAAGCCCATTTATTTAGATAACCAGGCAACCACGCCCGTTGATTCAAGAGTAAAAGATGCAATGATTCCTTATTTATCTGATCAATTTGGGAATGCCTCCAGTATTCACCATTCCTTCGGACGGCATGCGAAAGAAGCTGTTGAAAATTCACGTAAAATTTTAGCGAATGAAATTAATGCTCGCCCCAAAGAAATAGTTTTTACAAGTGGAGCCACGGAATCCATCAATCTTGCTATTCGGGGTATTTGTGAACAAAACTCGAGAATAGGTCACATCATTACACAGGCAACAGAGCATAAGGCCGTTTTGGATACATGTGATGCCATGGCAAAAAAGGGCTGGGATATTACTATTTTACCGGTGTACACGGATGGTCGAGTTGATCCGTCCCATGTGAAAAATGCCATTCGAGATAACACAGCTTTAGTTGCTATTATGCATGTCAATAATGAAATTGGGACTATTCAACCTATTGCGGAGATTGGTTCCATTTGTCGAAATTCAAGAGCAACCTTTTTGGTCGACGCATCCCAATCTTATGGAAAACTGCCTATTGATGTTGAAACTATGCAAATCGATTTTTTGGCTGCCACAGCCCACAAAATTTATGGACCAAAAGGGATAGGATTATTATACGTAAAAGGTAAAAGCCCAAAATTGAAAATGACGACGCAAATTACCGGTGGTGGACATGAGTACGGCCTTCGATCTGGCACTCTGCCGGTTCACCAAATTGTTGGATTTGGGAAAGCTATCGAGATTTGTAATACCATGGAAAATGAAAAAATGGCCATTTTACAAAAAATGCTGATTGATGGTATTGTAACAGCGCACCCCGATGTGCAACTTAATGGTAGTCAGGAATATCGATTGGGGAATAATATTAATATTAGTTTTCCGGGATTGGATGCAGAAACACTTATTATCAAAATGAAAGGGATCGCCTGTTCCACTGGTTCTGCATGCAGCACAACTAATTTGGAGCCATCCCATGTATTGAAAGCAATCGCACTAAATAATGAAATAGCACATTCGTCTATTCGGTTTAGCCTTGGACGATTTAATACTAAAGAAGAAATTCTCACGGCGATTGAAGAGATCGGTTGCATTCTTTCTGAAATGAAAGATAAATCGCCGAGAAACCTATTAATTCTGAATTAAATTGATTTGATTAAATAAATCAAAAATATTCTTTTAGCCGAATTACCTACGTCAGCCGATTTGCAGATAGGGTTATAGGCCGGTACGGTTTTCATGGAAACGTCAAGATTTGCTCCCGATCCCCGATATAAAATCGGGGTGACTTGGAATGAGAATGATAGAAAATATAATTACACCCATCCCAATTAATGGTGAGCTGGATGATTCCGCGCCACCCATTATTGACCGCTTCGGTCGATCCTTCAACTATTTACGTTTAGCTCTTAATGAACAATGCAATCTTCGTTGTATCTATTGCATGCCGGAAGAAGGGATTGATTTCCGCAGTGAAGACAAGCTCCTTACTACAGAAGAAATTTTCCGACTGATAAAATTAACATCTAAAATGGGTGTCTCCAAAATTCGGTTTACGGGTGGTGAACCTTTATTACGAAAAGATTTGTCTGAATTGGTTCAGTTTGCACACCAGTGCGAAGGAATAGAATCTGTGCATTTAACCACAAATGGTCTTTTACTTTCTAAACGAATTGAAGAATTAGAAAAGTCGGGATTATCAGGAATTAATATCAGCCTTGACACATTAGATACTGATAAATTCAAAAAAATCACACGCCGTGATGGTTTAGATATGGTTTTGAATAGTCTTCAGAAAGCCTTGGCGTCCAACATTCAATCAATCAAATTAAACATTGTAGCAATGCGTGATTTCAATGATGATGAACTCATGGATTTTGTGGAATTAACCAAAGATAATGACATCACCGTTCGCTTTATTGAACTCATGCCATTTGATTCTCACCAGATTTGGAAGACAGGAAAATTTTATGGGGCTGATGATATTGTTGCAGACATAAAAAAACAGGTTGATGCGTTGAAGCCCATTGATGGGTCACGAACAGAACATCATATTTTTCGAGTGAATGATTATAAAGGAAAAGTGGCGGTGATTCCTGCCTATTCACGAAGTTTGTGTGGTGAGTGTAATCGAATCCGAATTACTGCGGATGGAAAATTATTGAACTGTCTATATAGCCAAGATGAGACGAATTTAAGGGATGCGATGCGGACGGGAAAAACTGATATGATAATTAAAGAAATGATTTACGGTACAATGAAGAAAAAATTTAAAGATGGTTGGGAAGCCCAAAAACAAGGAAATGATAATCGAGAATCCATGACACAAATTGGGGGCTAAAAATTAACTTTTTGGGAATTTTGTAAATCTTTGCGGAAAAATTTAATATACAGAGAAAAATATTATGAATGAATTTTCACATTTAGATAAACATGGAAATGTCAAAATGGTGGATGTGACGGACAAAGTTACCACTGCAAGAATGGCCAAAGCCGAAGGCAAAATTACAATGCTGCCGGAAACAATTTCTGCCATCCAGAACGATGCGCTTCCTAAAGGGAATGTACTCACAACCGCAAAAATTGCGGGGATTCACGCAGCAAAGAAAACAGCCGAAATGATTCCCATGTGCCATCAGTTGAATTTATCATTTGTGGATATTGAATTTAAAATTGAAGGTGATGCTATTTTGATAAAATCCACGGTTAAGACAAAAGAAGCTACCGGTGTGGAAATGGAAGCGTTATCCGCTGTCTCTGGAGCGGCACTCACCATTTATGATATGTGCAAAAGCGTGGATAAATCCATGGTAATTAGCGAAATAAAATTGGTAGAAAAAGTAGGTGGAAAATCAGACCATGCCACGGATTATCGGCCAAAAGTTGGTGTTATTACATTGAGTGATTCCATCGCTTCTGAAAAAGGTGAAGATAAATCGGGTATCATTTTATTGAATGGATTTATTGAAGCGGGGAGTGAAGTAAATCATCATGATTTTTTTTCAGATGGTTCAGATAAACTAGTTCCCACGATTCATGAATGGATTGATAAAGGAGTCGAATTAATCCTGACAACGGGTGGAACAGGGCTTGGCCCCAGAGATTTAACAATCCAAACTGTGGAAGAAATATTTGATTCAAAATTGCCAGGAATTGAACAGGCGCTTCATGCTTACGGTCGGGGAAAAGTAAAAACGGCCATGTTATCACGGTTAACAGCTGGCGTTGTGAATGGTGCAATTATCATTTGTTTACCGGGAAGTACTGGTGCGGTAAAAGATGCGTTGAAGGTTTTGATTCCGACGATATTTCATTCGTTTCATATGATGCGTGGAGAAAAACATTAATGATTTTTAACCACGAAGACACAAAGAATAAAATCATATAGAATTTTCTCTTTGTCTCCATGTTTTTGTGGTAAACAAAAGGAGTTAAAATGTTATTAGAACAAGAATTAACTAGAAAAATTATTAAATGCGCAATTGAAGTCCATAAGGCCTTAGGTCCCGGTTTACTTGAATTATCATATGAAAAATGTTTAATGAAAGAATTTGAATTATCGGACGTTTTATTCAAATCCCAAATAGAGTTACCCTTAGAGTATAAAAGAGTTAGAATTGATGCTGGGTATCTAATTGATTTAATTGTAGAGCAAAAAGTGATTATTGAATTAAAAGCAGTAGGGTCACTTATCCCTGTACAAGAAGCGCAATTATTAACTTATATGAAATTGACAGGAATTCGAGTTGGGATGTTAATGAATTTCAATGTTCCTGTTCTAAAAGATGGCATAAAAAGAATGGTGTTATAATTTGTTTTTCTCGGTGTCTCAATGTCTCTGTGGTCATAAATGACTGAATATTTATTACCCATATTATTTCTCTTTGTCGCCTTCATCTACTCTTCGGTAGGATTAGGTGGTGGCTCATCTTATACTGCCATCATGGCGATAATGGGTGTGAGTTATATCATGATTCCCACCACATCATTGACTCTAAATTTGGTCGTAACTTTTATTGGAATGATCAATTTTTGGCGCAATGGATATGGCCGATTAAATTTGGTTGGTCCCTTTCTCATCACATCAATCCCCATGGCATATCTTGGCGGTTCACTTGATATACCGGAATTCATTTTTCAAATTATTCTCATGAGCACATTATTATTGGTGGTGGCACGGATTTATATCATCAATGGATTGACTCTTTCATATCAATTATCGTATACACAAAAATGGGTTATGACCTTTGGGATTGGGGCAGCGCTCGGATTTATTGCAGGAGCAGTGGGAATTGGTGGTGGAATATATCTTGTTCCGCTAATAATTATGTTTGGGCTTGGAACAGAAAAAGAAGCGGCAGCCGCGGGCGCCATGTTCATTTGGGCAAATTCATTGGTTGGGATTATGGCAAGATACCAATCGGGTACCTTTAATTTAGATTTCATGTTACCCTTAATCGGCGCAGTTCTAATTGGCGGATTTGCAGGATCGTATTTTGGTTCAGTGAAGTATAATCCAAAAACGATTCAAAGGATTATGGGCATCATCATATTAATTGCGGTTTCATTTTTATTAAAGGAAATGCTATGATCCCCTTTCAAGAAGCAAAGCTGATTGTTAAAAAACACATATTTTTATTAGGGTCAGAGACGGTTTCCTTAAAGAATAGCGGGGACAGAATTTTGGCAGAAAATATTGTGGCCACATTTCCATCTCCACAATTTGATAATTCAGCCATGGATGGTTTTGCCGTACGCGCTTCTGATACAATAGGAGCAACAAAAGCAATTCCGGTTTCACTAAAAATGGTAAGCGTTAGCGCTGCCGGTACGCCTTCGGATGTTGTAATTGGTCCCGGCGAATGCGCTCAATGTATGACTGGCGCACAAATCCCAATGGGTGCAGATACAATCATAATGGTAGAAGATTCAAGTGGATTTTCTGATGATTATTCTGTCCAAATTATGATTGAAGCTCAACCCGGAAAACATATCAGAAGAATGGGTGAAGAAATATCAGAAGGTGAGATTCTTATTAAGAAAGGCACAAAAATGACACCTAGCGAAATCGGGACTTGTGCCACATTTGGATATGGAAAAGTAACTGTCTCTAAAAAACCGAGAGTTGCCATTTTCGGGACAGGGAATGAATTGATCGAACCAGGGAATCCATTAAAACTAGGACAGATTTACAATTCCAATTTATATGTGTTTGCAGAATTGGTAGAAAAAGCTGGTGGCGAATTGGTCATGCGAAATGTAATCAAAGATGATAAAGAGTCACTTCGAAAATTTTTATCGGAAGCATTAGAATCCTGTGATATGGTAATCTCTTCCGGTGGCGTTTCAATGGGGCGATATGATTATGTCAGAGAAATATTTTTGGAATTGGGTGTAACCGAACATTTTTGGAAAGTAGCCCAAAAACCCGGGAAACCACTCTTTTTTGGAACCGGAAATTCCACCTTGATTTTTGGATTACCGGGAAATCCGGTATCATCTTATATTGGTTTTATGGAATGGGCTTGGCCCGTGCTTGAAACCATGATGGGTAAAGATGAATCGAAAAAAGTAACAGGAATTTTGGAAAGGTCATTCCCACGCGAGAAAATTAAAAAACGTTTTTTATTTGGGAATGCCTGGATTGAAAATGGGAAATTGATATGCAAACCAGCATCCAAAGTTGGCTCTCATATGTTAACATCATCTTTAGCGGCAAATTGTATTTTATCATCTGAACCCGGCGAATCATCATTAAATGCAGGTGAAAAAATCTGTGTGAAATTATTACCGTGGAAATCAATAAAATGATTATAACTCCCAAAGAACTTTATGATCGAATAAACGAATTCAATGTGATCGATGTTCGCCCGGCAACACATAGAGTTGAATTTCCAATGGATGGATTGGAAACCATAGTTTCTGAAAATGGAATTATGCCCAATCTTGTCGGGGAAAAAGTTTTGGTGTGCCAGTTTGGAATTGTGACAGAAAGGATGATTATTGAAAATGATTTAAATGATACATATAGTTTATTGGGTGGTGCACAAGCATGGATTGAATTTCAATCCAAAAAGCTTGATTTAAGTCGATGGTCTCGGCAAACTATTTTGCCGGAAGTCGGAATGGATGGTCAAAAAAAAATATTGAATGCAACTGTAGCTATCGTTGGTATGGGGGGACTGGGATGCCCCGCTGGACAATCGCTTATAACTGCTGGTGTAGGAAAATTGATATTGATAGATGGGGACATTGTAGAACTGTCTAATCTTCATCGCCAGCCTTTGCATGGAGCAGACGATATTGGGAAAAGAAAAGTCATTTCTGCAAAAGAGAGTTTAGAGAAAATTAATTCAGTGACGGCAATTAAAATTGTGGAAGATTATTTGGATGAACAAAATGGATTGGATATTATTCGAAATTGTGATATTGTCATTGATGCCACTGACAATATTGACGCTCGACAATTGATTGACCGATTTTCAAAAGAAACAAATGTGCCAATGATTTATGGCGGATTGTATCGTTGGGAAGGTCAGGTTGCAGTATTAAATGTAGATGGTAGCCCGGGGTATCGTGAACTATTTCCAAACCCACCATCGGGTGGGGACACTTGCGCGGACGCCGGCGTTTTGGGTATGCTCCCGAATATTATTGGCAATATACAAGCATTAGAAGCAGTAAAATTGATTGTGGGAATTGAACCCAATTTGTTGGGGAAATTATTAATCTATGATGGTAAAAATCATCAAACAGAAATTATTGAAATAGGATAGAATGGATAGCCATAAAAAGCACAAAAGTTACAATGGTAAATATATCATTGTGTTTTTGAGCCCTTGTGGCAATTAAATATGAAAATAAAAATTAAATGTTTTTCTCAAGTGAAATATGCTTTAGGGGAAGATGTCTTAGATATGGAATTAGATTCAGGAACAACCACGGTCCAACTAGAAAAAATGGTTCGCGAAAAAGCGAATGGGAAATTGGACGATGTTACTTTACGAATCGCCGTGAATCAGAAATACATGCTAGATGAAGTTGACATAAAAGATGGAGATGAAGTGGCTTTCATTCCACCGGTTCAGGGTGGTTGAAATAGAATAGACACAAAAGGTACAGAAGTCGCAAAATTGTATAAACCTTTCTGCTTTGGGCCTTAGTTGCAATTAAATATGATCAAAATAGAAATAAAAAACGGACATATTACACCTTTCCCATCCGAAGATGATCGAAACCAAGATGGTGCAGAACTCATTTTTAATGGTCGCGTTCGTGCCACAGAACACGGAGAAGAAATTCTTGCTCTTGAGTATGAACAATATGAAGGGATGGTAGAAGCTGAATTGATCAATTTGGCAAATGAAGTTTGTGATAAGTTTCCAATCAACGATTTATTTTGCCAACATAGAATTGGAAAAGTGGAAGTGGGTGAAACCAGTCTCCACATATCTATTTGGTCTAAACATCGCCGGGAAGGGTTAGATGCCATGGATTATTTTATTGTAGAACTCAAAAAGCGGGTCCCGATCTGGAAATGGGCCATATTAAAAGATGGATCAAGGATACCAAGTGAATGTACTCACGTGTAATTTTTACCTCTTAAATTCCGCATCTTTATGCTAGGCTTTTCAAATCAATCCTTAACCAATTTTCTTTTCTGGCTTACCCAGAAAAAATGGTTTCTTATCACCATGGTAATTGGATTAATTCTGTTTTTTCTCCCATCTCCAGCGGGACTAACCCTTACAGGTTACCGAACCATCATAATTGTCATAACTGCATTAATGATGATTATAACTGAGCCGATTCCCCTTCCTGCTATAGCCATGTATATACTCGTTATGGAAGTGTATTTTGGTATCGGATCCGCCAATGAGATTGCTGAATCTTTTATGAATGATGCAGTCTTTTTCATCATGGGCTCACTCATGCTCGCCGTGGCTATTGTGAAACAAGGATGGGATACAAGAATCGCCTTAGGCATTATTAAACTTACAGGAAATAAAACTTCAAATATTGTTTTTGGGTTCACAGCCATTTCCGCGATTTTATCATCATTTATTGGTGAACATACGGTTGCTGCAATAATGCTTCCCATTGCGATGACACTTATCCGTTTTACGTCGAGTGACCCGAACAAAGTTTCCAACCTTTCTGCCGTTCTTTTATTCTCAATCGCCTATGGATGTCTAGTCGGGTCGATTGGTACACCATCAGGCGGTGGAAGAAATGCAATTATGATTAGCTATTTTCGGGATGCAAATCTTTCAATTTCATATATTGATTGGATGATTAAAATTTATCCAATGGTTCTAATTCAAATACCGATTGTGGCATGGATTCTACAAAAAAGTTTTATTCCTGAATATTCTCAATTAGATAGTGGTGTTCGGAAACTGGCTATACAAGTTGCCAAATCTAGAAAAATGACGGGTAGAAATACAGTAGCGGCACTCATTTTCTTTTTGGTTTTTCTTGGGTGGGTTTTCTTTAGTGAATCCATAGGGCTGGGTACCATCGCACTAACAGGCGTTTTGGCCTATATGATTGGAGGATTTGTAAGATGGGAAGATTTAAACAGAAACACACATTGGGGCGTAATTATTCTTTTTGGCGCAACCGTATCACTGGGTGTTAATATTAAAGCAACTGGCGCAGCAAATTGGTTGGCGAATCAAGTTATTAATTTGTTTGGGGAATTAATGGAAACGTTTCCTTTTGTTTCTGATGCTATTGTAGTGCTCATGACAACAACTTTGGCAAATGTACTTTCCAGTTCTGCCACAGTTGCGGTATTAGGTCCTGTAACGCTAAATATAGGGAGCGATCCCATGCACTCAGGGCTAGTTACAGCTATCGCTTCTGCCTTTGGATATTTTACAGCAGTAGCCGCTCCAGCCTGCACAATTGTATATTCCAGTGGAATGGTGAAGGCTGTAGATTTTTTAAAAGTGGGTTGGAAAGTAGGCATTATGTCAATGATATTGCTCGTTATTTATGTCAATACATATTGGCTGTTTATCAACTAAAATGGAATTAAACTTATCGTAATGAAAATTCTAATCGCAGTAAGTAGTAAAGAATACTCTGGACCAACACTTCAAGTCGGAATCAAGGTCGCTAAAGCTTTTAACGCATCAACCACGATTGTAGATGTGGGTGAAAAGATTAGCGAATTTTCAACCAAAGCTGTTGGACTTGCGCGAGAGAGGATGGAATCTTGGGATTTTGACCGTCCTGGAATTGAGGTGTTGGAGTGGGCATTTTCCTATTTAGCAGAAAAGAATTTTATTGAGCCCCAACATATTGAAGCAGGGTTTCCAAAAAATACCTTTGTGGATAGAGATGGACGACGCGGCGAATTATATCTTAAGGGAACTGTTTGCGATAATGTAAATCTTATTTTACGAAATGGAGACATTATTGCAGAACTTCGAGACGAAGTTCAAACAGAAATGTATGATGTAACCATAATTGGCGGAAGTGGAGAACGTCGAATGGCCCATGATATGGTGCAATACATTGACAGTTCTATTTTTATTGTAAAGAATTTTGATCCAAGCCAGGATTATCGAATTTTATTGGCAGTTGATGATTCTCCTGGAACCAGTCGTGCTATAAAATATGGAGCTCGTGTTGCTCAAGCATTTAATATTGGAGTCGATATTTTAACGGTAAGTAAAAACGAAGAATTCAGGGATGGTTATAAGGGTGCTGCCCATCGAGCTGCCAAATTTCTAAGGCGAAGTGGGATTGATGCAAAAAATATTTTTAAAGTCGGAGACCCTTCAGATACCATTGTGGAAATTGCTACAAATAATCATATTATTATAATGGGCGCATCAACTCGTTCTCCACTTAAAAAATTCTTTATCGGCAGTAAACCGTTAGATGTGATGGAAAATTGTAGCTGTCCCATTTTGATTGTTAAATAATTTAAAAGGAGAAATTTATGTTTCAGGATATTGGATTAACAGTTTTAACGAGCCTTGTATTGTTCATGATTTCTGTACCGCCTATTCTATTTCTGTTTTGGTATATTCATGATACTCGTCAAAGTCAGCATTCTATACTAAGGAATTTCCCCTTGTTGGGTCGTATCCGATATTTCTTGGAAATGATGGGGCCAGAACTAAGACAATATATGTTTGATGGAGATACAGAAGCCAAACCATTCAGCCGTTCCGATTTTGCAAATATAGTTATTTCAGGGAAATATATGAAAACGCTAATTGCCTTCGGATCAAAACGTGATTTTACAGAACCGGGTTGGTATCTCCGAAATTCAATGTTTCCAAAATTATCAGAAGAAATGGATATCACATTAGAGCCAAAAATTCAAACAAAACGATATGTGGGCACAGAGGGATTATTCTCTAGAAAAGAACATTTGGAAGATGTGCAGATTTCGCCATGGACACTTACGCCAGAAGATGCTGTTATTATTGGACCCAATTGTCGTGAGCCGTGGCATGTTAGAGGTCCCATTGGAATGAGTGCCATGAGTTTTGGTGCGTTAGGACAGAATGCTATTAGTGCTATGAGTCATGGACTTGGTATGGCAACTGGATCTTGGGTCAATACGGGTGAAGGTGGATTAGCACCCTATCACACAATTGGTGGTGGCGATGTGGTTATGCAGATCGGTCCAGGATTATTTGGCGTTCGTAATGAAGATGGAACTTTTAATTGGGAGAAATTCAAAGAGAAAGCAACGAATCCGCATGTAAAATGTTTTGAGCTCAAGATGGCGCAAGGTGCAAAGATTCGTGGTGGTCATGTAGAGGGAAGTAAAGTAAATGAAGAAATTGCAGCCATCCGTGGTGTAACTCCTTGGAAAAATATTGATTCACCCAATCGACATAAAAGTTTCATCGATTTCCCTACTCTTTTTGATTTTTTAGATAAAATGAGAGAAGATGGTGGAAAACCGGTTGGAATTAAAATTGTAATGGGTGGCCCAGATTCTGCTAATGAATTGGCAAGCTTTATGGCTGAAACTGGGCGTGGTCCAGATTTTATTACTGTGGATGGTGGTGAGGGTGGTTCAGGCGCAACGTATAAAGAAATGGCTGATACCATGGGACTTCCAATCCAATCTGGTTTGATATATGCTGACGATGCACTAAGAAAGTTTGGGGTACGTGATCGTGTTAAAATCTTCGCCAGTGGAAAATTATTTAGTCCAGACAAAATTGCCATTGCCATGTCAATGGGCGCAGATTTGGTGAACATTGCCAGAGGAATGATGATTTCTGTAGGATGTATTGGTGCTGAAAAATGTCATACAAATAAATGTCCTGTAGGTGTAGCAACGACTGACCCTGAACACCAAAAAGCTTTAGTTATCGATGAGAAAAAATGGCGTGTTTTGAATTATGTAATTACAATGCGAACCGGCCTTAATTCATTGGCCGCTGCTGCCGGATTAGAAAATTATTCTCAATTTGAACGAAATCATGTGGTATATCGAAATCAGTATGGACAAGTAACATCCTTGGAAAAATTGTTTCCATATCCAGGTACATAAAACTCATCTCTTTAAATTGCCCTCTATTCATACTTCATCTAAATTCACAGTCTTGAATTTGGAAAAACACCAAGGATATAAGGAAAATAAAAATGGAAGCATTACACCCGATATTTAAATGGTTGCACATCATAGCTGGCGTACTTTGGATTGGCCTGCTTTACTTTTTTAACTGGATTAATGGTCATGTTGTGGCCACCATGGATGGGGATACAAAACAAAAAGTCGTTCCTGAGATCATGCCACGAACACTTTACTTTTTTCGTTGGGGCGCAGCTTGGACGTGGGTAACGGGGGTTGTACTCCTTTATGTTATCTTTTGGGATGGAGCCCTCATGATGGGTGAATCTGCCGGCAATAACATGTTTGAGGTCGGAACAGACGTAACTGGCCTTGCCCATGGCATGTTATTGCTTACTTTTGTTGCCGTATTTGCTTACGATTATTTATACAGCAGTGGATTAATCAAAGATGTACGAGTCATCACGGTTGTGAGTTTTTTACTGATTGCTGGTGTTGTTTACCTTATGAAGTTTTATGCAGGATTCAGTTATCGTGCTTTCAATATTCATATTGGCGCGCTCTTAGGAACCAATATGGCTTTCAATGTTTGGTACCGGATTTGGCCTGCACAACAAAGAATTATTACAGCCATTAAAAATGGCGTAGCACCTGATCCTGCTGATGCCGGAATGGCTGGGCTTCGTTCCAAGCATAATACTTATATGAGTTTTCCTCTTATTTGGACAATGATTAATGAACACACAACAGTTTTCGCTGGTGGAAATTTTGGTGTTACAGATTCTACCAATTGGTTGGTCTTAATGATCATGTTTGCTTTGGGATGGCATATTGTTTGGCAAATCTATAAAAAAGCAGGAACTATTAAAGGTTTTTAGTTAACCCCTTTTCATACCAAAAAGGGAAAACCCTCCACATGTTTGTGGAGGGTTTTTTGTTTATAAAACGAGTGTATTCAGATTGTAATTTTAAAACAAATCAACCTCAGTAATTCAGCCGCTAAGATCGCGAAGTTTCACGAAGGGGAAATATAAATTATTTACTATTAAACCGGCAATTTAGAGTTGTAAAAAAAATAAAGAATTATGGAGTCCATCCGCCAGCCGCAGGAACAGCATTGGGAATGACTGTTACAGGATATTCTCAAGATTCAGCAATTGCCATCATTATCTCCGTTATTTTATTGACGTTAATCAGCCATTTTGCGAAGCCATTTTTTCGGGCTCTTGTTTGAAACGATCTTCCGCAATTGGCTTGCTGATCCTGACAGGTATTCTCTGGAGCACAGGCGGGTTTATGGTTAAAATGATTCCATGGCCTCCTTTGGTGATTGCCGGTATTCGGAGTGGCATTACCGCAATCGTAATATATTTATATGATAAACCGGAACGATTAAGATTTGGGAAATACACAGTTGGCGGTGCTGTCTGCTATACAGTCATGGTTATATTCTATGTATTGGCGAATAAAATGACCACAGCAGGAAATGCTATTTTAATTCAATATACAGCACCGGTTTATGTTGCTATTTTTGGTCTTTCTTTCTTAGGCGAAAAGTCAAGCAAGAAAGATTGGATGACTATAGTTCTCATGCTTGTTGGGTTGGGTCTTTTCTTTTTTGAAGGATTATCCTTCACCAGTTTTTGGGGAAATATTGCAGCCTTAATTGCCGGGTTCGGATTTGCAGGAACTACACTTTTTATGCGGAAACAAAAAAATGGACGACCCATAGATTCTGTATTGTTGGGCAATATTTTAACATTTTTGATTTGTGTTCCCTTTTTGTTTCAAGATGTTACTTTCGAAATGGGGCCATGGATCAGGGTCACCTATCTTGGTGTAATTCAACTGGGCTTAGCTTATATATTATACAGTACTGCCATTAAGCACGTTTCTGCATTAGATTCCATTATCTACCCAGTGATAGAACCTGTTTTTAACCCGATTCTTGCATTTTTATTTTTAGGCGAACTGATGAGTGGGAATGCACAATTTGGCGGAGCATTGGTCTTGGCGGGTGTTTTGGGGCGAGGTTTAATTCAGGCAGCTCAGAATAAGAAAATAAGGAAGAATCAATGAGTGAAAGACGAAATAATTTTGAACGATGGCTCGATAAACATAATCATACCATGGAATTAATTCGGACATTGATTGCCATAATGGTATTAGTGCTTCAGATATATATATTAATTAAAATATCATCTTAAAAAAAATCCCCCGGCATAATACAGGGGGATTTTAGTTTTTTTAGGGGTGTGATTTATAAATCGCAACTCATGTCATTTCCACAACACATGGGTGATTTAATTTTTCCACACCCACTTGGGCATTTAGCAATTGCTACTTTTGTACCGTCATCTTTCGTAATATGATCATGTTTTAATGATTCACCGCATTTTGCACATTTCATATCTGCGACACCCATGCCGCAATGTTCACATTGATATTTTGCCATTATTATTTCCTTCACTAAATAGTTAGTAATTATCTCATAAAATTTACGACTGAATTTTATGAATTCAGGAAATAAATAAACAATAATAGGAATTATTACTATTTATGATTAATCTTAACTATGCGATATAGTCATAAAAGAGAAGCTATACAAGAAATCGTATATGGTACAAATTCTCATCCAACCGCTGATTGGGTTTTTCAAAAGGCGAAGGTAAAAATCCCTAACATTAGTTTAGGTACAGTTTATCGAAATTTGAAACAATTGGATGATGCACAATTAATTAATACCATATATGATGGAAATATTGCACGCTACGATTGGAATAGAGAACCACATGATCATCTGAAATGCAAAATTTGTGGTGATCTGATTGATGTGCAATTATTTGATGATCAAATTCGTAAGACTGTAAAGAAGCTGTATAAGTTTGAACCCGATGATGTTGTAATGACGATTATCGGTACATGTCATAAACATAATAAATAAAGGAGAATATAATGGGATTAGAAGGAACAAAAACACACGAAAACCTGAAAGCGGCATTTGCTGGTGAATCTCAGGCCAATCGTCGTTATTTGTATTTTGCGCGGCAAGCAGATATTGAAGGATATCCGGAAGCTGCAGGTGTTTTTAAAAATACAGCTGATGGTGAAACTGGGCATGCCTTTGGGCACTTAGAGTTTTTATCAGAAGTAGGTGACCCCGCAACGGGAAAACCAATTGGTTCTACAGATATAAACTTAGAAGCAGCAGTAGCTGGCGAAACATATGAGTATACAGAAATGTATCCTGGTTTTGCTGCAACAGCACGTGAAGAAGGCCATGATGAAATTGCAGAATGGTTTGAAACACTTGCTCGAGCTGAAAAATCTCATGCGGGTAAATTTCAGCAAACACTCGATTCTTTATAAATCAGTTGATTGATTATCGGGTTCTTTTGTTGAACCCGATAATCGGCTTAATCTTTAATACTTAAGAGTAACTTTAATTGCTCAATCATTCCGATACACAAAATACTATTTATGATATTACCAATCCTACTTACTGGGATAAAGGATCTTTGTATCAAGAAATGGACCGTATTTATGATGTATGTATTGGGTGCCGACTTTGTTTCAATCTATGTCCATCTTTTCCATCTTTATTCAATTCTATTGATAGTGCGGGTGAACAAAAACGTGAAATTGCAGTGGCGGAAGGCCGGGTGGGGAAAACAATTGACCGAAGTGATTATTTAGATCTCCCAGAAGGTGAACATGCATCGAATGCTAGTATAGAAGTTGAGTTTCGCGGTGAAGTATCCGACTTAATTGAAGAAGAACGATGGGAGGTCGTTGACCTATGCTATCAGTGCAAATTATGTGATCCCATATGCCCTTACACGCCAGGGAAGGATCATGAATTTCAACTAGATTTTCCAAAGTTAATGACCCGGGCTCAAGCTATTCGAACAAAAGAGCGGGGAGTTAGTACTAATGATAAATTTTTATCCAATACCGATTTTACGGGGAAAATTGGATCTATTTTTGGTCCCATATTAAACATTTTTAATCGCATTAGTTTTATCCGATATATGATGGAAAAAACCATCGGTATTCATCGGAAACGAATTTTACCAAAATTCCAAACCAACACGTTTGAAAAATGGTTTAAATCTCATCAGTCAAATATTTCTGACCCGATAGATAAAGTAGTCATTTTTGGTACGTGTTTTACCAATGCCCATGATGTAAGCCTTGGTAAGAGTGCCGTAGAAATATTAGAGTATAATGGTGTTGAATGTATTTATCCAAATCAACAGTGTTGCGGCGCTCCGTATTTAAGTCCAGGCGATTTTGAAGGATTTAAAAAACAAGCGAATCCCAATGTGGATGAATTGAGTAAATGGGTGAAAGATGGATACAAGATAGTGGTTACGGGACCACCTACATGTAGTTTAACCTTGAAAAAAGAATATCCGGATTATTTGGAAATGAATGAAAAAATTAAATTAATATCAGAAAATACATTTGATATTTCAGAATACCTGATTTATCTCCATAAACAAGGGAAACTCAATACAAATTTCAAAAATGAAATCGGTACAGTGAATTATCATGTGAGTTGTCATTTGAAGGCACAGCAAATGGGATTTAAGGGACGAGATATTTTAAAATTAATTCCAAATACAAAAGTAAATCTTATAAATCGATGTTCCGGCATGGATGGTGGTTGGGGAATGAAAACTGAAAATTTTGAACCATCAATGAAGGTGGCAGAACGTTGCGTTAATGATATCAATAAGCGGGATGCAGACATTGTTTGTTCTGACTGTAGTTTGGCAAGTCAGCAATTAACCCAAGCGAGTGAAGGGGATGTGGCACCGAGCCATCCCATTTTAGAATTATATAAAGCGTACGGCTTTAGTTAAAATTAAGGAAAAAAATGAAACCAATTGTATTATCAGATTTAATGAATATTATAGAATATGAAAAAGTTCGAAATGATTATCGCAGTGAATTGATGGATTATAAAAAGAAGCGTCGTATTTCCCTGGGACCCAATATTACCATCACGTTTGAAAATCGGAAAACAATGAAATTCCAAATTCAAGAAATGATGCGTGCTGAACGTATGGTGCACGATAATCAAATCCAAGAAGAGATAGATGTGTACAATTCGTTGCTCCCTTTGTTAAATGGACTGAGTGCAACTCTATTTATTGAAGTGACTGATGAAGTTCAAATTCGACCGGTGTTGAGTCAGTTTATAGGACTTACAGAAGGTAAAGCGGTTTATTTTGAAATTGAAAACCAAAAAGTTTATGCTGAATTTGAGATTGGTAGAGAAGAATCGAATAAAATTAGCTCAGTTCACTATATTCAATTCAATTTTAATGCTACTGCAAAAGCCGCCTTTTTAGAGAATCTCGAATCAGTTAAGCTCATTATTAATTATAAAAATTATAACTATTCAGAAACAATTAATGAAGGAATGCATAAATCTTGGTCAGAAGATTTACTTTCTTCCTAATCTTTCTATTTACATTTTATTAATAAATTTTTGCTCATAACCTGATTAGAGATTCTTTGAGTTTAATCGGGGTTTATATATGTGGACTTAGGTTAGTCTCATAACCCGATGGGTGGGTAATTATATTCTATGCCAAAAAGCCAGAAATAATTCTTTTAATAAATTCATTTTTGACATTGATGCATCTAATTATTTTTGGAATAAAAATTGCTTACATTGAACAAATTAAAAAATAATCTAACTGATATAGGATAAAAATAAAAATGGAAAATAGTTATAAAAAACCTGATTTAAAAAGCTTGTACTTTGATCAAGAAGTGGAAAAAATTCCGTCACTTGAGGGTAAGACGATTGCAATTACGGGTACAACATCTGGTACTGGGTTCATTGCGGCTAAAACAGTAGCCGAAAAAGGTGCCAAGACACTATTATTAAATAGAAAATCTGATCGTTCAAAAGAATCATATGATTTACTAATGGATACTTGTTCAGGGGCGGATTTTGTTAATGTAGAATGTGACTTACAAAGTTTTTCTTCAGTAAAGAAAGCCTCGGGAATTATAAATCACTTATGTGAAGATGGGTTGGATGTTCTATGTAATAATGCTGGAGTAATGGCACTTAAAGATCAACCAACTATGGATGGTTTTGATATACAAATGCAAACAAATCATTTATCACATTTTTTGCTTACAAAGGAATTATTTCTATCATTAAAAAAGGCAGAAGAAAAAAGATCTGAAGCTAGAATAGTAAATCACTCGAGCATTTCAAGGTTTGGTGCTAAAAAACTTGAGGCTAAATATTTTGAGAAAAAGGGTGGTCGTTTAGGTGGAAATGGATCAGGGGTATTAAATAAAATATTATTAGGTATGATTCTAATAAATGCACGATGGTATAGATATTCTCAAACAAAACTTGCTAATGCGGCTTTTACAGCTTGTCTACATGAAAAATTACAAGCCAAGAACTCAAATATAAAAGCACTTATTGCGCATCCAGGTCTTGCTATTACAGACCTTCAAAGTACCACAATTAAAGATGGAGGAATGGGAAGTTTTATGACAGGGAAAATGATGGGTGGAGGCCAAACAATGGAAGATGGAGCGATAGGTATAATAAAATGTATTGCTGACCCTGATGCGATGTCAGGAGATTTTTATGGTCCAGGATCTGGTAAGATGGATATGAAAGGACCTGTCGTAAAATTTGATCTTGAAGAACTCTATGATAATAGGGAGACTAAGGATTTATTGTGGAATAAAAGCTGTGAGGCTATTGGTCAGGATTTTCTAATATAATCAAAGTTTAGTTTCTGCGACTATTTATCGTCACATCGAAATAGTCCAAATAATTAGTGAAAATATCTGGATTATGCGAAAATTGTAAAAACACATAACTATAATAAAGGAAATAATATGTTAGTAACACAAACTGCTCCGGATTTTAAGGCAACCGCCATAATGCCGGATAACTCATTTAAGGACATCAGCATTTCTGATTATAAAGGGAAAAAAGTTGTACTTTTCTTTTATCCATTGGATTTTACATTTGTTTGTCCAACGGAATTGATTGCATTTGATAAGCGTTTAGCTGAATTTGAAAAACGTAATACGCAAATTATTGGATGTTCAGTCGATTCAAAATGGGCACATTTTGCATGGAAAAATACAGAAGTAAAAAATGGTGGAATTGGTAATGTTCAATACCCAATTATTGCGGACATAGATAAATCTATTGCCCGGGATTATGATGTATTGATTGGTGCTGAACCCGCAACAGTATTGACGGAAGAAGAAGAATATGAAACCACTATTGGAGGTGCAGTTGCCCTTCGTGGATCTTTTTTAATTGATGAAGATGGTACTGTCCGTCACGCTGTAATCAATGATCTTCCACTTGGACGAAATATTGATGAAATGCTTCGAATGATTGATGCGCTTTCTCACAATCAAAAGCATGGAGAAGTATGTCCTGCCGGTTGGGTAGAAGGGAAAGATGCCATGGGCGAAAATCCCGATGGTATTTCAAGCTATTTAACAAATCACTCTGAGCAACTTTAATTGAGTGATTAAGTATCATAAAAAGCCTCTGCAAAAATGTAGGGGCTTTTTTATTAACCGACTTTCGCATTAGCTTTAACCTCCAAATTTTAAAGGAAATTTATGAAAATATATATCAGCGCAGATATGGAAGGTATTACAGGAGTTACCCATTGGGATGAAGTGGAACACAATAAACCATCGGCATATACCCAATTCCAAGAAAGAATGACAAAAGAAGTGGTATCCGCTTGCAAAGGTGCCAATGATGCAGGGGCAAAAGAAATTTGGGTGAAAGACGCTCACTATTCTGGTCGAAATATTTTATCAGAAGAACTCCCGGAAAATGTAAAATTAATTCGAGGTTGGAGCGGCCATCCCTATTCAATGGTTCAAGAATTAGATGATTCTTTTGATGCTCTCCTTATGGTCGGGTATCATTCTATGGCTGGGAAAAGTGGAAATCCATTAGCGCATACTATGTCTTCATCAAAACTGGATTCTGTTTTTATTAATGGGCAGCAAACGTCTGAGTTTTTTCTCCATGGTAATATTGCCGCCAAACATAGGGTACCATTGGTTTTTGTTTCTGGAGATGCAGGTCTGTGCGAAGAAGTAAAAGATGTAAGTCCAAATACAACAACGCATGCCACGATGGTTGGCGTAGGCGACTCAACAATCAATATTCAGCCGGAAACATCAAGAAAAGCGATAAGGGAAAAAGTAAAAGTAACCTTATCAAGTAATCTAAAAAAATGTATTTGGGCACATCCTGATTCATTTTCATTGGAAGTTAGGTTTATTAAGCAACAACTTGCTTATCGGGCGTCACATTATCCCGGAGCAACACTCTTGGATCCAAAAAGAGTAGCATTTGAAGCAAGCGATTTTGACGATATAATGCGATTCATGCTTTTTACGATTTAATGACATTTCAATTTCCTAAACCTGAATCCATTACCTTACCAATTCAAGGATCGGACAATGGTTTTTCCGTAAATCACGTTTATTGTGTGGGACGGAATTATGCAGCTCATGCCAGAGAAATGGGCGTGGATGACAAAGAACCACCTTTATTTTTTTCTAAGCCTAATTGGACTATAGTGACACCTGGGACCGATATTGATTATCCAGCCGATACTAAAAATTTAAATTATGAAGTTGAGTTGGTGATTGCGGTTGGCGAAAATATGTCCATTTTCGGATTTGGTGTTGGCGTGGATCTCACAAGACGGGATTTGCAAACGAAAGCAAAAAACGAAGGAAAACCCTGGTTCAGGAGTAAATGTTTTGCGGGGAGCGCACCTGTTTCTGAAATCATTCCTATTGGTGATCGGACTGATTTTTCTGGTTTCAATTTGACTTTGACTGTGAATGGAAAAGTTAAACAAATGGGATCCTGTAATGATATGATCTGGAATCCGGGGGAAATCATGTGCGAATTGGCAGGAGAAGTGCCTTTGCAGGCAGGGGACTTAATCTTTACCGGCACACCGGAAGGAGTTGGCAAACTGGAGAAAGGGGATGATGTTGTCATTTCTATTCCGGAATTGGTTGAACTTTCCTTTAAAATTTGTTGAATTCATGACAACCATTTAATCTATTCTTTGTCTAATCAATCAATGCGGCACTATATATTTTCATTGTTTCTTATTTCATTCTGTTTTTCCCAGAATCTTCAAATCAGAGTTGTGGGGAAAATGAAAATGGATGTTCCTGTATTAGGACCTTTTATAGTGACATTTGACCAAACCGTTGCACCCGGTTTTTTAAAAGCGGAAGAAAAAATCGAAGCAAAACGATTCTATGCTCGTTGGCTCATGAATGGTGAGACCGGGGAGATAATGATTAATGGCACAGAAAAAATTCTAAAATATGACAAGGATGAAGAAGAGTACTGGCTTCAATCTCCTGAAGATTATTTTAAGGAACCAGATACCAGTTCAGATGATACAAAGTCGGTTTCTTTTTCATTTTCCTCCGATGATGAGGATGATGAGAATGATGCACCGCCGAAGTTTACTAGAATCGGTGGGAAAGAAATTGAATTGGTTCATGGCTTCAGGACGAAAAAATGGATTACGACTATTTCTTTCTCTGAAAAAAAGATGGTTTTTGAAGAATGGTTTGTGGACAAATTACCTTTAATGAATCTTTCAGATTCTTTAGAAACCGCTATTAAGACAAAATTTAATCCAGATGGGGAATTGGTTACCGTGGAGCATACAGAGTTTTCATCCAATTTGATTATACAAGAGATGGATTCCTTAACAACTTTGGAACCAATAGAAGGACATGCTGTAAAAATAAACTTCCTTGTTTACGAAGAAAGTGATGATCCAAAATTTACCGTAGGATTTGAAATTTTGGAATTGTATGCGGAACCGGTGGATACAGGTTATTTCGTCATCCCGGAAATCTATGAACGGATTGAGAACGATTAATTTGTAACTCTGAGTTTGACGAGATGAAACTGGGAAAGAAATGTAAATTCTTAAACCTGGACTAGATTAAAGAATATATAATAAATCGACGCCCAATCGTCCTCCAGCGAATTAAAATAGAATAGACTACGTGAGTCTCATAACCCGATGGGTGGGTAATTAGTTTAATCATTTGCATATAAGTTTTAAGTAATACTTAAAGTACTTTGTATTATACTTAATAATAAGTATGTTCCACCTTAATAATAAACTAAGTTATCGAATCTATAATATGCCTATCACAATTCATCTAGATGCTATGTTAGTGAAAAGAAAGATTTCGCTCACTGAGCTATCAAAAGCCGTCGGACTTTCATTGACAAATTTATCTATGTTAAAAAATGGAAATGTGAGAGGCGTTAGGTTCGAAACACTGGAAAAGATCTGTATTGTTCTGGACTGTCAGCCTGGAGATTTACTTGAATGTCAGCCCTATACAGATGAAAAAAATGACAAGAATAGAAAAGACATATTCGAAATAATAAGTAAAAATCTTATGAAATTGAAAAATACGGAGATTTAAGATGTTAGAGACTTTATTAAATGGTGGACCCTTTATGATGGTATTACTCATCATAGTAGGTAGTATCATTTTTATTTCAGTAAAAAATATTAAAGAACCCTATAATACTAATGGTATTGTGTTACTGGGTATCTTTAGTGCTTTGGTAGGTATCTCAGCCACATATCTTGGAGTCAATGCTGCATTTAGTGCAGTACCAGAGATTAGCAATATTTCGCCACAGATTTTAATTAATGGTTTAAAGACATCATTAATTACATCATTTACAGGAGGAATTATTATGCTTATTTCAACAGCGCTATGGTATTTCTTTATAAAACGGCACAATCTACTTGTTGTATAATTCGACGCCTATTCGTCTTGCAGCCAATTTAAAATAGAAATCAGCATTTTCATTTTGCACGAATCAACTAAATTATTTTTCAAGGATTATGAATAATAAAATGAATAGAAAAAAACCGGAATTACTAATTTTATTAAAAACACACTGGTTGTGGATATGGTTCTGGCGTGTAACCCTGGTTGTTTCTCTCTCCTACGCTTGGTATTGTTTCTACGTCCCATCCAACAGAATCGTTTGGGCTGACAACTACACTTCGGCTCAACATCAATCTGTCCAATCTGACAAGCCCATCATCCTCTTCTTCACCGGCAAGTGGTGCGTTCCCTGTAAGATTATGAAGCGCCAGGTCTGGGCGGATGATCAAGTGATGAACATTGTCAATGCAGCGTTCATCCCAGTGACGATTGACGTGGATGACCCCGACAACGCTGCCGTATTGGTTCGCTACAACGTTGGCGGCACACCAATCACGATCATTACCGATTCAAACGGAAATGCTTTGCAATGGCGAGTAGGGGGGATCGGCAAATCTGAATTCCTGGATTTATTAGGGCAATCGTGAGTTTAGTTGGACTATCTAACCAGCCGTTGCAGACAGACCTTCACCCGCTGCGCGGGCTCCGGCTTATCGAAGGAAGTAAGTACTATAGAGTTTTCGTTAACGGTGAAAAAGAAGAAATGTAGTTAACCATCAAGCTCCACTCTCGTTTATGATTATAGTGGGCAACATAGATTCCGATACTACTATTATGAAGCGTCTCTGGCTCGAATAAAAGAATTCAAAATAGTTAAATCAAAATCGCACTGCCCTGAGATAGTTTGACTAAAAAATGAAACAGACAAAATGAATATTTAATATTTAGAATGAATCTGCTAAAAAAAATATACAGTGATTATTTCCGTCTACCGCAAAATATTCATTTTCTAATTTTATTAGAAATATCACTAAGTCTCATCCATGTTGCTTTTATTCTTGTTCTGAATATTCTTTTACGGAAGCAAGGTTTTAGCGATCCAGAGATTGCGTCTTTCAATTCACTTCGTTTTATTAGTGCGCTTGCCTTTGCATTGCCATTAGGGATCTACATTCGAGGAAAAAGATTAAAACCTTTTTTTATAATGGCTTCATTGATTGTACCACTTACAAGTGGGCTAATAATTGAGTCTGTCTATCATGAGATCACTCCTCTCATACAGCTATCTTTTTTATTGTGGGGTTTTGGGATGATGTTGATGAGAGTCTGTGCTCTCCCATTTATTATTCGAAATACAACTCCTGATAACAGTACTGAGGCACTTTCTTTGAGTGCTGCAACCTGGTCAATGGCAACGGTTTTTTCAGGAATAATTATCAGTGGCTTGGATCGATTAGGATATTTTAATATTGGAGTCTGGACACTAGAGTTTAATGAAAGAAGCACCCTCTGGATTATTACAGTACTGGGGTTCAGTGGTCTATTCTTTGCTTTGAAAATCAAAGAAAATGAGCCTGATAGTTCGTCAAGGAAGGGGAAACTATTTTCTATAAGGAATTCCTATGACTGGAATCTGATCTTTAAGGCAATCTCACCCTTAATATTGATATCCATAGGTGCTGGGCTTACGATACCATTTGTAAACCTTTTCTTTAATTCAGTATTTGGTCTGACATCGAGCCAGTTTAGTATTTTAGGAAGTTTTACAGCTTTATTAGTATTTATTTTTTCATTAATGGTTCCGTCCTTACGGAAAAGATATGGCTACTGGATGACCATAGTTATCGTACAGGCCCTATCAATATGCTGTCTTGTTACAATGGCGATGATGGAGCTTTATGTTGGTTACTCTTTTGCAATGGGTGTAGCTATAGCAGCCTATGTCCTTCGTCAGCCGCTTATGCATATGGCGCATCCTGCTTCAAATGAATTAATGATGAATTATGTTGGTGAAAAGAATCAGGAGTTGATCAGTGCTTTGAGTTCAAGTCTCTGGAGCGCTTCATGGTTTGTAAGTGCAAAAGTGTTTGAATGGCTTAGATTATTAAAGTATGACTATTATGAGATATTTCTTATAACTGCGGTACTTTATTCGATAGGTGTGCTGGCATATGTATTTTTGATACGTGAATATGAGTCCAGAGAAAATAATAGGTCCGGGGAGCTGCTGCCTTTGACCGATGATATCACAATGGATTAATATGGAAACATCTATTTCCTAAATAGATATGAAGAGATTTGATTTTAAAAAACTAAATCATCTTTCTTAATAGATAGGATTTAATTGAGAGTTCTGCCCTTAGCGGGGTTTTTTGTTTCTAGAATGATAGGTAGATTTGAAACCTTGATTAATAAATAATCTGCATTTTAAAAGTATAAAATATGAGACAATCATTAGAATAAAAAAATAGTATTGATAAAAAACAAAATCATTACAAAGGAAAAAAATGGAATTAACTATCCAAAATATCTCAAAAACTTACCCAAATGGCGTTGAAGCGTTAAAAAATGTCAGTTTAAAAATCGGTAACGGAATGTTCGGGCTTTTGGGTCCTAAT